>Ga0210393_10000578_pt1 | contig 32795 bp, 59 predicted proteins | sample IncBWC27OmetaG_FD_160068 | JGI IMG/M metagenome (GOLD analysis project Ga0210393, IMG submission 160068) | Forest soil microbial communities from Barre Woods Harvard Forest LTER site, Petersham, Massachusetts, United States - Inc-BW-C-27-O ...
TCAACTTAGGGGATAGTTACAATGGAGGAGGGACCGGCGGTCCCTCTGATAAACAACTTAGTAATGCCGGAAGTAGGCATTTAATTAAAACCTCTAGCGGACTTAAACCGGGGAACCTAGTCGGAATTCCTTGGAGAACAGCACTAGCTTTACGAGACTTCGGTTGGGTACTCCGTAGTGATATTATTTGGGCTAAGCCCGCTCCTATGCCGGAGAGTATTAAGAATCGATGTACTAAATCGCACGAGTATCTGTTTATGTTTGTTAAGAAGATGGGATACTATTTTAACCATGAAGCAATAAAAGAAAAAGCAACTCCAGGGGTTTATATAACCTCTGATAGTAAGATGGGAAGTTTTGGTCAAGCAGTTGCTAAAGGGGTAAATCCGTCAGGAAATGGAAAACCTGGTACAATTTGGGAAACGGGAGATACTAGAAACAAGCGAGACGTATGGAATATTTCTTCAGAAAATTATGGAGGAGCACACTTTGCTACATTTCCTACTAAGTTAGTAGAACCTTGTATATTATCCGGAAGTAAGGAAGGGGATACTATCTTAGATCCGTTTATAGGTTCAGGAACTACTTGTTCCGTTAGCGATTACTCATAATCGTAAATCAATTGGAATAGATTTGAGTGAGGTCTACTTACGGGAGAACGCTATCCCGAGAATCGAAGGAGCGTTATTAGATAGACCTTCTACCGCTCATCTAACGGGAAAGAGGAGCTATAAAGATTCTTCAGGATCATCTACAAGAGACAGTAGCTCTCTTACTCAAAACGGTAGAGCACTATCATCTCTTAGAAAAGCGATTAGAGGACTTAGAGACGAGAGTAAAAGTTCTAGACAATCCCGTACATTAAACATTCGAGAGCCTCCGGTTTATTAGTGTCGCTTTGCTCGCTCCACGTAGGTCGGAGGCTCTTTCTATTCCTTCGGACGGTAGTTATACTAGAGGATCGGAAGTATTTTTCTCAAGAGCGAGCAAAAGGAGAGAGAATGGGAAGTTATAATGTATTAACTCTAGATTGTCCTCACTGCGGTAAGAAACAGTTCTTACAGAGTAAAGCTGGAGATTGTTCTTTAGGTGGGAATAATGAAGAAACTCTCTATCCTTAAACAACTACGAAATAAATATCCAGAGCAGAATTTTAGAGCGGAGAGAACTGGATACGGAATAGGATGGAAATACATAGGAGACTCCGAAACGGTTCAAGCTTTCTCTCAACTAGCTCCTAAGTACGATGCGGATGACGAGAGTTGTATTATCGTTTACAAAGGATTAGCGGGTAAGCAATACGGAGCGGAAGGGGTTATTTTCTAGTACCGCTAGAATCGTCTAGGATAGGGCTAGAATCGACGCAAAGGGCTAAAAACGTCTTACCCTCCGTACTTTCTTTAGAATCGATCCTAAGCGATGCTAGAGCGGTTTACGGAAGGGTAGGGATTTTTCCTAGAAAAGGGGTATTATGAGCTACGGAACTTCAAATAGCGATAAGTCTGCTTGGCCCGATAAGCCTATGGAGATAGAGGATCTCAAAAAGGCTATGCAAGAAGCTAGTGAGAAGATAAATGATCTTAACATCCCTGACGTTTATTTGCTTACTAACAAAGACTATCAATTTGTTAAAGCAGCGATAGAAGCTCACGGAGTCTCTAGTGAAGTTATTAAGCTTAGCGACTCGATAATGTTTGGTATACCTTTTGAGACTTGGCCGGACGAAGACCATGTACTAGCTAGGTCTATCGTACTTAGGGCTGAAGGTAAGAAAGTTTGTGTAATAGAAATGGGAGGGGAGAATGGAACTGTCTCAACAAGAGAATGAGTTGCTTTTAATAGCTTTGAACTGTTACCGTAATTGGGTAGAGACGGGGAATCCGGTACTATCCGAAAAAGATATGGCGGAACGTAAGATGAAACTACGTTACATAGATCCCGATAAAAGAGAACGAGTTAGATTAGTTGATGCTCTTGTAGAAAAGGTACGATATGAGTAGAACGTTTGAGCCTAACTGTATAGAGATGATAGAAAGAAAAGATCACGGAGGGTTTCCTTATATTAATGCTCCTTGGGTAGATAAGACTATCGATATGGGATACATCTTAAAGGCTATGAAGAGTAGACCGATCTATAAGACTTGGTTGAGTTGGATTACAGGGAATCCTAGCTACTGGGAACTAACTTATTGATTTGAGAGTAAGGAGGAGAAAGATGCTAGCGATTAGTCAACAAGCTTGGGCTATGATAGGTATAGTCGCGATAGTAGTAGTTGACGGATTACTCTTGTATTTCGTAGAAGAGAAACCATGAGAAAAATTATGACTGATCTATTATTGCTAGTAGGAGGAGCGGTAGTCTTAGCTCTCGGTGGGTATCAATTTGGAGTGAATATCGGAACCGAGAGAACTAGACAAGCTGCTATAGATTCCGGTATGGCCCAATGGACTATTGATCCTAAGACGGGGGATAAGCGGTTTGAGTTTAAGATAGTTCCTCCCGGTTCTAAGATAATTCCATTAGAGGTTCCTGAGCTAAAGCAAGGAATAAGTAAATGACTATGATTCCAGTGCTCTCTAAAGAACTCGAAAGACTCCAAGAGATTGAGAAACGGTATGAGAGTCTAAAGAAGGCTCTCAATACTAGGTTTGATAGGTTAGAAGTAACAAACACTCCGGAAGGGATACTAGTGGAGTTTAGTTCAATAGACAATCGAGAAGAAAAGATCAATGCTCTTGGACTAGATACCAGTGACACTATTGATCTAGCTGTAAATAGGTATAGGGAGAAGTATGATGATAGTACAAGTTAAGTACAAAACTCCTAGAGGCGGATGGAAGTGGCTAACTTGTACTTGTTGTAAACAGATAAGAACGTTTACGTCATTCCAAGGAGCTAGAAACGCTGCGGTTAACCAGTTAGGAAATGATGTAAGAACTAGGTGCTATAGGATTAACTCATATGGAGTGCCTTACTTCGATACAGAGATAGGAAAATGACTAATCAAGATATTCTTGTACTCTCGCTTTGCTTAGGAACTCTTCTGTTAGTCTATCGAACGGTGATCTATTGGGAATATCCTTGGAGACTAAAAACTAGGAGCTATGTGTCAAGAGGGGGAGTTTGGACTATTATGGATAGTGTACGAATAATTAGACCCTCCGATCCGTTCTATGAGCTATATAGACAATCAAGGAAACTAGCTGAAGAGAATCTTGCGGAGCTTGAATGTCCGAAGGATATTCTTGGTAAACTTGTAGCAGGTAATCAAGCAAATAAAAATGGGAAGCAAATCGCGTTCGGTGTAGATCGTTTAATGGATATTTCTTCAGATTGAATATACTTTAGTCTATTCTTTAGATAGGAGAAGTAAAATGGCTCAACAAGCTTTACGTAATCAATCTAATGAAGCGAGTATTATAGAACTCTTAAGTGTTTATGGGACTCAACTTACTACGGAACAAGCAGAAGAAGTTTTACAGCTAGTGCTTAAATTGCTAGAGGATAATTATCGAATAAGAAAGATAGAAGAACAAAAAGATCCAGCGTTGTCTAGAGGGATGGAACTCGCTACGCTTCCTATGTGGCAAGTACCGTTTATAGCTCTCCACTTCGCTAAGTACCTTTGTAGTCAAGTAGGGATGTGCGGAGAGACTATGATAACGGCTTATGCTTGTTACGCTCAAGCGGTAGAAGGATTACCTTGTGAGGATGAACTCTATAAGATCGGAAAAGATCATAGAGCTTGGTTTGAAGAAGCTAAGAAAAGAAAGTGGGAGTTATAATGATAATACTTAGAGGACATCCTAGTGAGCTATTTGGACTTGCTTTAGCTTGTAGGAATCAACGATTCCTACTTCCTATGTCTTATGAAGAATACATCGCTCAAGATGAGTATAAGCTAGTAGAGCTATGTAAGAAAAAGGAAAGACCGCGAAAGACTTTCCTGAAGGAAGTTATCTGAGAAAACTATTAGAGCGAGAGGAGAACAAATGAAAGCTATTTGGGCTAGGTTTTGTAAGTTAATGGAAAAAGTTCTCTGTTGGGGAATGGACGAGTATAAATAATTACCGGGGTAATAAGATCAAAACAGGATTTAGGATAGTAGTAGTGAGAAAACGGTTGTATAGGGACTCAATGTAAAATGAGAGCAATCAAGATAAAACCGAAGTCAACAAAGACACCCATGTATAAGTTGTATGAAGGTTTGAATCCTCAACAGATGCAATTCATAGAAGCTATGATGGCTGATAAAGCTATGAATATGCTTAGTGCTGCTAAACAAGCAGGATACAAGAATCCTAGTAGTGCAGTACAGAAGTTACAACAGAACAAAGGAGTAATGAAAGCTCTTAATAATGCTCTGTATCAACGTATGATGGTTATGGGTTTAACTAAGGAAAGAGTCATCTATGAGCTAATGGCTATTGGATTTATTAGTCCTCAAGATTTCGTAGATGAGAATGGGAACTATCTAGCTTTACAAGACTTACCAGATCATGTCGCTAGAGCTATAAAGACTATAAAGATTAGTCATAAGGTAGATGAAGAAGATACTACTGAGATAGTAGAGTTTGAGCTATGGAATAAGCTAGATGCTCTTAAGTTACTAGCTGCTCATACAGGCATGACGCTTAATCCCGACGTGAATATAAACGTAGGGGCAGGATTTAACTTTGACGCTCTATGGCAAGCCGCTAACGAAGGATCAAATGAGGATCTTGTAGAGCAAAGACTCATAGAGGAATCTAAGAAACAGACTAGAGTAGAGCCTGAGATAATCGAGACTAGTTATGATATAGTAGAGGACTTTAACGAACAAGGAGACGAATAGAATGGTATCTAAAGCTAGCGAACATACTCAGATTTCGGTTCGGTTAAATGAGAGCGTATTTAAGAAGTACTGGAACATTAGAGAGACTTTGGGAATCTCTAGCGTATCTACTATCTCTAAAGGTATAGAACTACTCGCTCTATTCGTTAAAGCCGGACAAGAGGGAAAGAACTTCGCTATAGTAGATAGTGAAGGTAAGACTACGGAAGTGGAGTTTAAGGTATAACACTTAAACAACCTAAAGGAAATTCAAACTATGGCTCATTACAATCATTGGCTAATAGGATTCCTAATGGGAATAGCTCTACCTAGCATTCTGATTATAATTCATAGTATATTCGGAGACAGTTGGGAAACTCTAGGTAAACACGCTCAAGGGACAGCTATCGGTGGACTTGGGAGCGTTGCTATATTTGGTTTAGGATTCTGGCTAGAACTTAGAGGAAGAAACAAAACAACATCCTAGTCTCTTTACGGATCTAGACTAGTCAGCTATAAGGGAACTCGGCGGCACTCTCTAGGATTGATCCCCTAGAGAGGGTCAACTTTACTCGTCCTGGGTAGACCAGCCGCCATTCCCTTATTTACTAGGACGAGAAACCAAAGGACGAGTATTATGGTTACTATCACCCTTCCTAAGTTAGCTCGTGAACCAGATCTAATAGCTGTGATCCTAGCTGACATTCAAACTATTGGAGTTGTAGGAGAGCAAGAAGCTGCTCTTTTCCTCTATCTCTGTGGAACTAGTCGTATTCTAGATAACCCTTTGAAAGTCATAATAAGGGGAAACTCTAGTTCAGGTAAGAGTTGGGTACAAAAATGTGTATCTGATCTATTTCCTGAAGAAGCTATACTCCGAGTAACTACTATGACTCCTGAGTCCCTATACTACAATCAAGTAGGTTCTCTAAAAAACATGTGGATAGTAAAGGGGGAGCGGAGTAGACAGAAAGACGAAAAGGCTCAAGACGCTTCTGCTGCTTTAAGACAACTACTTAGTGAAAATAAAATATCTAAGTTATCTACAGACAATAAGGCAGAGGGAGGACCCAAAGGTAAATACATAGTACAAGAGGGTCCGGTAGCGTTTTGTGAAACTACTACCCTAGAAGACAAGGACATATTTGAAGAGGACTCTAATCGTATGATTCATATCTTCATGGATGATAGTATAGAGCAATCAGAGAGAATTATTGAAGAGATAGCTAGGAGGGATATGGCTGAGACTTCTGATGACGAAATTATAAAAGAGATCATAACTAATCATAAGAGATTTCAAAGGAGTCTTAAGCCTTATCGAGTTATAGTACCATTCTCTGGAGAGTTAGCTAAACTAGTCCATAAAGGTAACGTGACGATTCGTAGAACATTTACTCAAATAGAATCTACTATTAAAGCAATTACCTTATTACACCAACATACTAGGAAACGAGACAAAAGGGAGAATCTGGTAGCAACTCTCGATGACTATATGCTAGCTCGTAAAGCTCTCTTACCTTCTCTTCAGAGAATAGACGCGGTGAGTAAGGGGGCGAGAAGTCTCTATGAAGCGTTAGAAGAGTTTAAAGATACGCCTTTTAATACTCACCAAGCTCAAGAGAAAGGAAATCTCTCGAATAGGAAAACGCCTAGTAAACTTCTCAAAGAGCTTCGATCCCTTAAAGTCGTAGAACTCGTTAAGGCTAGCGTAGGATCTTCTCCGGCGATTTGGAGGATTATCGGGAAACTCGAATCGGTACAGTTACTTCCAACGGTAGAAAACGGGAAGCTAGTTAGCGTAACCTCCCGTTACTTAGCGTAACTTTCGAGAAAGGTTACGGAAAATCCCTATTATTTACGTGGAGAAACTAGGTTTTCGGACTTAGCGTAACCGCGTAACCGGAGAGAAGCGAAGGGAGGTAAGGAGCGAGAGGACCGTTACCGCGTATAATATATTTTTGTACTAAAAAATTATTATACCCCGTTACGCTCGGAACGCTCGCCCGCTATCTAGGGTTACGCGGTTACGCAAATCTTAAAAAGGGGTTATTTACGCGGAGAAACCGTATATTTAGCGTAACCTTTTCGTAAAGTTACGCGGAGGAACGCTAGGTTACGCTAATTTTGCTCTAGAAAGGAACAGAAAATGGTTTGGAAAGTAACGCTAGAAGAATATGAAGGAGATCCCAAAGAAACTTTTGAAGAGTCTGGTATTAGTGACTCAGTAACTACTAGAACGGGAATACAGTTAGGTAGAGCTTTATCTTGGTCTTTAGAAAATGCTCCAATAGCAGATCGGGAGAGAATTAGAGAAATATGTAGAGCTATAGAAGAATTGGAAATAGCGGGTAGTTTTTCCATGACTAGTTCTGACAAAGAAACTATGAAAGTTTTAGAAGAGTTTTTGGGCATTAGTAAACAACTATACAAACTGCTATAAGGAACCAAAATGGTTACAGTATCTAAGAAAAAAGTAGACTCGGTTTTAAGGGGTGATGCCCCTAAATGGTTCACTTCCCTATTAAACAAGCATTTTGAAAAAGAATTTATGGAGCTTATAAAAAAGTATGAAATTATAGATGCCCTAGAAAGCTCTGTGAGAATTGTAAGAAAGTCTCTATCGATTTCTCAACATGGCCCTACACGAACTTGGATGGATCATTGGGGACTTGTTAAAGTAAGTAGGTACAGCCACTTTATAAGTGAGCCATATGGTAACGTTAAAGATTTTGAAAAAGAGATACAAGCTTTTTGTAAGAGGATAGGATGCTACTACTCTATTGTTAGAGAAAGCGAGTGGAATCCTCCTCATAGTTATCGCATCACTATTTATGAACCCGGATTTATCAAAGGAAAATAAATAATGGCTGCTGTTACTAAGGCTCAAATTAAGAAGTTCAAAGCGGAAGCGGTTTAACTTCCTTAAATTTTAGTTATACTAGAGAGGGTAGAAAGGAGCGAGCGAATAACGATGGTTAGAATAGCTACAAAGATTCCCGATAGGATGCAATTGCTTAGAGACGTAGGAAAAGAGTATGACTATTGGTGTGAAGCTTACTCTAAAGAACTCCGAGCAATAGGTAACAGGATCCCAGTAGGCGGAAATCATATGGATGCTTTCTTTAAGAGTGAAGGACTGAGAGGGGTTACTACCGCTCTAAGACAAAATAAGACTCTTGAATACTCTATCCAGTTCGGAGAGGACGTTATGGAGATAGCTGTTAAGCTCTGGAACCAAAAACGAGAGTACCAAGTACGCTACTGGGAGAAGCACGGACAAGATTGGTTAGCTAACAAAGTGCGTAGTCTTCTATTATGGGGATATAGAGATCAATAATGAAAGAACGAGAGATAGAGCATGAGGACGTTATGAAGTATGCTAACTCAGTAGCTATCTCTAGGCTTCCTCATTTGATTATTGAGATAGTCAAAGTAGCTTACACTCGTAAGGTGTTTAATCCGGGAGGAGCTTCTAGAATAATTCAAGGACTAGAAACGAGAGAAGGGTATGATAAATGAGCTATAAGAAAGTAGGACAGAATCTCTCAGGTCCAATTATCTCTGTAGACGCAGTTCATGATGCTCCAAGATCTGCTCTAGCCGATGCTATTGAGCTATGTATGAAAGAGCAATGTGACGTAAATCTTAGGATGGTAAGCGGAGTAACAATAAGGATTGGTTATGAAGAGAGTATCAAAGCTCTCTATATACCCCTACTAGACAAGTGTATTAAAGCAGAACGAGATAGTAGTGATAGGTTAGATGCTCTAGATAAGGAGTAAAATAGAAAAGCCAGACTTTTCAGTTATCGGAACTAACAGTGGACACGGACATATGTGGGCTAGACCGGACAAAGCTAGAGTAAGGTGCGGTGGGCCTGCTTTTTGTAAAGAATGTTCCTATGATCTTTATGTACGAGAATTGAAGTGTAGACTAGATGGTGAGATGCTTAAATCTATACAATCTCTTAGAGATGATTTCTACCGAAACACTAAGCATGTAGGAGCGGGAGACATAGACAGAAGTTATGCTATGTACTTAGATAGGTTGTTAGATGGGCTTAACAAAATACTAGACAAGGAGTAGTAAATGAGTGATAGTGATATGGAATTAAATGAAGCGGTTAGGTTTACAGTCCAACATGCTACTAACTACGTTACAATGAGACATATTGAACGAGTTAGGAACTTACTCAACGTAATGGTAAAAGAACTCTTAAGGAGAGGAGAGCTACACGATCAATCTAAGCTACGTTCTCCGGAGGTAGAGTTATTTACAGAGCTTACTCCTAGACTCGCTGCTTGTACTTATAATAGTCCAGAGTACAACGAGATGAAGAAGGAGTTAGACGTAGCCCTTAAACACCACTATGCAAATAATCGACATCATCCAGAACATTTTAAGGATGGTATTCGAGATATGAACCTAGTTGATCTATTAGAGATGTTTTGCGATTGGAAAGCTGCTAGCGAGAGACATAACGACGGGAACATTAGAAAGAGTATTGAAGCTAATGCTGGAAGATTTAATATGTCCGCTGATCTAGTTCGTATCTTTGAAAATACTGTTGAACTTCTTTAGGAGATAGTTATGAAGATAGAAGAAGTAAGAGTCAAAGTACAAGTAGTTCAAGTAAAGCTCAAATGTCCTAACTGCGATATAGGATTCTTAGAACCTTATGGCGATATAACCTATGATACTTGGCCTCAAGGTTATCCTCATAAGTGTAGTAATAATGCTTGTGGGAATACTGCAGCGGTTAGCGGAAAGAGATACCCTTATATAGAATATCAGGAGATTATCTAATGAAAGAACTAGCCGATATGAATAAGCAAGAACTTGAAGAGATCATCGTGAGTCCTAAGAATCCAAATAGTAATCCTAGTTGGGATGCTTCTAACTCTCAATGGATTAAAGAAGAAACTCAACGTAAGTTAGATTTGTTAGAAAGTAAGAAATGACTAATCAACTAGAGACTAGAATAAAAGCAAGGAAAGAAGCCGAGTATCTATTCTCCTTATGTAACGAGTCTCAATACCAAAATCATGAACACTTCTGGAAGAGTCTGTTAGAGCTAGTTCAATCTAAGGTTCCTAAACAAGAGAAGTCTACTGAACTAGTCCCTATGACGGATAAGGAGGTTACGTTCTTTAGAGGAGAGACAATGCCTTTCGGTAAGTGCACAGGAGAGTTAGTTGAAAATGTACCTCTAGACTATCTTGATTATTTGATAGGACAGCCGGATAATTTAACTCCATTTCGTAGGTACTTGAAGAATCCTAGTATTGCTAAGTTACTTCAACAACAGTTAGATGAGGGTAGGAACTATCAATGAATATCTACTTAGTGACATTTGATCCCATGAATAGAGGAAGTGAAGGGAACTTAGACGACGGAAAGGAACAAGTGTTTATTACGGCTTCAGACTTAGGGAAAGTACAAATGGCTATTTATAATGGCTGGCCAAGAGGGGTAATCTTAGAGTGTAAGTGTTTAGGACCGGCTATCTAATCTTAAGGAAAAGTAATCTAGGCGAAAGATCCGAATAGGGACGGATTCCGTTAGCTCTATAAGACTTGTCGTATACCTTCGTTTAACGGAACTGAGAAAGGTAATTATGAAACGTCCCATTCTACTCGCTCTCTACATCGTCGCTATTCATTGGAACACTCTCTTTATCCCTCTAATGCGAGATGAAGGAGAGTACGCTTACTCGGCTCAACTCTTACTCTCGGGCCATACTCCCTATACTGAGAGCTTCTTACAAAAGCCTCCAATGATTATCTACACGTACTGTCTAGGTGACGCTAGAATCGTTATGATAATCTCTCACTTCTTAGCTGCTCTACTCATGTCTAACACTTGCTCTATGTTCTTACTTCCTACTCTACTCTTAATGCCGAGATTAGGGCAATGTTCGGCTAACGTAGAGCAGTTTATGATACTCCCGATAGTCCTAATGTACGTACTTGTTAAGAGAAGAGATACTACGTTAATGCTAGGAGGATTAGCAGCGATTACTATCTTGTATAAGTACACGGCCATCCCGATAGTGTTCTGTATCCTCTTACAACGACGTTACAGTTGGAAGGAATTCTTAGAACTATCTTCTAGCTTCTCAATAACATCGTTCGCGATTCTTAGACCATTTCTAGGAGACGATAAGCTACTCGACTGTACTTACTACTTCAATCAAGCTTACGTAGCTTCTCATCATCTTAAGTTCGTGTACTTTGAACAGAACGTAGAGGCTATCCTATTCACGTATTGGATGGCTGTACTATTCGGCTGTCTCTCCCCGTCTTATCTCATTCTAGTAGCTCTGTTCTGTACCGCTGCTTCTCCTTACTCTCACTACTATCTCTTAGCGATTCCGTTCATCGCTATCTCGGCTGGTAATGGGGTAGAGAAGTTCTTAGCCTATCTAGAGCATAGAGGACTTGAGAAGTCAAAGTACACTAGACCTCTAATAACTCTTGTGCTAGTCATCGGAAGTCTCTATCAATCTTGGGACTTACTCATAGAGCCTAACGTAGCTCCTAAGCTTTATGGAGACCAGCCGTTCATCGAAGCTAAAGAAGTAGCCTTTAAGGTCAAGAGCTTAACGAGTCCTAACGACAAGATTCTCATTATGGGATCGGAACCGGAGATACTCTATTACTCAGGAAGATTTAGTGCTACGAGATTTGATATAATGTATCCTCTATTTCTCGATACGAATCTTAAGGAGAAATATCAAATAGAAGCGATTGAGAATCTAGAGACACCGGAAGTTATCGTAGAAGTACATAGTTGGTTTAGTATGCAAGGCTGCGGAAAGTTTTCGGAGTACGTAGAAGAGCTTAAGAATGACTATGAGTTAGTGTCTGAGACTAAACAGTTCTCTATTTACAAGAGGAAGTAATGAGCGAGCCACAAACTAAGGAAGTTCTATTCAAAGAAGTAGCGAAGTACGAGACTTGGGGAAACTTTTCGGGGTTCACGTACTTAGGTATCAAAATCTTAGTAGCGGGAGTAGAGCTAACTGAAGAAGAGCAGGGGACAGTTAATAAGTACGTAGAAGCTATACAACGGGACATATTCAAATCTAAAGAAGAAAACCATCCTGATAATATCAAAGAGAGACAAAAGACAATTGAGGATCTTAAGGCTTGTTTCCCTAGTCCTATCTACTACAAAGTCATTTCTAACAAGTATTGGGGAGAAAGTCACTATGGGTTTACTACTCCTTGGCTGATAGTAACAACTACTAGAGGACCAATTACTATCGGTTGGAGAAAGCGAGTCATAGTTATAGATTGGAGCGGATCTGATATAGAGAATTCAGCTGATAGTCTATTCTCTCAGGAAGATGTTACGAGAGGAGATAAAATGATACACGCTTATGGCTACGATAAGGCGAGAGAGTACATCTCTAAGCTTATGACTACCGAAACGAAAGGATTACTACCCGTCCCGTAAACGCGATATAATAGCCCTTCTAAGCGTTACGAGAGAAAGACGACCGATCTATCGTCTTAGGGTGAGATAAGCGTTCCTAGGGCGTTTAGGAACGATTTAGCGTAGGTTCCGAGAGAACTTTAAGGAGCGAGCTAGTGAATAAAGAACTTTCGAGAGGAGAGATATTTCAAGCTATCTTAGTTGTACTAATTCCCATTCAGATTATTTGGCTGGGCTATGACATCTCTTTACGAAGACGGATCGTAGCTAGGAATAAGCAATACGCTCTCGATTGGGAGAGTAATGAAGAAGCAATATTCTCTGGAGTTAAGGCTGCTCTAGATCAAAAACCTAAATCAGATAACCCTTTTCCGGATGGGAAGGAACTATACCAGCGTAATCATGACCTTTGGGAAAGAGGTTGGACTACTATAGATGAAAGGTTTATTAGAATGCCGAATCTGAAAGATGGTAAAGTGCTTTAAGTTTAACCGCTAGTTATTACTTCTACATAGGCAAGAGGGACTAGTGTTACTGTTTTGAAAGGATAGGCAAATGAAGTACAAAACAAGTTTAGTACAAGACAGAGTCAAGAAACTTTTAGGGGTAGTAGCGTTGTTGAGTATGATAGCTTTTAATACGGAAGCTAAAGCAGATCCAGAATTTGGGGTGATTATTTCTTCTGTAGTTGTTACTCAAGTAGAGGATCTTAGTATCTGGATAGTTGTGAGCGGTTATGTGATAGATGATCCCGATGAGGGAGCAGACGGAATTCCCGTAAACGTAGTGGATGAGGATGATAGTTATCTAGGAGCTTATACAGAGGATTGCGATTCTAGCGGTAACTTTCAATTCTGGTTTCCATTCGATGCCCATCTTATTGGAGAATTAGTAGTTCTTCAAGCTACTGACTGGAGTTGTATGTACTATGGTTCCGACTCATTTGAATATCCTTCCTTTATGGGACCTTAACTTGATAGAGTTAGTCACTATCTTAGCCTTAATGCTATCTACGATTAGTCCATTAGCTTCTTTTGGATTGTTCTTAGTATTTTGGATTAGGATGAGAATAGAATTGGAGAGATAGGGCGGAATAGCTCGGCAGAGTATAATAGCTTTGTCGGGCTATTTTTCTTTAGATAAGGAGATAGGTAATGGTAGAAGAGAAGCAAAGACCTCCGGACGTTCTTAAGATACAACTTAATGTACCTGCTCTAGAGAGACTTATTGGAGGAGAGCGGGAGATGGAAATGATCCTCTCTCAAGTAGCTGTAGATACCGTAGTATCTAAGAGGATGGAGATAGTACAAAAGTATGTAACAGAAGCGGTCAAGAGAGCTAGTGACGAGATTCTAATTAGAGTAGTAGATGAGAATAGATACGTTCCTGACTATGTACTCTCAGACAAGCTTAAAGATGTTTTGAATAAGTTAGTCAAGAAGGAAACGGAGACACTAGTTAGTAGTTACATAGAAACTAACCGAGAAGCTATCTATCAAATCATTAGGAACGTAATCGCTAAAGAAGAGATAGACAAATCGATCAAATGGCAAGCTAAGGAAGTTTTGAAAGAGATGATTGATAAAGCTTTCAAGGAGAAAGAATGATGGGTGAAGAGAACGAGCGATATGAAACAGTATCTGAGATTAAACCGGAAAAGAAGCCACGTAAGAAATACCCTAGGAAACCGAAGCCTCCATTAGCAGTAGGGAGTAATGTAAGATACGAGTTTACTACCCTACAAAACGAAGTCTTAGTGTATTGGAATATCTTTGAAGTCTATTGCCCTACTAAGGGAGATCATATTCGACATAACGGTAAAACGTACTTTGTAGACGGAATAACTTTCAACACTAGCTCTGATGTAGTTGAAGTAGCTTGCAAGGAGATAGCTAATGCCTAACTCTCTAAAGGAGATACTTACTGAAGAGCTAGGATACTCGGAACAAGAAGCCCAAGCTATTTTAGATAGAGCACCTACGTATCTAGGTCAAACTGCTAAGCAACAGACTATTGGAGGGAGGATAGCTCATCTAGTATTTCAAGGAAATGAAGTAAGCGGAGAGAGTTGTGCTACTGTTCTTATCTGCCCTCTTAGCGGGAATCGAGATCAAGGCTATGTTTTAAGATTAGTGAGACATATTAGCTTTGATTCTTTGATAAAAGCTAGACAATATATAGCTCAAGCTATCGACGCGGGAATCAAAGAAGCTCTAGAGGAGGATAGGAACAAACGACCCGTAGACAATAACTTAGAGTTGATTGAGAATCTTAAAGCTAGAATTACAGAGCTACAGAATAAAGTGGCTCATGACTATAAAATTAATGTTCGTCTTATAGATGAGAAGACAGAAGTTAGACAAAACTTAGAGCAATGGAAAGGTAGAGCGGAAGCGTTTGAGAAAGACTGTATTAGACTTAAGGGGGAGAGAGATAGACTCAAAGAACAACTAGCTAGCGAGCGAGAGGAGAATGATATACTTGTAAATAGAACTCCTCTGCTCAAAGACATCGTAGAGAAGCTAGACAAACACGGTCATGTAACTATTAGATACAAGTGAGATAGCTATGTATAGGAAAAGTAGTTGGAGGTATTTTGGGTTTTTACTCATTACTGTAGGAATGGTGGCTGTTATGATAGGAGATATGGGATTCGGTTGTATCTGCTATACTTTCTATGCGGTTATAAGAACGGTATTTGATAATATAGAAGATTGGGAGAAGAAACATGAAGTATAATGCGGATATTTGGATAGGAGGTAAGTACATAGGGAAAGGAAACATAAAGATGTTCTTTAACTACGCTCCTACGCCTAGAGTACCTGACGGAGAAGAATTGAACGTTATGTTCATAGGGGGTCCAATAGCGGGAAAGTCTATGAAGCTAAGAACTCCTCTAGAGAGTTTAATCCAAGTCCCGTATATTTCGGAAAAAGAGATTCTAGTTGAAAACTACGATAGCTTTGTGGTAGGAAATCCTCCCCTAGCTAACCAATGTTGGAACTCAGCTTTCTATAGGCTCAAAGATTGTACTAGGACGGGTAGTGTAGTTTATGAATGGGAACATACTGTAGCTATGGAGAAGCTTCCAGAGAAATACCAGAGGTTGATAACTAGACAATAATGCCAATAGCTAAAAAACTAGATACGGGCGTGTACCAGATTCTTAACCTTGTAAATGGAAAAAGGTACGTAGGGTCGGCTGCTATATCATTTGTAAAACGTTGGAGAGACCATAAATGGTCTTTAAAAAAGAATAAACATCATAGTAAGCATTTGCAAAGAGCTTGGAATAGGTATGGGGAAGAGAATTTTGAGTTTGAAATACTAGGTTGTTGTAATCCTAAAGATTGTATACTATGGGAACAGAAATTCATAGATAAATACAAAACCGCTAATCGTAAATTTGGATATAATATCTACCCTATTGCAGGAAGTCCTTTAGGTAATAAGCTGTCTAAAGAAACTAAGGCTAAAATGGGAAATGCTCGCCGAGGAATTCCACGGACAGAGGAAGTAAGGACTAAAATTTCAAAAGCTCTTAAAGGATTTAAAGTATCGGAAGAGACCAAAGAGAAGATACGCAAGGCATCTACAGGTAAAAGACATAGTGAAGAGACTAAAAGAAAGATGACAGAGTCTCATAGAGGTAAGAAACTTAGCGAAGAACACAAAATGAAACTTTCTAAGTTTCAGAGCGGTAGAAAAAGAGGACCAAATAGCGAAGAGACTAAAAAGAAAAGGTCACTATCTCTCCGCAGATATTGGGCAGCTAGGAGGGCAGAACAGAAAAATGCCTTCTAAGTTTAACCCTTTAATTTTCCAAAAAGATCCTATCGCCTTTCAAAAGTTCTTTTGGCCTCATGTTACTTTTTATAAGGAACAAAGAAAGGTACTACAGTCATTAGTAGAGAACGATGAGACCCTAGTTCCCGCAGGAAATATGCTTGGGAAAGATTTTACAGCGGGTTTTGTGGCCTTATGGTTTTTTATGACACGACACCCAGTTCGGATAATGACTACGTCAGCCACAGATTCACATCTTGATGTACTTTGGGGAGAGATTGGAAGGTTTATTACTAGTTCAAAAATTCCTCTAGAATATAAAGAGGGAGGACCATTAATAGTTAACCATCGACATATAAGAAAAATAGTTTGTGGATCTAAGTGCGATCTAAGTCAGCTCAAAGGTATAGTAGCGGCTAGTGATAATATGGCTGCGCTCCAGGGGTACCATATTGCTAATATGGGTGATGGATGCCCACGGACCCTTTTTATTGCGGATGAAGCGAGTGCAGTACCTGATGAGTATTATCGTATGTCCTCAACTTGGGCAAATCGCATGTTGATCATAGGGAATCCTTGGCCTTGTACTAACTTCTTTTTCAGGCATGTAGAAGAAGGGGATAAGGAAAATAAGAACAAAGAAGGTAGTTACTACCGTAAGATTATCAAAATTAAAGCCACTGATTCCCCTAATGTTCGATTAGCTTTACTACAGATAGAGAGAGGAGAAAAGCCAACCGGAGAAATTTTGGTACCTGGTGTAAAGTCTTACGAGGAGTATACCAAGAACATAGAACTCTGGGATGACTATCAAAAATCGGTATCCTTAGAAGCGGAGTTTTATAAGGGTGCTGAAATATATTTGTATCCTAGCAAGTGGTTAGATTTGGCGCATAAAGCAGCGTTTAAACTCTCTCCTAGACGACGCGGTAAGGCTATGGGGATAGATACCGCCGAAGGGGGGGATGACTCCGTATGGTCTATCGTAGACGATTTAGGCGTGATTAAGCAGGTATCTAAGAAAACTCCTAATACGAACGATATAATAGGTCAGACCCTAGCGTTAATGAGAGAGTTTAAGATAGACGCGGAAAACGTAGTGTTTGATCAAGGAGGAGGAGGCTTAGAGCACGCCGATCGACTTAGAGCTATGGGCTATAACGTTCGTACCGTAGCGTTTGGAGAAGCCGCATCGAGCATAGATGTATTCGCTAGAGGGAGAATAAAATCCTTAGCATCTAGGATTCAAGAGAAAGAGAATCGATACGCTTACAAGAACAGAAGAGCGGAGATGTATGGAATCCTTAGACAACTACTAGAACCTGTAGAAGATGAGAATGGAAACCTAGTCTCTAACTTCGCTATAGGTCCAGAGTATCAAGAGCTAAGGAGACAGCTAGCCGCTATGCCTCTAAGATATACAGAAGATGGGAGATTGTTTTTACCTCCTAAGAATCGGCCTCCCGGCTCAAAGTCAAAAGAACAAACAATATTCGATCTTCTTGGCTGTTCTCCCGATGAAGCAGATAGTCTTGTACTCGCTACTTTCGGTATGTTAGTCAAACCTACTATTCCTACAGCGGGAGTGTTCTAATGGAATACAAATCTCTAGAGCCAACTAAAGATGATGTAGAGTTTGTTGAACGATTATTTATGATGAAAAATGAATACGATTCTTATACTAGGTTAGGTGTTCCGGCTCATATCTTTAAAGGACAAGGAGAGAGCATATTAGGTGGGTCTAACTTAGCTCAAGCCCATCTAGACCAATTCAACTATAATCAACGACAGTATAGACGTAGAAGGATATTCTAATGGGTACGGAGCTAGAAAGAATCGAAGACAGATTACAACTAGAGATTAGTGATGAGATGAAAGAAGCTCTGATTAAGAACGAACAAGCTGCTATAGAAGACTTACAACACGTACTAGGTATCTCTCCGGAAGTGGGTAAGGAACTCCTAGAGAGAATCCAAAAGCGATACAATAAACAAATAGGAGAGATGCTGCTAGGTAAGGAGATGTGTGAGAACCTAGTAGACCGAAAGAAGAGATCAGCTACTTATCTTACAGCTGGAATAAAGGGTAGAGTAATTCCTAGTGTTAAGAAGTACAAAGGGAGAAAGAAATGAGTAACGGTTTTGACATAGATCCTTCTCAATGGCAAGAACAATACCAAGAAGGTATACAACGAGCTATGGACGAGCAACAAGAGTATGAAGCTAGTTCCGCTCTAGAGAGGTTAATGAAAGAGCATGAAGAGAATAACTTAGACTACCAACAAGAGATGACGGAGCTAGCTGAAGGAGGAGACGATGCTTTCGGACGAGAGCGTTGGGCGAGTATGATGAAACGTCTAGGGAGGCGATAATGTTAGCTATAGAATGGAATTCTCCTCTAGGTCTTCTCGTAGGGTTAATGATCTCTATAGGAATATGGAAACAGATACTAGAGGAAATGGATAAGTATAACCGAGGAGATAAACTATGATTACGGGGATTATGTTAGGTATCTTAGTATTTCAACTACTTCTCTTTATGAGCTTTTGTAGCGTTCAGAATATGAATGATAAGCTATACAACCTAGTAATAGAGAATCAAAAACTTTTGATAGGTAACTGTGAGAAGCTTAATTCTACTAACCAAAAGCAAATAGACATAATGGGATCTTTCTTCACTAAGCTAGAGGAGAAGATCAAAGTAACCGATCCTCCTAGGCTTCCGGGAGACGAGTGGAAAGATATTTAAGAAATACCAAGCTAAGCAAGATTTAGGAGAAGAACCGTGACTAATCGAGATTACAAATACAAGAAGCCTACTCCTGGTCCTGTTACGTTTCCTCCTAAGACTCGGAACTGTCTCAAGTGTAGTAGAGAGTTTACTACGATTCATAACGCCTTTGTATGCGATCATTGTCAATCCGAGAACTCTAAGCTAAGGGGGAGACTTATTCAAAAGACTAGTAGCGGACGGAGAGGAAAAGCTTTAGATCAAAACGGATAAGACTAATCTAAAGATTATTCAAGCTAAAGCAAAAGGCTAAAGTATGGAGACATTAAACCTAGTAGACCAAGAGATTAACTTCACTTACGCGAGAGTAGTACACGAACATCCTAGAGGATTCGAGAGAGATCATCACTATCACGTCTATGAAATTCGCTATAATGGGAGGAGATTAAACAGCCTAGGAAGTAATCATACTCAATGGATTGACTTAGATTCCGGAGATATAGTCAACGTTATAGTAGGAGACATCTTCCCATGATCGGATTTACAGACGTATTAGGTCGCTCGATTTATCTAGACGAATCTAGTATAAAGGGAGTACTTCAAGTAATTCCGGAAGGAGACTTATGGACTATTCTCTGCTACGGAGGGGAGTCTTATACCTGTACGGGAGAGTACGCGGATAAGATAGTCCAGTTTATGAAGATCATTTCGGATATACACGAACATCTCCCTAGTAGTGAAGAATCAGAAGACGATGATGAAGAGTTACCTACTCAGAACTGGAGAGATAACTAAAGTTATCCCAACCTAAAGAAAGAGATAATTGACTGTACTTTCTCAAGCTACTCTAGACCAGTTTAAGAGAGACTATGAGCTAGCAGTAAAGAGTCCTCCCGGTCATCTCAGTCATTGTAATGTACTATGTAACTTTTATCGTCTTATGAGTGCTTATGAATCTCTATGGGAAGCTTATGTAGAACGTGGTAGGATACTAGTGATGATGAGTGAGGAAAAACCGGCGGAATAAAAAGGATTACTAACACTACGGTAGGCGTAGAAAGAACAATGGCTAATGGAAACTCTCGGAACCGAAGGTTTCAAGAGAAACGGATCTTCTAAGCAACCTATAGATAATGGATTTGATAACTCGGAAGGACTTACCGAGAACGCAGAAGCGGTTAAGCGAGCGAGTTATGAGTTTGGAGAAATAGTCTCTAACGTACTCCTCTCTCGCGATGAGTTCATAAAGAAGTTCTTTGATCCTAGGCGGGATTATGATAAAGAGTGCGGTTATCCTGCCGCTAGGTCTAATATCCCGGCTGATCTCTATCGAGACTTGTATGACCGAGAGCCTATAGCTTGTCGTGTCGTACAGCTCATGCCGAAAGAGTCTTGGCAGTCTCAACCTAGTGTTTATGAGACTGGAGACTCGGAGACGGATACTAAGTTTGAGAAAGCCTGGGATGGTCTTAGTAGTTCCGTTCGGGGGAAGTCCTGGCACCAAGATGAAAAAGGAAGCGTCATCTGGGAGTATCTAAGACGGGCTGATATCATGAGTGGTATCGGAACGTTTGGGATAATGCTACTAGGACTCGATGACGGGAATGGATTACAAGATCCAGTACCTGGAGCTATGAGTATGGTAGAGGGACCGTTATGGCCTAACGGAACCTATGCCGATACTGCTCCGATAGGTACGGACTCTCAATACCAAGGAGTCCAACTAGGCTATACTCCTGTCCCTCCTAAGAAGAAAGGGCAAAAGCTTAACTTACTCTTCATTAGAGTATTCGATGAGACGATGGTACAGCCAGTACGCTACGAATCGAATCCAATGAGTCCTAGGTTCGGTCAGCCGGTTATGTATATGGTTACGTTTAATGATCCTAGAGATAACCATACGGGAATCGGATTGCCGATAGCGACTAAGTGGGTTCATTGGTCTAGGATTATTCATCTAGCGGATAATCTTAACTCTAGTGAATCGTTCGGTCCTCCTAGGATGAAAGCGGTATTGAACCGTATCTTAGACTTAATCAAGCTCTATGGCGGTTCAGCTGAGATGTATTGGAGAGGAGCTTTTCCCGGACTCTCTATAGAGACGAATCCGCAACTAGGGGGAACGGTTAACGTAGACCTTAAGAAAGTACGTAGTCAAGTCTCAGATTATCAGAACGGGCTACAACGCTTCTTAGGTCTGATAGGGATGACTGCTAAAACCCTAGCTCCTACGGTAGTAGATCCTACAGCTCAAATAGAGACTCAACTCCAGGCGATTTGTATCCAACTCGGATGCCCTAAACGAGTCTTTATGGGTAGTGAGAGAGGAGAGCTAGCGAGTAGTCAAGACGACGCATCTTGGAACGATAGACTTAGAGACCGACAGAATAGCTACTTAACTCCTAGAGTTATCGTACCGTTTATTGATCGTCTTATTGCTATTGGAGTCTTACCGGAACCTAAAGGGTATACGGTAGAGTGGCCTGATCTAGAAGCTCTAGGAGATGCGGAGAAAGCCGCTATTGGTCTTCAACGTACTCAAGCTCTGGCAGCCTATACTGGAGGGGGATTACTCAACGCTCTAGGACTTAAAGACTTCTACGTACAATGTTGGGGACTTACCGATGAAGCCGCTCAAGCTCTAGTAGATAACGCTAACGAAGATAATCTAGAGACTCTCGCTACTCCTCCCGATCCTAACGCAGAACAAGGAACAGATATTGGAGGAGAGAATAACGCTCAAGCTAGCGATCAACAGACGGAAGATAATCCGGATGAAGAACAAGAGGACGGAGAAGAGACTACTAAAAACCAAGAAAACTTCTACGGTTGGAAAAACGAGATACTAACTAAGTTTGGTCTAGTCGCTAACTATAATCCTCATCAAGCGAGAGATAGTCATGGGAGATTCGGATCAGGAGGAGGAGTAACTACTAAGCACGGAGATACGTTACATCCGGTTAGCTATGTAGACTATAAGACTAAGACTCTCCCTAGCGGAAAGGTAGTTAAGCATGGAGGAAAGTGGGCTGACGAACAAGGTAATTACGCTCCAGAACATATTCAAAAGATGGCTATCCCTCCGGCTTGGACTAAGGTACATGTTAACGCGAATGCTAAAGGAGATTTACTAGCGAGAGGAGAGGATGCTAAGGGTAGAGTACAGATGAAGTACGGAGCTACTCATAACGTACAAGCTGCTATGGCTAAATTCGGGAGAGTGAAAGAACTACGGAAGAAACGACAAGCTATCTTTAAAGAGATTGATAGAGATGCTAAGAAACCTAGTCTTAAAGAAAACGCAGAGTGTCTTAAGACCATCTTACATACGGGTATTCGACCGGGTAGCGAAAAAGATACTCATACAGACTATAAGAGCTTCGGAGCTACGACACTAGAGGGGAAGCATGTTAAAGACAACGGAGATGGGACTGTTACGCTTAAGTTTGCTACGGGTAAAAACAAAGGTAGAGAAGTTGAGTTCCCAGTCCATGATAAAGCAACTAGCGAAATGCTCCTTAAGCGATCTAAGGAAGCTGGGCCAGACGGTAAGCTCTTCCATACCGACGCAGACTCATTAAGAGGTTATAGTAAGACTAAGGACGGAGGAGGATTTAAGACGAAGGACCATAGAACCGCTCTAGGTACGGAAGTCGCTATTCAAGCGATTAAAGAACATCCTACTCAAGAGTTTAAGTCTATGAAAGAGTACAAAGCAGCGGTTAAGACAATCGCTACGAGAGTTGCTAATACTCTCGGTAATACTCCTACAGTAGCTCTGTCTAGTTACATAGATCCTACGGTATTCGCGGGATGGAAACCTCCGAAAGTAACTAGCAAAGCGTAGTTACAAGCTAAAGCAAGGGAAAGCATAATGGGTGAACTCACTAACTACGAATTTACAGTTAAGTTCCTAGCCGCTACTATGTACTTTTGGATGTTAGTAAGCATCTCTCTAGGGATATGGTGTAATGGATTAGTTCTTTGTCGTATCGCTCGTGCGCTAGAGAATCTTAGGAAGGATAAAGCATGAAAGAACTTTCTACAGTTGAGCTACTGGCTAACTATGCAGAATTGTTAAATACCTATGGACCAGGATCGGAAGAAGAGTTACAATTTGTTAGAGATAGAGAGTTTGATATAGAATTCGCTAACCTAGCTAAAACTGCTAAACTACTCAAAGAAGCAGCTATAGGAGCAGGATTATGTTAGCAAGACGTTCATTCTTTCAAACGTGTCTAGGTGGATTGTTAGGACTAGTGTTTAAGAGTAAGCTAAAGCCCATTCCCTCCTCTAAAGAGATGGACCTCAATACTCTAGAATGGGAATCTAAAGGAGGAATGGAAGTCAATTTTAAGGTTATGAGTATAATGGTCCCTAAAAGTTGGCAAGGTGCCCCTACTCTCTACGGAGAAAAATCATAATGCTTAGACGAGAGATGTTAAAACTGTTTGGGTTGATTCCGTTCTTAGGACTAGGGGCTAATAAACCTCAAGAACCAAAAGAACAAGAGGCGGGAGAAGTTAAGAGTAGTAAGGGTAGGGGATTTGTTACTCATTGGCATCTCAATAAAGCAGGAGACGAGATAACTTACAAACTCTTCTACTCTAAGATACTTCCTCTAAACATCGTATACAAGTTCTATCAGAACTATGATAACAGTTTTACTAGTCAACCTTTCAAAGAGGTAATGAACTATGTTTGGAAGTTTAACCACTTTAGTTGGGAAAGACAGAGTTACGGGTCAGATAGCTTTCGATTTGTTCTAACTCTTAAATTTATTAGTGATATACATAAGTTTGACAGATCTATAATTGGTGTAGGAGACTTCTATAAAGGAGTATTTCCAGGTGTATGTATTCCTACTAGAGAAATCTCTAGTTTTGATACGTTGATTAAGGAGATAGAATCTAATGTCTAATCCTGATAAGTTCCCCCCAGACCCGGTTACGTTGATAAAGAACGATTATGATAGCGGAGAAGATTGTCCTAGTTGTAAAATACTCTCTTATCTTACCATAGCATTTATACTAGGTTGTTGGATAATCGGATTTCTCATTAGCTAAGGAACTATAATGTCTAAACACTCTCACGATGAACTCCCTATAGACTTAGATTTTTCTCAGGGAGATCCAGACGACTGGAGAAATTTAGAAGATCCGGATAGTGAGCTAGAGAACGATGAGGATGAAGAAGCTCCGAAGTATGTTAAGTCTATGTTAGGGTTTGATCCGGCTGAGTTTGATATAGACGACTCCGATGATAACGAAAGCGATGAATCTGATCTTGAGTCTAATGACAGTAGTCCTACTAGCTTAATTCCCGATACTAAGCTCATGGGAACTCACGGACCTACGGGGTTTAAGTTCGATCCTCCTTACGGTCATTGTCCGGTATGTGGAGCTAAAGGACATACTAGGAAAGAGCATACAGATACTTGTGAGAATGGTTGTACTTATCCTAGTGAACTAGCCGTACATAGTGTAAGTGCTAATACAGAACTAGTTGAAAACTATCCCGGACAACCCCGCGATTCTCATGGACGTTTCGGAAGCGGAGCTAAAGGATCTCCTGCCCATAAAGAGTACGTTGCTAAAAAGGGAGCAGTACCTAAGCCGATTCCTATCCCTCTCGGAAGTACGGGAGCTAAGATATCGGATCACGCTCCTAAAACGCCTACGTTAGGGCTAGGAAGCGATAAGATAGCTCGGGAAAGGAAAACCTCTATCCCGAAAGGAGCGACGGCCTACGAGCCTAACGTAACGATTACGGCTAAGAGCGGAAAAGGGAAAGGAGTGACTAAAGCTGCTAGAATCGGAGTACCGGGGATGGAAGTCCCTCCGCTCCCTCCTATCGGTAGGCTTCCTAACTTGACGGGGAAAGAACGTAAAATAGAAGGAGAGTTTGTTAACGCTGTTAATAAAGATCCTAACGGGATGGCTAAGAAGTTTCATGAGATAGTTCTCTCAACTACTAAGCCGGGTGATCCTCCTACTTTCGGAACCGATGATGCTAAAGTACTTCATGCTGCTTGGTCTCATCCGGAACTCTCTCTAGCGGATCGATCTACTAACCGAGCTATCTATAATTGCGCTCTTCATCAAGCAGCGAACGCGATTACTAAGAGAGCTTTCGTTAATCACTTAGATACGTTGAAGAAGGGAGATGAGATCCTAGTAACCGTAGGTGGCTGTGGATGCGGAAAGGGCTATGCGTTAAAAAACATTCCTCAAGCACTAGAACTTAAATCGAAAGCTAAAGCAGTTTGGGATAGTGCTGGAGATCAAAACGCTACGGAGAATCCTTGGATACAGAAAGAAGCAGAGAAGAGAGGATTAAAAGTCAACTACCTTTATGTTAGTGCTGATCCTCATACTCAATGGGCTGATCCAGCTAGAGGAGTAGTTAAGCGGGCTCAAGATCCTCAAGACGGTAGAATGGTAGACGCTCACGTATTTGCGGATAGCTATGCTCTAGGAGCTAGGAATCATCACGCTTTCCATCAAGCTAATAAAGATAATCCTAACGCTAGATTTATGTTCCTTAAATCGGGAGCGGAAGTAAAGCAGATTCCGGGAGTACCTGTAGAGGCTAGAAGCTTAGACCGGAGGCAGCTAGCTAAGTTTGCGGTTGATACGGTTATGAATGACCCTACTGTTCCGGCTCATATTAAAAGAGGAGCTACTATCGGTAATCGTATTTGGGGTAATCCTCTCACGGAGAACGAATACGGAACGTTTACTATGGAAGATATTGAACCTGTCTATAACTATGATCTAGCTCAATGGCTAGACGAATGGAACGAAGAAATCCAAAGAACGAACGAGATGGGTAAGATAGCGAACGATGACGGATATGTAATTCCTAGTACGGAACTCTATCCCCCGGAACTTAATGAAGATGGGTCCCTAGTAGATCCTAACGAAGAATAAACTAAAAGTTCATTCAAGCTAAAGCAAGAGGAATAATGGACGTTTTTAATAACCCTTGTATGAAGTCCGGATGCTCTAATTGGGTAGAAAAACCGGGTACGTATTGTCCTAGTTGTAAAGCTAAGAGAGTTAGAGAGACTCATAAATGTGTAGAGGAGAATTGCAACGCTACAGTATTTCGTCAAGGATGTCGATGTAACTCTTGTGCCGCTACTCTTAGGAATAAGCAACGAGAGAATCCTACCCCCGATGAGGAGACTATAGACTACGCTACGTACATTCCTACTCCGGAGCAGATTAGAGAAGAGTGTCTAGCTATCCAAAGAGAATGGGATAGACATGAACTAAATAGTCGAACTGTCTATAAGCAAGGAAGTGTAGATTATGGACGAGTATACAAAAAACCATAAGCCTAATAAGTGTTCTGAGAATTGTGGTAGATATGCGGTCTACTTCAAAGATCCTACTAGCGGTAGATCCTCTATCGTAGGTTATTGTAGAGATTGCTATGAAGTCTTATGTGCTCGTTCTCTAAGAGAAGAATCATTATATACTACTCCTCATAACTTTCAAAATCTTAGTGGTACAAGACTCTACGGAACAAGAGCTACTAAACCTAGACGAATTAAGGCGATAAATCTTGACTAATCCTCTTAAACTAGACCCAACGAGAACCGGTTTTATAAGGCAAGCTTTCATAAAAGAAATTGCTAAGAGGTTTAGTCTTCTCAAACAAGAGATAGATAAGCTCATAGTAGAGGAAGATGCTTTCGGACTAGTACCTAACAAGTCTAGCATTTTGAGTTATTCGGAGATTGCTCGCGACAGTAACACCGTGGTAAACCTAGCCCTAAAACAACTAGAGAGACGTATCGAACCAGGTATTCATGTCCCTGGATTGAGCGGTGTTACTACTCTAAACACTAGATTCTCATTTCATACCGATGAGCAGAAGCTTCAAGCCTTTAGACAATGGCTAGGAACTCAAGTTAAGAAGTACATAGTTAAAGGCGATGAAGACCGTTGGTGGGATAAGTACATAGCGGACGCTTACAAGAAAGGTCAAGGGAGAGCGTTCGATGAAGTAGATAAGAAAAGACCTAAAGACTTAAGTAAGTCGCTAGACTTCTACAATGAGCCTAGAGAACAATTCTTACGTAGCTCGTTCGGACAGCCGGAGACTAAAGAGAAAATCAAACTCTTAGCAGCTAGAACGTTTAATGAGCTACAGGGCGTAACAGACACTATGAGTCAAGTTCTTACTAGGACTCTCATGGATGGAGTAGCGCAAGGATTAGGACCAAAAGATATAGGTAATGAAATAAATAAACAACTAGGGATAGGAATAAATAGAGCAAACACGATAGCTAGAACAGAATGTTTACTTCCGGACACTCTTGTGGATTCGGCGGTGATAAGGGCAGTTTTTAGACGGTGGTATAGCGGTCCAGTCGTTGAGATCAAAGTCAGAGACGGCAGCGTATTCACCACAACCCCTAATCACCCTATGCTTACGCAAGAGGGATGGGTATCTGCGGGTCTTCTCAAGCAAGGAGACAATCTCATCGGCCACAACGGGAAGAAGGATACGAGGGTTGCCGGAGACGTGAACATAAATAGATGTCCAACCCCTATTAGCGAGATATTTGATTCTATTAGTACATTCGGCATAGTTGAAAGGAAAATTGTTAGCGGTCCAGACTTCCACGGCGACGGAAGGGAGAATAGCAATGTCGATATTTTTTGTACCAACAGGGAATTGAGCATCGGGGATTTCTCCCCTCTCAATAAACCAATTATGGAGAACGTCTTCACCCCATCCGGTCTTTCTCGCTCGTCTTTTTGCAGCACCTGTTCCGGTCTTCTCTCTATCGACAAACGACATTGCCTCTGTTCTAGTACGCAAAGGAACACCTTTATCTCTCAACCGAGTTTTAATAACATCGACATCTATACTGAGACTAGAGGCCAAAGCGGTGAGGGATTCGCCTGCGATATACCTATCGACAATCTCATCGGCGTTAATGTCATATCGGAAAATTTTACTCCTTCCCTTACTCTTAGAGAGCAACAAACTCTCAGAGCGACTTCTAAGAATCCCCATTTCCTTCAAAACCTTTCTAATCCCGTCCTCATAATAGAATCCGAGAGTATCGACAATCTGTCTCTGAGTGAGTCCACTCAAGTAAAGCTCGGCAATATAGTCTCTATCCGCACTAGTCAATATTCTGGGCATGTTTATAACCTCGAAACTCCTCACGGGTATTTTACGATAGATAACTATTATACCGGAAATACGGCGAGAGCCCATAATGAAGCAACGCTAGACTCTCTTGAAGCTCTAGGAGTAGATCAACTTAATGTAATGATAGAGTGGAGAACTACTTACCCTCATCTAGTAGTTCCCAAAGCTAAGAAGAGTACAAGAGCTAACCAAAGGTTATCTCAAGCTAAAGCAAGAGGACGAAGGAGAGCTAAGGCGGGTAAACCTTATATGGTTCCTTGTAAGATATGTGCTCCTCTTAACGGAGTAGTATTAACAATAGCTCAAGCTAGAGGAATGTTTCCTCGTCATCCGTCGTGCATGTGTTGCCCTGTGCCTGCTAACTTAGGTGAGAGTACAGAAGGACAGAAACGTACTCCCGCTAAGATCCGAAAAGCTATTGACCTATCACTACGTAGAGAAGCTCCGGAAGGTGTATCACTAGCGGAACAGAGGAAAGAGTCTAGTTGGGTAGGTGGGGATTTAGAAGTTACAAAGGGTAACTACCCTAACCCTCTATTTAATGAGTACGTGGAAAATTATCCGGGTCAGCCGAGAGATTCGAGAGGAAGATTTGGCAGTGGTAATTTGAGTAGAGTCTACGCTAAGCTCAAGAACATAGTAGAGAAAGGATCGAATACCGCTACTCTCGCTCCTACTCCGGCTAAGCTAGAATCTAAGCCGTCTTATCCTACCCTTCCTCATCATACTTCGGATAGAAAAGCTCCAGTAGGTATCTCGTTTAGCGGGACTCCTACTCCTTTTACTCACGCTGTTTGGGATAAGATAAACAAAGTTCATCATAAGAGTGGAATGTTTCACACTGACCCGGAAGCGATGAAAGAGATAGGAGAATTAATACATAAAGAGGTAATGAACCATCCGGAACTAAAAGCCTACTTAGAAAAGAAAACAGAGCTAAAGGATAATGTAGAGAAGGCTACAAAAGCTCTTTATGCCGCTAAGTCTGAAGCTAAGCGTAAGAAGCTAGAAGTAAAAGAGGAAGAAGCTTATGAGACTATTAGAAACTTTAATAAAGCTCATAACGGAGAACAACTACAACAGAAAGCGGTCTTTAATACTCTAACTCAAATTCGAGACTTTGGGACGGAGAAGACCGTAGGACATAGCGGACATACTGAAGTTAAGGAACTACTAGATAACGCTGCTCAATCCTATCCTAAAGAATGGGCAAACAAGATAGCTGATCTTAAAATACACGCTACTAAAGATGTAGGAGATGCTGGAGGATTCTTTGACGGATTTAGTTCTGGTAAGGTAGTAGTAGCCGTAGCTCATGATAAAGATAAAAACTCTTTGGAAGGAGCTTTTGCTACAGCGGTACACGAACTAGGTCACGCTGCGGAACATACTATTCCGAGACTAGGATTGTTAGAGAGAAAGTATCTAGAGTCTCGTATGAAACCGGAAGAAAAACCGATCATAGAAGGTACTATACGGGGAGGAAAGGTAGAGATGATTAAGGATGAGTTTAGACGATCTTACACAGGACGTATCTATAACGGGCTAACAGGAGACGGTAAGCCTAACTACTATCCTCACTTTGAACTAGTCTCTACGGGAATGGAAGGAATATTAGGAGGCCATCGATGGAGTATAGACGACGATCACGCTAAGTTTATATATGGTATATTGGCTAGCGTTTCTCCTAATTGAAAGGCGATTATGTTTGAAGTATTAGGAAGGTACAAAGGTAAAGTAGTACAAGTAAAGTGGGAATCAGGAGAAATAGAAGCTTGGATGAAGAGCGGAAATAAGCTATTGTATAATGATATTCTAATAAAGAGTCTAGTAGAAGCTAGTGAGCAAGGGACTTATGGTAACGTACAAACTAAGTTCTTCAGAGGTAAAGACGTACTAAAGAGTGCTCTCGGTACTTGGTTGTTCCTCAGTGATACTCTAGAGGATATGAAGCTAGTAGAAGGGGAACAACCTCTTTGGCCCGATATTCCTAACGGAGTGGTAGCGTGATAAACTTAGTAGGCAACTTCAATCCTAGTAGTGTAACTGATCCTCAAGGAGGTATTCTCCTCTCTTGGGGTAGCTATCGATTCCCTCTCACTACTTTTATTAGTGTACCGGGGGGAGGCTGGGTAAAGTTCGGTAAAGGATCTAACCCTATACTCGCTACAATAACTAACCCGGTTAAGGCTAATCTCTTAAATTGGCAAATAGTCAATAGTCAGTTTATAGCAACTAGAACCGTAGCGAGATTAAACGGAAGAATACAAGTCTCCGATACGATAACGAATCTGACTAGTAGTGACTTAGGATTTATGGTAAGGAATGAAGTAAGCTTACCTTCCGATCCTACCGAGAAATACATAGGAGGTAACAACCTTCCTGCCCTACTCCAAATGACTCAGCCGGAACATCCTACAGTCTTTGTACCTATGGGAGGAGTCTCTTTAGGCTTAGTAGCGGAGGACGATGTATTTAGGGCTCAGAATATCCTCTACTGTTTTAATCAAATAGCCGGGATTAGAACCGAGAGACTAGTAGTTAAGGCTAAGAGTTCAGTTACTCTTAAATGGTCTTGTTACTTCTCCGCTATGGACTATTGGGGATTCATAAATCGAGTAAGGAAGGATTGGAAAGTATCTCCTACTCTACAAGGTCCGTATTGGTGGTTACCTATAGCGACTGCGGAAGCTCTAGACGACGCTACTCTAGGGAACTGGCTTAACAAGGCTAAACCTTATGCGGCCGTTATTGAGAGTTGGTTGGATTTTAGTAAACCTGATAAGCCTCCTATGGTCGGTCTAGGAGTAGGAATACAAGATCCTTACTTTGATAATTGGCGAGATAAGGTAATAGTGACGATACAAAGGATTAAGAAGCTAGCCCCATTTGTTAAGGTCTTAGTCTATAATCATCGTTGGTATAACTTCCCTCAAAATAGCGGAACCTTTCCGGACTCTCAAATAAAGCTAGCGGACGGAACTCAGTCTACCGAGAATTGGGGAGGGATGTATAGTAACGCTTATGGAGTCTATCCTACGCTTACGAATAGTTTCGGTAAGGCTTTTGAAGCGATGATAACTACTCAAACTAAAGAGCTAGGATCGGACGGAGTATATGTAGATGAGTATTACCGCTCCGGAAGCCTCAATGATCCTATTACGTATAGTGAGTGGGATGGGGTTAGTGCTATCTTAGATCCTACTACGTTCACTATTAAAACTAAGGTAGGCTATATCTGGTTATTGAGTAAGGCATTTGATAAAGCCGTGTTCGGACCTATGAAATATTTCCTAGGTAACGTACAACCTTATACGATAGAGGATAATCAAGGTACTCTACTCCATATGTGCGAGACAGAGTATCTCCCCGGTACGATGTTAACTCATCTCTTCTCTCCGATAGCGTTCGACGTTAAGTTCCAGACTTATACAGTACAAGACATAATTGATAGGTTGAAGCTAGGAGCGGTATATGGAGTAACGGGACCGGGAGATAAACTAGGAATCTCTTCTAAGCTATTCCCTATTACTCCTACGTACATAGAAGCCGGGGTCATAACGGGAGTCGAGAGAATAATCACTTGTATTACGGGTAGATACGGTTGGAACGGGAGCTTTAAATACACTAGATATGATTTTGATAGTCTAGGAAATATGGCAACAGCTAGCGGAGTAGGGGTGAACAATATTTCCGTAGTTGTTCCTAGTAACGGTTTAGTAGTTATTCAAAAGAATTAGACAGGCGAAAGAATGGAGACTCAAATAGTGAATCAGCCTTATGGTAAGAAGGAATTTACTCCTACAGAAGAGCGGATGTTAGCTGTACTCTCGGACGGAGATAGGCATAAGAAGGAGGAACTACATAAGTGTCTATTTGATGAGCTATCCCAGTTTATGACGGTAAACTTCCATATACAAAATATGCGAAGAAAACTAGAACGAAAAGGCCAGACTATAGTAGTTGAGAGAGGGAGGGGCTATGAGTTGTTCTATCGTCATGTCCGATTACTAGCGAGTCCTTACAAAGAATAACCATGAACCAAAAATATAGAGCTAGTTTCCTTACAGTGAATCAAATATTTAATCTAAACGTAGCTTGTAGAGCATTGAAAGATTTTGGTGTAGGTACGTTTCACGTAGGTTCATCCCTAGAGCGATCTGACTATCATGACGTAGACCTACGTTGTATTTTACCTAATAAGGAATTTGACGCTATGTTCTCTGATTGTCAAGATCCGCGATTTTTGTTTCTTAATACAGCTATCTCAGAATGGATAACGGCTAGAACAGGACTTCCGATAGATTTCCAATTCCAACGAATGACGGACGCTAACGAGCAATTCCCTCATCCGGAACATCGTAGAAACGGAACAGGCCACTGATCTAGCAGAAGAGAGAGAGAGAGAGGTATATAATAGCATGCAATTACCAGCGCCAATTACTCATCCTTGGTTTGAAGCTAAGTTTTTCGCTAATGTCGGCAATGACGGCAGTTATCGAATTCGCTTTGAAAGTGGGGATCGATTTTCGTTTGCACAATCGCAGGGACTATTTTTATGGTGTCCTTGTGGATTTGGGCTTTTAGACAAGGATGGAAAGGAACGCTTCCCGCTCGATTTGTCACAGAATCTCGGACGTCCGCATGGGTTACTTATTCCGTTTAGTAATCCACCTTGCGGAATCCTAGTACATCCGGATTTCGGTCCACGGTCACGAGATGGAAAAACGCATCCAAGATGGGCAATTAGCGGAAGTGAGCTCGATGACTTGACGCTCGTGCCAAGTATTGCCGTTGGAAATCCTGAATGTTGGCACGGATTCATTACCGCAGGAATAGTGAAGAATTA
>Ga0210393_10000579_pt1 | contig 32789 bp, 34 predicted proteins | sample IncBWC27OmetaG_FD_160068 | JGI IMG/M metagenome (GOLD analysis project Ga0210393, IMG submission 160068) | Forest soil microbial communities from Barre Woods Harvard Forest LTER site, Petersham, Massachusetts, United States - Inc-BW-C-27-O ...
GCGAGCGCGTTGAGGACGAACACGGCCGCATCCCACACCGCGTACGACGGGACCCGTACCGCAGCCGGCATCGAAGGCGATGAGCGTCGCGACAAGACCACCGCGGCAGTCACTATTACCAGCACGCCCGACAGCGCGAGCCGATCGGCCAGGATCCAAATGCCGAACGTTCCCATGAATTGCATGACGATCGAGCTGGGCACGTGCGAGAAGCGCCGCACGATGTTGCCAAAGACCAACGCGTACAACACGCCCACCACGATGCTGCCGATCAGCACGAACGCCAGCGACGACACTACGCCGATCGAGTTACCGGCATTTGCGATTGCCGCGCCGACTGCCAGCCGATAAATCAGCAGTGCGCTGGCGTCGTTGAGCAGGCTCTCGTCCTCGAGGATCAGCACCAATCGACGAGGCAGCCTCACCTCCTTGAGCACCGCCGTCGCTGCCGCCGCATCGGGCGGTGCAACGGCAGCGCCCAAGGCAATCGCGACTGCCCAGGGCATCGCGGGGACTAGCCAGTGAGCGACGACGGCGACGGCGGTCGTCGTCACCGCCACCGCCATGAACACCAGGCTGGCGACGGGAATCCAGTTGTCGCGGAGATTGCGCAGCGAGTTGTCGAACGCCGCATCCAACAGCACCGGCGCGACGAACAAGACGAGCGCCAGGTCAGGCTCAAGCGCGATTCGCGGACTATTGGGGAGCAGCGCGACGATTACACCGCCCAGCGCGAACAGCGACGGCGACGGCACGTTGATTCGGCGCGCGAGTGCCGCCAGCAACACGGCGCCGACCAGCAGCGATAACGTCCAGAGCAGGATATTCATGCGTGGCCCACAGCCGGAAAGTAACCCGGCTTCGCAACTATTGCGATCAGCCGGCCAGCGTAATCCAGGCCGCGGCGGCCGCGCACTTCTCCTCGGCGCTCCATGGCTTGCCGACGGCGCGGCCCATTTCCGTCACCGCGATTTTGATTGCGTCGGGCGATTTGCCGAGCTTCGCGGCCGCACTGGCGAAGACCTCGGCTTCGACCATCGTGGCGGACGGGATGCCCATCGTCCTGGCTGCCGCGGCCAACGCATGCGGGAAGAGCTGGCCTTCGCGAGCATGCGCGCGCATGTGAGGATTGCGAATCGATTCGGGATCGGTCGCGCTGCCCGCGACCAGCGAAATTCCGAGGATTACGCCCTGCTCCGTCTGAACTTCGCCGACCAGCTCGCGCAGCGCCGACAACGCAATCCGCTCGACGGCTGCGAGAGCCTTGGGCACGATCCGCGCGCTCTCCTCGGCCGGCAGCTCGAACTCGGCATGCCACGGCTGATGCGATTCAGGCACAGCGGGATCCCACAGCTGCAAACTCTTGCGCGAAAGCACGCGTGGCGCCGACGCTGGTCCCGCCATCACGACGGCTGTGGCACGCCCGGTCTTGACCCGAAACCCAATCGCAACCCGCGCTGATTTACTCTGCGCCGCCATCCATCTGCGTCATAGCATCAGCGCGATTTCCAAATCGAATACTTTGGCGGCCAGGTCCCGTGCCCGCCCGGGTACTTCGCATGCATCACACTCTCGATGCGGAACTCGAACGGGACTTCGTCGTTGATACTGGTCATCCCGCGCCCAACCAGGTCAGTGCGGACCTGCTCCGCAATGACATCGCTGTCGATATACGTGGCGCGCCCCATCACAAGGAACTCGTCATCGACTTCGACGGGAGGAAAGGTATGCAACGCGTAGCGGCCGTCGCGCCGGAGGTCGGCGCGTTTGGGCGTCGGCCCGATGAGCGCATAGAGATGGCCGTCGACGATAGTCGGACAAATCGGATGCAGCCGCGGAGCCCCGTCCTTGCGCAACGTCGCGAGAAAGGCAAGTCCAACGCCGAATTGGTAAAGCATCTGCCGTCCAGCCGCCGCGATATCCGGCGCATCATTCTCAAACTCCATCCAGGTCGCCATAGAATTGAACTCCTTGTGATGGAGCCTATTTTCGCTCTTTCTTCGCCTATGTCAATGGGAGATTATGTTTGTGTTGACTCCAATCATGTAAAAGCGTATATTCGACAATATGAAAACGCTGAAAGCCTTTGAGGCTGACTTTCCCAACGAAGACGCGTGCAAGAAGCTGCTGGCCGAATGCCGCTGGCCCGATGGACCTGTGTGTCCGCGCTGCGGTAATGCACGCGTGATTACGCTCAAGAGCAAGCCGCATCACTGGGTCTGCAAGAGCGGAATCACCACGACCGACACCGAAGGCAAGCCAGTCACTTGCGCGAAGAATGGTGGCTATCGTTTCAGCGTCATCACGAAGACCATTTTTCAGGATACGAAAATCCCGCTTGATAAATGGTTTCGCGTTGCCTACTTGATGCTGACCAGCAAGAAAGGAATCAGCGCGCTACAGGTTCATCGCACAGTGTTCGGCGAAGACTCCGGCTCTGACTACCGCACTAGTTGGTTCATGTGTCATCGGCTGCGTTGCGCGATGCGTGGTGGAATCGAACAGCTTGAGGGCGAAGTCGAAGTCGATGAAACATGGGTCGGCGGCAAGAATTTCAATCGCCATTGGGACAAGAAAACGCCGTACAAAGCCGCTGGCGAACAGTCAGGCAAGGTCGCCGTCATCGGCGCGATCTCGCGCAAAGGCAACGTCATCGCAAAAGCCGTTGACGAAATGGGTTTCACGACGATGGAAGAATTTGTCGCGACTGCGGTTTCGACACGCGCGAAGCTGGTAGCGACCGATGAGCATGCTGGCTATCGCCATCTGCGCGGCCATGGATTCGTTCACAAGACGGTGAATCACAGCCAGCACCAGTACGTTACCGGCTCTGTTCACACGAACACGATTGAATCGTTCTGGTCGCTACTGAAACGCGGCATCATGGGCAGCTACCATCACGTCACGCGCGAATATCTGCCGCTCTACGTGAATGAATTCGCCTTCCGATTCAACGGGCGCAACGATCCGCATATGTTTCGGAAGTTGCTTCAAACAGTGTAGTTCCCCTTACGCCAAGCCCATGCTAAAACCCGAGCATGGTCAGCGAACACACGCGGGAACAAGACGAACGCTTGCGCGAAGAGCTGCGCCACGTCGATTTAGAGAAGCTGAAGAAGGTGATCAAGCCGTTGATCGGACGGCGCGAGCCAGAGAAGCAACAAGCCACTCCGCGCAAAAAATAATCGCACGGTTTTCGTCCTTGGCAGGGGGCTAACCGCACGTCAGTTTTTGAGCGCGTCGCTGGAGGTGTATATGCCAGCAACGTGCGTCGAATGCAACCCAGCGCCAATTTACTGCCGAAACCAATTCATTGAAGAAGAGGAAGCGATGACTCGAATGCAGCGCCTTCAGCCTTGGCTGATGGCGGGCATTGCGCTATTCGGACTAGCCGCCGCCGTAATGGGTCTTGCGCTCAATACGGGTATTTCGTTGCGGTGGCTCCAGCATCTTCAGCGCGTTTCCTTCGGCCTTTTAGCTATTGGGGCAATCTCGATTATCACGGGCATCTTTGTTGAACTGCTCGTACCAGGATTAGTCTGGAGATTTGGCACTCGCGGGAAACTATTCCGAACGCTGCGAAACAAAACCAGAGAGGGGCGACGGCTCAATTTGCGACTGACTGGAGACTGGGTGCCGCAAAGACAATGGCAACAGGACATTATAACTATTCTGGAAAATGATCACGAACATTGGCAACCAGAAATTGAGGAGCTAATAAGACTCGGCGATCCAGAACACGAGCGGCCAACGTACCGCAATTGCGTTGCGTATGAAGTGCTGGCGAGACAAATCAGATCGATTGAGCAGTTCGCAGCGAAGCTCTATCGCGGCGAAGTGTGATGTCGGCCTTCGCCTTTCGCCTACTGGAGCAGAGCTTTAAGTGCATTCAAAAACACGTCTCTCAAATCTTTGCGCGTGTATTCGATGTCTATATTTTCGCGATCTTCAAGGCGCGGGAGCCAATCCGGAATTGCTTTATTATTCCTGAATCGACGAATGCCCCAAGCACCTAGGTCCGCAGCTTGGAGCGGCAAAAACTCTCGCGCTGGTCGGAATATCAGTTCTACGCCTATCAGATCGCAGATTCGTTTTGGTAAATTCTGCGCGAATATTTGCATCAACTTCGCGTAGCCTTCTTCGAGCCGTTCACGATCTTCAAAACCGCAATCGAAGATAAACTCAATTTTTTCATGCGGCTGACGCTTCAACACTCTGTCGCCGATCGTCTGCGCCACAATCGCGGCCAGTGAAAACGTATATGGATTGCGAAAGTCTTCATGCACCTTAGTCTTCATCGCGGATGAACTCAGATTCAGGATAGCGTCATAGTCTGCGTAGCGGAGTGAAAAACTCACGCGCTTAATGACGTGCTTCTCAATGAATGCCTTGCACTCAGCCATGCGGGCATCGCGCTCCGGCCATTTCAAAAGCTCAAACTGCCCGCTACCGTGATACGCTTCTTGCGCCTTGATATAGGCCAGCCCTGGCGGTCCGCGAAGAACGCCCTGCCAATCATCGGCAAAACCCTTCCAATTGCGAGCACGCGCCAAATAGCCGCCTAAGATAAACCACGGCTGATGGGGTCCGCGACCCGTACCGCTATCGTCGATACAGACGCGTAGCACTACGAAATACCGCTCCCGCTCGACATTGGTTGGTAGTCCACAGACAAGGCTCTGAATCGCCGAGCACGCATATTCATCTTCGTGCGATAGGTGTTCGTCTTCAATCCGATTTTCAGACGGGAACAATCATCTTTCAACTTCCTTGATCTAGACCTGTTCCATGTTGTCTAGCCGAATCGCTAGAGTCAACATCAACATAATCTCCTGTCAATGGGTGATTTGAGGTTAAATCCGCGCGTCAGCACCCACTAACCTCTGGGGGAGAAATATGATCGTTTCCCGAAGATTGTGTCCGGCTTAACCCGAAAAGATTGCTATTGTCCCCGTCTTGGCTCTTCGGCGAGCCGTTAAAGGGGACCACGATGCAGCCAGTAAATGGGTACTTCCTTTACACGCTCGGATCGATCGCAAATCTCTTCGGAATGGCCGACGGAGTATTGCTGTCAATTTACGATCCGACGATCAGTCAAGCGATCCGGTTACTCACAAACTTCAGAGACACCGAACAGAACATCCGGAATATACCTGATGCCGTGGATGGCGCGGCCAATCTGGTTCAGGTCTTGGAATTCTATAGAAATGGCTATCGGCAGAACCCGAATGTCGTGACAAATCCAGATATCAGAATGCCTCTAGTGCATTCGGTGAATCGATTTCAGACGTTGTTAGAGCAGGAACTAGGCAAGGCGCACACGTTCATTCTGGAAGAAAAGCGCGGCCATACTCCGGCTACATTGATAAAAGCAGTTACCAAACTTATATCGCCGCGCGTGCTGCCATATCTGTCGCACTTCACGCTTATAAACCTGCAAGACGCAAGTGCGGCACTCGTATTTGATCACTTCACTTCGTGCGGATTTCAGACGATGCGCGCCGTCGAAGATACTACGCGCCGATACTACGAATTGGTAACTGGTAAACCTGCGCAGGGCACGCGGCGCGGGAACAAGCGTTGGTATCTACCTTTTGGAGAGATGGCGTTTAATCTAGATAAACTGTTGCCGAGACTCAGAGGCGCGCATACGCCACTAGGGCAGTTGCCGCTGATCGTTCCGACACTCGCCGCACTCTGCCAGATTTATCGTAATCCGCTATCGCATCCGGAAATTGTCAAGTTGGACGAGGATGACGCGCTAGACGTGTTCAACAAGGGGATAGACGTGATTTCGACAATGGTGCGGGATGTGATGGCGGGCGGCAGCCGCTTTAAGAAATTGCAGGACTGGACTTTTTCTTGGGCGTGGAAGTTGGCGGAGTGATGGCAGTCATATGATTTCAGTATCGAATAACAATCTTATCGATATGAATCTCCATGAGGAGTCGCGTATCGAGCCGTTGGCTGGCTTGGCGGTACTCGAACTCTATTGATTCCATTACTTGTTCGGCGCGGCGCGCGCCTTGTGTTTCTTCACACTTGAAAGAGATCATTCCGGCATTTGGATATTGCTGTTGATTCTGCGGTGGACGCCGCATCATCCCCAGCCTATAAAAGTCCCTAACGTTCCACGTTATCAGTACCAAGCCATTATTATCAGCGAAGCGGGCGATCACCTTATCGGGAGTTCGCTGTCCCAATTCGTCAACTACGCGCTGGATGTGATGTCCGTGGTTGGCGAATACTTCGGTCACAGACTCCGGCACGCACTCATCAATGAGCAGGTCCATGACGCGGCTGGGTTAATCTCTAGCCAGCCGCTCTCTGTTCCAATTGAATAGCCGCTTCTACATCCGGTGCTGTGAGACGCGGAAACTCGCGGATGATTTGTTCGGTTGGATATCCTGCCTTGTGAAATCGGTAGATTGCTGCGGTGGGAATACGGGTACCAGCTATTACCGTAGCATTGTGAACGATATAGCGGTTTCTCTCGATTTTCCCTATTTCAGTCGGCTGCCTTCGATTCATTCGTTTCAGATTCCGCTCGATATGCTGGATGACCTCTCTCATTTCAAAGAGCGGACGTTGTCCGAACGGACTAGTAGAGACAATCTCTTTGGTTTTGGGATGAGCGAAATAAATTCGTTTTGTGGGATCGCGATAAAAGACTAAGTGCGACCAATCCGAATCTGGAGTTTTTTTCAAATCCCTGCTGATGCGGCGCAGGTCCGGAGTCAGAGGCACTCGGTAATTGTTTCTCAGCAGCCCAATCGTGCGTAATCCTACGACGTCCCGAAACGTATATATGCGCTTAAACGGTCGGATATCTTCGTCTCGATGCTTCGGGCTGAAGAAGCCCGTTTTGTCCCAGTAAGCGAGTTGGCGCTGGCTGATTTCGCACAGCGCGCACACTTGTTTCGCTGTGAATAAGCCGGACTTCACACCGAAATCAATAACCTGCCCGCTGATCGCGGTACAAACAAAACGTGCAGTTTGCGGGAAACCTCGATCAAATCAAGACTTTTTTGTGATCGATGTTTTCTCGGTCTTGCGAGAAATGAGCGGCTTGATCACTTTCTCCAGCTTCTCCAAATCGACGTGTCGGAGTTCTTCGCGCAAGCGTTCGTCTTGTTCGCGTGTGTGTTCGATGCTGCGCCTGAGCAACTACCAGAACGAGACCCGCCACCGATGCTCAATTCTTGCGGGGGACGAAGTATTGGGTGCCGGGGCCGGAGTGGTCGATTTCACGGATTAGTTCGGTCAGGTCTTCGGGGTTGGCGACGAAGTCGATTTCCGAGGTGTCGACCACCAGCAGCGGCGCTTCGTCGTAGTAGAAAAAGAAATCGCGGTACGCTGACGACACGCGCTCGAGGTAGTCGAAGCTGATATGACGCTCGAAGTCGCGATTGCGTTTTCGTAGGCGCTCGGCCAGCACCTCGATGGTCGCGCGCACGTAGACGACGAGGTCGGGCTTGGCCATCTGCGCATCGAGCAGCTTGTAGACGTTGTCGTAAAGCTTCAGCTCGTCGGGCGCGAGATTCATCGCGGCGAAAATTTTATCCTTGGCGAAAAGATAATCGGCAACCGTCGCCTGCGTGAAGAGATCCTGCTGCTTCAGCTCGCGCTGCTGGCTGTGGCGGGTAAGCAAAAAATAAAGCTGTGCCGGAAATGCGTACTTGTCGGGGTCTTCGTAGAAGCGCGGCAGGAACGGATTGTTGTCGGCGTCTTCGAGCATGAGGCGCGCGCCCAACTCACGCGCGAGCGCCTGCGCCAGGCTCGTCTTGCCAACCCCGATGGGACCTTCGACCGCGATATAGCCGCGCCGGCGCATCGGGCCCGATTCTGGCACTAGCTCATCGCAGTCGCGAGCGTGGATTGCGCGGCGTCGGCACGCTCACTTCTTGCGATGCTTCTTGGCCATGTCGCGGAGTTTGCGAACCTGGTCGTCGGGCGCGCCGCCGCGCTCTTCGAGGTCGGCAGCCGTGTCATAGTCGGGCGGATTACGGCTGAGATAAACCGCCGCCAGCTGCATATTGGCGACTTTGTCGTCGGGGTAGTCGCCGATCACGTCGTTGAACAGCTTGAAGGTCGCGTCGGGTGTGTCTGCCGCTTTGGCGGCATCCGAAATCTTCTGCATCATCGGGTCGGCGTCGGGCTCGAGCGTGTCCGACTTGTGCACTCGCGACAGGAGCATCGCTGCGCGGATGCCCTGCTCGTAGGTGGCAAGCGCGTCGGTGTATTTCTTGTCGGCCATCTGCTGGTCGCCGATTTTTTCGATTACTGGAATCGAATCGGACAGCGCAGCCACCGCTTTCTGGCGCGCGGCCGGAATTTTGGCCGTCATCAGGATGTCCTTGAGCGTGGCTTCGCCCTGCGTGACATTGCCGGCCTTGATATCGTCGAGCGCCTTGCCCGAGGAATTCTCGAGGTCCTCGAGCTGCTTGTAGAGGCGCGCCTGGTCGAGCAGTTTCTGGTCGGTGGGATCGAGCGCCGAGGCCGCCATGTACTCTTTCGCGGCGCCTTCCTGATCGCCGAGGGCTTCATCTATATGCGCGAGCGACTTGTGCGCGTCGAGCAGGCTAGGGTCGTCCTTGATTGACTCCTCGAGTTCCTTCTTGGCGCCGTCGAGATCGCGCTTCTCGAACAGATCTTCGGCTGCGTACAGATGCTTCTTCGCTTCGGACTGGCATCCGCTGACGAGCGGGACAGCCAGCAGGACGCTTAGTATCAGCACGCGCGCGATCGCATTTCGCATCGTAAGGTCCCTCTTATGCTCAGACGAAATCCGGATGAGTCTGCAAGCAAAGGCGCAGAATTGTCAAGGCGGGATGCGACCGGCGCGGCGCGCCAGCGGCGGTCTAGTCGGCGGGCATCGGGAGCGGGAAGTGCACGCGCTCCTTGGCGACGCTCAACAGCTCGACCTCGGCGCCGCCGCGCGCGAAGGCGCCGATGATTTCCTCAACCAGCCATTCGGGCGACGATGCGCTCGCAGTCAGGCCGAGTGCGCGCACGCCGTCGAGCATCGCGGGCTCGACGTCGGCAATTGAATCGACCAGGAACGCGCGCGCGCCGCGCATCCGCGCGACCTCGACCAGTCGGTTCGCATTCGAGCTCTGCTTCGAGCCGACCACCAGTACGGCGTCGCTGACCTGGATCAGCTCCTTGACTGCATTCTGGCGGTTCTGCGTCGCGTAGCAGATGTCGTCGGTCTTCGGCGCCTGCATCGTGGGGAAACGCTCCTTGAGCGTCTCCATGATCTCGCGCGTGTCGTCGACGCTGAGCGTGGTCTGGGTGACGGCCGCGATGTGCGCGGGATTTTCGACCTTGACGGTGCGCGCCTCAGCCACGGTTCCGACCAACACCACCTTGCCGGGGGCAACGCCGAGCGTGCCCTTCACTTCCTCGTGGCCCGCGTGGCCGATGAGGATCACGGTGCGGCCTTCGTCGTCGAATTTTTTGACTTCGAGATGGACCTTGGTGACGAGCGGGCAGGTGGCGTCGATGACGCGCAGCTCGCGATCTTTGGCGCGGTCCCATTCGCTGGGCGCAACGCCGTGCGCGCTGAAGATGACGCGCTGGCCGGTGGGCACCTCGTCGAGGCTCTCGACAAAAATCGCGCCTTCGCGTTCGAGCGCTTCGAGCACGAAGCGGTTGTGAACGATCTGATGGCGCACGTAAAGCGGCCGGCCGTATGAGCGCAGCGCGCTGCGGACAGCCTCGACCGCGCGATCGACGCCGGCGCAAAAGCCGCGCGGCTCAGCCAGGATGATTTTCACGACGGATGTTTCGCCCAATGCCATCCTATGTTTGTAACTGGTAACTGTCCGCACGGTCAATAATGGGTTCGCACGATTCTGCACTTGATGAAAAGTGTGATGGGCACTATACCTTTGCCTTTCGCGAAACCGGCCTAGGATTCTTACGATCCGAAAGGGGGCGAATGTGCAAGCGGTCAACGGCTACTTTCTATGGGGTCTCGGTGGCGCGATAGAGGGGCTCGCTGAGAGGGCCGAGATAACCGCTACGTGGGGCACAGTCATGCCCGCCCTTTACAATGCGCAAAATTATTTGCGGATGTTCAAAGAGGCGGATGTGCTGATGTTGCCTCTGAGCAAAGAAGTGGCGGCTGACCTCGAAGCTGAGATTTCTAGGCTGATCGAGCAGCACCCCGACCTAAAGGAACTGCTGGGTAATGTTGGGTACGCGATCACCAACCAGGTCGCGCATCTTCGCAGCGTCCTTTCGGCGGAATTGTCCAACCTTCCCATCTTTGCGTTGGCGCCTCAGCGTGCTTACGACATGAAGATCATCCTTTGGAATGCGCACCATGCGCTCGCTGAGACTGCGATCCAGGCACTGCCTGCCGGCGCTCAGCTTGATTTGCGAATGGCTGGACAGTGCCTTGCTTTCGAGGTCGCGACGGCGGCCGGTTTTCACGTTCTCCGCGCGTTGGAATCGGTTGCTCGCAGATATTCAACTCTAGTGACTGGTCATGACCCCGGCGTGAATTCAACGCTGGGCGCTCTACTTAATGGACTGCGCACAGAATATGAGGCACGACGCGCAGCCGGGACGCTCGGAAACAGTCAGTTAGGCCTTGTAATCAACATGCTTGACCGCATCCGGTCTATCTATCGAAATCCAATTATGCATCCGCAGATGTTCCTAAACGCGGATCAGGCGGTCACGGTTTTCAACGCGGCCATCGACGCTATTTCGGCAATGGCTGACGATGCTCGATTGAATCAGCATATTTTATGGCACCTTTAGAAGCATTCACTAAGGACGCGGTCCATCAGCTCGAAGCTGTTACGATTGTTGAATCGGAACGAGAACTCAATTCGAGCTACTGCAGCCATTTCATGCAACCGGCGGATGTGAGGTTTGGCAGCCGATCCATACTTCACCGCCTTCGAAATGTTCTTTTTTCCAGATGGGGACGATTTCTTTCAAGCGATCGATTGCGAATCGGCACGCCTCGAACGCTTCGGCGCGATGGGGCGCTGAGACCGCTATCGCTACCGAAGTCTCGCCGATCTCGACGACGCCGACGCGATGCGCGATTGCGATGCGCGTGATTTTCCATCGCGCGCCCGCCTCGACGGCGAGCTTGCGCATCTCGGACAGCGCCATCGGCTCGTAGGCCTCGTACTCGAGGCGAATGACGATGCGGCCCGCGTTATCGCGGCGAGTCGTGCCGGTGAACGAGACGATTGCACCGGCAGCAGGGTCGGAAACTTCGCGCTCGAGCGCGGCGACGTCGATCGCGTTGCGACCGATCGTGATTTTGCCGACGTAGGCGGGCGTCTCCGCACCGCCGCTCACGGGCGGGATGAAGGCGATCTCGTCACCTTTACGCGGCTTGAAGCCGGCTTCGACATATTCCTGATTGACGGCGAAGCCTACAGAATCGTGATGCCCGGCCAGCTCGGGAAATTCGACGACCAGGCGCCGCCAGATTTCGCCGACCGTGGCGCCGTCGGGAAACTCGCGCGTCAGCTCGGCCGCATGCGCCCGCTCGCGCAGCGTCGCGAACAGCTTAATCGTGAACTGGTTCATTTGCTCAACAGATACGTGATGTGGCCGAGCTCGGGGATGAGCAACTTTTCCATCGCGAGGCGGCACGCGTCGGGGGAGCCGGGGAGTGCCGCGATGAACTTGCCGTGACGCACGCCGGCGACGGCGCGGCTCAACATCGCGGCGGGGCCGATTTCCTGGAACGACAGCATCCGGAATAATTCGCCGAAGCCTTCGAGCTCCTTGTCGAGAACCGACTTCACGACTTCGGCGGTGTCGTCTCGCGCGGTGATGCCGGTGCCGCCATTGATGATGATCGCGTCGAGATTTTCCAGGTTGCTCACCAGCGCCGCGGAAATTTTCTCGCTGTCGTCGGGCACGATTGCGTAGTAGTCGACGCTGTGGCCGGCGTCCTGCAGCATCGTGCGAATGAGCCCGCCGCTCTCGTCGGTTTCCGGCGTGCGCGTGTCGCTGGCGGTGATGATGCCGACTTTGAGATTGGCGCGCGCGTGTTGTTCGTGATCGTGGACCGACATGTGACTGGATTAGGATTGCACAATCCGCGATGGCATTATAAGCAGTCCGCGACCGCGATGCTCGCCAATTCAGGAAGCTCAAGATGACCACCGCTGCCAGCCCAGCCGCCGCGATTTTTCGCCCGAAAATTATTCTGATCGTGGTCGCAGTGATCGCGATTCTTTACGGAGCGCATCGCATCGGCGCAGGACCGTGGCTGACCAACGCGCTCGACTGGATTCGCGGACTGGGTGCGCTGGCGCCGATCGTTTTCATCACAATCTATATCGCCGCGTGCGTCGCGTTTTTGCCCGGATCGATCCTGACCATCGGCGCCGGCGTGATTTTCGGCGTGGTGCGAGGATCGATCTACGTTTCAATTGCGGCGACGCTCGGCGCCACGGCGGCGTTTCTCGTCGGCCGCTATCTCGCGCGCGATTGGGTCAGTGCGCGACTCGAAGGCAACGCGAAGTTCAGGGCGATCGACGAAGCGGTGGGCAAGGAAGGGTGGAAGATTGTCATCTTGACGCGGCTGTCGCCGGTGTTTCCATTCAACCTGCTCAACTACGCGTACGGGCTGACGCGGGTGACGCTGCGCGATTATTTTTTCGCGTCGTGGGCCGGGATGATCCCGGGCACGATTCTCTACGTGTATATCGGCTCGCTTAGCGGCGACCTTGCGAGGGCTGCCGGAGGCAGCGCCAAGCGCACGCCGGCGGGTTGGGCGCTCACGGTAGTCGGATTCGTGGCGACGGTGGCGGTGGTGGTGTATGCGACTCGAATCGGCGCGCGGGCGCTGCGCGAGAAGACTTAGCGGACGCCGTTTCTTCAGTCCGCCTGCGACAACTGAAACACGTTTCCCTCGGGGTCCTCTCCATCGCACATCAGCATTGGGAATCCTGCGAAGCGCTTGAGGTCGCGCATGTGCACGCCAGCCTTGACGAGCCGCTCACGAAATTCCGGCAATCCGGAAGGCACCGAGAAGACAATCTTCGCGTTCGACTGGGCGTCGGATTTTCGCGGCTGATCGCGATAAGGTTTGCCGACCAGGTGCAGCGCCAGCTCGACGCCGCCCGCGTTGAATACCACCCACTCGTTTTCTATTTCCTCGATGACTGCGAGATCGAAGTGAGTCTGATAGAACGACTTGAGCTGCGCGACGTCGCGAACATAAAAAATCAACCTGGACATGCATAGCGGCATGGTGATCGAAGGGGGCCTCGGGCTCAGACTTCCATCGGTGCCAGTCAATTGCAACTCGAGGATTCAAAGGACACACATCGATGGGATCGCACGCGCTGAAACATGAGCCGCTAGACGCCTACAATCTTGCGCTGACGGAAAATTTGCATCCGGCCGGATGGGTCAATCCCACGCCCGCCGACCGCTACAACATGGTGGTGATTGGGGCCGGCACAGCCGGCCTCGTCACGGCTGCGGGCGCTGCGATTCTCGGCGCGAAGGTCGCGCTAGTCGAGCGCGAGCTGATGGGCGGCGATTGCCTGAACTTCGGCTGCGTGCCGTCGAAGGCACTGATCCGCTCGGCGCGCGCCGCCGCGTCGGTTCGCGACGCGGGCCGCTTCGGCGTCGAAGTGCCGGACGGTGTGCGCGTGAATTTTCCGGCCGTGATGGAGCGGATGCGCAAGCTGCGCGCCGCGCTGAGCCCGACCGACTCGGCCAATCGGTTCCGCGGCCTCGGCGTCGACGTGTTCATCGGCGACGGACGTTTCGTCGCGCCCGACTGTATAGAGGTCGGCGGCCAGCGGCTGAAATTCAAGAAGGCCGCGATCACTACTGGTGCGCGCGCCGCGTCGCTGCCAATTCCGGGTCTGGCCGACGCCGGCTACCTGACCAACGAGACGGTTTTCTCGCTTACCGAATTGCCGCGGCGAATTGCCGTTATTGGCGCCGGGCCGATCGGATGCGAACTGGCGCAGACGTTCGCGCGCTTCGGCGCGCAGGTCACGCTGCTCGAAGTCGCGCCGCAAATCCTGATTCGCGAGGATCGCGACGCCGCCGAACGAGTCGAGCGCGCGATCGTCCGCGACGGCGTGGAAATCATCACGAGCTGCAAAATTTCCGCCGTCGAGATGTGCGGGGAAGAGAAAATCATCGCGACCGAACGCGACGGCATCCGTCGCGAAATTGCCTGCGACCAGATTTTGATCGGCGTTGGGCGGGTCCCCGCCGTCGAAGGGTTGAATCTCGAAGCCGCCATGATCGAATACGACAAGCAGAACGGAGTGAAGGTCGACGACCACCTGCGCACGACCAACCCGCTCGTGTACGCGGGCGGCGACGTCGCTTCACCTTATAAGTTTACGCACCTGTCCGATGCGCACGCACGCATCATCCTGCGCAACGCGCTGTTCTTCGGACGCCAGCGCGCAAGCCAACTGACTATTCCATGGTGTACCTTCACCGATCCCGAAATTGCGCACGCCGGACTATACGAAGCCGAGGCGAAGCAGCGCAGAATCGCGGTCGCGACCTATACGCAGGAACTTGCCGAGGTCGATCGCGCGGTGCTCGACGGAGAAACCGAGGGCTTCGTCAAGGTGCTGGTGCAACAGGAAACCGATCGGATTATCGGCGCGACGATCGTCGCAAGCCACGCGGGCGAGATGATTTCGGAGCTCACGACCGCGATCAAAGCCGGCGTCGGGCTGGGCAGTCTAGGCGACGTGATTCATCCGTACCCGACGCAGGCCGATGCTATTCGGCGCGCCGCCGGACTCTACACGCGCACGCGGCTTACGCCGTTCGTCGCGGGCTTGATGAAGCGATGGTTTGCGTTTACGCGGTGAGAAAAAAATCAGCGCAGTCGCAAGTTGAACGCCTGCCGCCCCTTCTCACCAGCGCGGACGTCGAACTGAACTTCGTTGCCCTCGCGCAGGTCGTCGAAATAGACCTTGGGCGACAGAGCAGAACGATGGAAAAAAACTTCGTCGCCGCCGTCGTCTGCGATGATGAACCCGAAGCCCTTGTCCTTGACGACCTTCTTGATTGTTCCGAACACGCGTTTCTCCCCCAAACAAAATTGTCTCGCGCCTTGAGCTTACGACGCTGACAATTTAAGTAAAGACGCAGCAGCGCGAGGCGTGCACATGCTCAAGTTCGTTACATTGAAAGAAATCGAAAGAATCTTTGCGGTGATCGATCCGATGGGAATCTCGCGCGAGGCGATCGTCATTCCGCTGCGCACCGAGCATCCGGGGCGCGTTTCGATTCTGAAGGATGGCAAGCTGGAGATCGTCGTCGAGCGTGACGGCGATTTCGAGGACTGGATCACTCGGCTCGAGGCGCAGATTCGCGACCTGATGAAGCCGGCGGAGGACTAAGCTCGATCACCACCGCGCCGTGATCGACAGTCTGCCCCTCCTCGACGCGAACCTGCTTCACCATCGCCGCGCTCTCGGCGGCCAGCGTCGTTTCCATTTTCATCGCTTCGATCACGACCAGCGGCTGTCCCGCCTCGACCAGGTCGCCGTCGCGCACGAGGACCTTGAGTATCTTTCCCGGCATCGGTGCGGTGATTTCCGTCGCCGCGAGCCCTCGCGCGCGGCGGCGCGAAGCGACTTCTGCCGGCTTGAACTCGAAAGACGCGGGGCCGACTGAAACGAGGATCGAGTCTTTTCGGCGCGCGCTGAAAATCGGATAGCGCCGCCCGTCAATCACGAGTAACCCGCCGCCATCAGTGTTCGGCGAGAACTCGGCGGCGAGTTCGCGGTTTCCGATGCGGATGCGAACGATGGCGCCGTCGCGCGAGATCACCTCGACGTCGATCTCGTGCGAGTCGCCGGCGCGCACTAGCTTCATCGCCGCGACCTCCACAGCTCGAAGCTGTTCAAGCCGTCCCACGGCGAACGATGCTTATTGCCGCTTCGCTGCAACGTCGCCTCGACTTGCGGATCGCCGGCCGCGATAGCAGCGGCGACGATCGCTGCGTCAATTTCCGCAGCACTAAGCTTCCACGTCGAAAAGAACTCGTCGATGAAATGCGTCGACAATTTCGCGTCGCGAAATTGTTCGCTGGCGATTATGTCGCGCACGTAAGCGGCGTTGTTCGTCACACCCAACAACGCGAATTCGCCCAGCGCGTTAACGAGCCGGCCGCGCGCCTGTTCGCGATTCGCGCCGTAACAGATCAGCTTGCCGAGCAGGCCGTCGTACCACGGCGTCACTTCGGCGCCGCGCGCGAGGTGCGAGTCGAAGCGCACGCCCGGCCCGCCGGGAACACTTAGATGAAGCACCGTTCCGGTCGCGGGACGGAAATCATGTTCGGGATCCTCGGCATTGATGCGGCATTCGATCGCCGCGCCACGCGGATCCGCCGGCGCCGAGACCTTGCCGCCCGCCGCGATTCGCAATTGTTCGCAGACCAGGTCGCATCCGAAACGCATCTCGGTCACGGGATGCTCGACTTGCAGGCGCGCGTTGACCTCGAGGAAGTAGAAGTTGTCGCCCTCGACCAGGAACTCCGCGGTGCCCGCGCTGGTGTAATGCGCAGCGCGCGCGAGTTTCAGGGCAGCTTCGATCATCTTCGCCCGCATCTCGTCGGAAAGTCCCGGCGCCGGCGACTCCTCGATAATTTTCTGATGCCGCCGCTGGATCGAGCAATCGCGCTCGCCGAGCGCAATAACATTGCCGTGTTCGTCGCCGAGAATCTGGATTTCGATGTGACGCGGGCGCGCGAGGTACTTCTCGACGAATATCCGGCCGTCGCCGAATGCGGCAGCTGCTTCGCGCGTGGCCGCTTCCAGAGCCGGCTCGAGTTGTGCGGCTTCCGCGACCACTCGCATTCCGCGACCGCCGCCCCCTGCCGCAGCCTTGATGAGAATCGGGTAACCGGCGCGCGCGGCAAACTCGCGCGCCGCGCCGATTTCCGCAGTCTCGATTCCCGGCACTACCGGAACTCCCGCTGCGACTGCGATTCGCCGTGCCGCGACTTTGTCGCCCAGCGCGGCCATCACTTCGGGCCGCGGTCCGACAAACACGATCTGCGCATCGGAGACGGCCTGCGCGAATTCGGCGCGCTCGGAGAGGAATCCGTAGCCGGGATGAATCGCGTCGGCGCCGGAGCGTTTCGCGGCCGCGATTATTGAAGCGATATTGAGATAGCTCATCGCGGCCTCAGCCGGTCCAATCGCGATTGCCTCGTCAGCCGCGCTGACGTGCATGCTTTGCGTGTCCGCTTCGGAATAGACGGCGACAGTCTTGAGGCCGAACAGGCGCGCGCTGCGGATGATCCTAAGCGCAATCTCACCGCGATTTGCGACGAGCAGTTTTGTGAGCGGCCGCGCCATCGATTGGTCGAAGCTAGCACAATCAATTGCAACCGGCGCGCCTGTCGTATAATTCCCGAGAGAGAATCGCACTCGTATGAATCGCTATTTCGAGGATTTCACCGCCGGCCAGATTTTCAAGCACTGGCCCGGCCGCACCATCACGGATTTCGACAACACCTGGTTCACACTGATGACGATGAACACCAACCCGCTCCATTTCGACGCCGCCTACGCCGCCACCACGCAGCATGGACGGCCGCTCGTCAACGGGCTGTTGGTGATGGCGACGGTGGTCGGCATGAGCGTGAAGGACGTGAGCGAGAATGCGATCGCGAACCTCGAGTACGAATCGGTGCGGCATACCGGTCCGACCTTCGCCGGCGACACGCTGTATTCGGAGACGACCGTGCTCGAGACGACCGCGTCGAAGTCGAAGGGCGATCGCGGCGTAATCTACGTCGAGACGCGCGGGCTCAATCAGCGCGGCGAAGAGATAATGATCCTGCGCCGCAAAATTCTCGTACCCCGCAGACCCGCCTGAGACGTTTATATGGACCAACTTTATTTCGTCGTTCACACGCATTGGGATCGCGAATGGTATCAACCGTTCCAGCAAATGCGCGCGCGGCTGGTCGCGATGGCCGATCGCATGATTCCGCTGGTCGAGCGCGGCACCATCCCGTCGTTTCACTTCGACGGTCAGACGATCGTGCTCGACGATTATCTCGAGATGCGCCCGCAAGCCGAGCCGCGGCTTCGCAGTTTGATTCGCGCCGGCAAGATCCAGGTCGGCCCGTGGTATGTGCTCGCGGACAGTTTCCTGGTGAGCGGCGAGTCGCTCATTCGCAATCTCGAAATCGGGATGGCAATCGCGCGCCGCTTCGGCCGTCCGCTCGACGTTGGATACCTGCCCGACCAGTTCGGGCACATCGCGCAGATGCCGCAAATACTTGCAGGCTTCGGATTCACGACGGCGGTGTTGTGGCGTGGCGTCGGCGCCGACGTGACTCGAAACCGCTTCAGCTGGGAAGCGCTTGACGGCAGCAGCGTGCTGACGGTCTACCTGCCCAATGGCTATTCGAACGGCGCAAATCTGCCGCTCGAATCGGTGGAGAGCTTCGTCGCGCGGGCCGAACAAATCGCGCGGCGCGAGCGTGACTTCGCCGCCGGCACGCCGATCCTCGTGATGAACGGCACCGATCACACCGAGCCCGATACGCGCCTTATCGCGCGAATCAACGAGGCGCGCGAGATCTCCGCGATGACGTTCGAGACCGGCACGCTCGAGAACTACGTGCGGCGGCTCGCGGAACTTCCTCTCGACGGCACGCCGCGGCATCATGGCGAACTGCGCTCTCCCCTGCGCTCGCATCTGCTGCCGGGAGTTACGTCGGCGCGCACCTGGATCAAGCAGCGCGACTTCGAGAATTGCCGCGAGCTCGAGCGGTATGCTGATCCGCTCGCTGCGATTGCTAACGCGCTCGGGCGCGGCGCGGGCCCCGAGACGTTCCTCGAGATGGCGTGGCGGACCGAAATTCAGAACCATCCTCACGATTCGATTTGCGGATGCTCGGTCGACCAGGTGCATATCGACATGCGCTATCGATTCGATCAGGCGGCGATGCTCGCGGAGACGGCGGTGCGCCGAGCCGCGGCCGCATGCCTCAACGCTCGCAACGCCGACGCATCCCAAATCTCGGTGTTCAATCCGTCGTTCGCCCGCGATGCGCTCGTGAGCGGCGAGGCCGAAGTCGCCGACCCTGGCGCGCACTATGCGGTCGAGACTGCCGACGGCCGCCGTATCCCGGTCGCGACCGACGTGGCCAGCGAGGAGCGCGCGCTGGACAACGACATGCCTGCGGCGGAGTTCAAATCGATCGTTGGCGGCTTGAGTCAGCCGACGATGTTCCGCCGGAGCGTGAATCGATTCGAGACCGCGACGACGCCCGACGGACGCCCGCAGGTGAACCTGTTCATGAGCCGCGCCGCGTTCAGCGATTTGGATCTCGAAGAATTTCGGCACGCGATTCGGACCCGGATTCCTGATTCGGGCACCGTGCGTATCCATGCGACCAGCGCCGCGCGATGCACTTTCAGCTTCGTCGCTGATGATCTGGCGCAGTCGGGGTTCAGCTTCTATCGGCTGGTTCGCGACGACTTCGGCACCGTCGCCGCGAATCCAGCGCCCGCCGGATCGATTGAGAATGAGTTTTTTCGCCTTACGCCGACGGCGCGAGGTCTCGAGATTCGCGATCTCGCGCGCAATGGGTCGATGGAATTGTATTTCGAGGACGACGGTGACCGCGGCGACGAGTACAACTTCGATACCGTCGGCGATGGCGTAGCGATCGCGGATCCCGCCTCGATTTCCGCAAGCGTGGTCGACAACGGCCCCGTGCGCAAGCGCATCAAGCTCTCGATGACGTTCGAAGTACCAGCTGCGCTCCCGGCAGATCGACGCTCGCGCTCGCCGAATTGCGAGCGCCTCGAGGTGGCTCTCACCGCCACGCTTTACGCCGGCCTCGACCGCGTCGACTTCACCGCTGAGGTGAACAATCGCGCGCGCGACCATCGCCTGCGCGTTGCGCTGCGCACGCCGACCGTCGCAGCCGACGCCGTTCACGACACCAGCTTCGGCGTGCTCCGCCGCCCGCTCACGTCTTCGGAACCGCGGGGCACCGAGGATATTTATCCGACAGTGCCGCATCGCACGTTCACGGCGATCGAGGGCGCGGAATTCTCGGCCGCGCTCGCGAGCCGCGGAATTCTCGAGGTCGAGGCGCGACCGGAGCCTGCGGGCACGACGATTCTCCTGACTCTCCTGCGATGCGTTGGATGGCTGTCGCGCTCCGACCTCGCGACCCGCCGCGGCGGTGCGGGACCCGAGCTGGAGACGCCCGGCGCGCAGGAACCGGGCGAGCACCGCTTCGAATTCGCGCTCGCAACTTTTCGCGGCAGCTATCTCGACGGCACCCTGCTACAGCGCATCGAAGCGTACACGTCGCCACCGCGCGTTTTTACAGGCCAGCGCGACGATCGCGATTCCGCCGCCGTCTTGTTGCTGGCGTGCAACAATCCACGAATTATTTTCTCGACGGCGCGCCCGCTCCGCCGCGCCGGCTCGTACAAAGTGCGCGTGTTCAGCGCTTCGCCGAATGTCGAGACCGCGCGCTTCGCCTTCGCCCCCAGCCATTTCGCGCGCCTGGTCGATCTCGCAGGGCACCCCGTGAAGCGCGCCGGCCTCAAGCGCTCGCGCGATGGCGCAATCACGCTCGAACTCAAGCCGTTCGAGCTCGTCACGTTCGAGGTGCGGGCGCGGTCATCTGCCAGCTGAAAATATTTCGCCAAATTGTCATCCAAATAGATTGATCGACGGCGCAATTTCACTATCTTGTTTGATTCGACTTTTGATTCTCGCGTCCGCGGCGGGAAGTTGAAACTAAACTTGTCGCGGTGCGTATCAAATGGGGGACTACCTGAGATGAGGAGCGCTGCCGCAAGCATGAGCGAGAAAATCACGGTCCGCACCGTGTACGACTTCCCCGTCGCCGGCCATCTGTGCGACGACGGAACCGTGCGATACGTCCGACTGGTCCGCCGCGCCGGCCAACAGCCCGAAGGCACTTGCCCGCAGTGCAAGATTTGCTTCGTCTATCAAAAGCCCAAAGCCTCGAAGAGCGCGCGACACATCGAGGGCGAGGGCATCGTCCACTTTTAGTTTTTCAGTTTTTCAGGAATATCCTGGCCAATTTTTTACGGATGCGCGGCGCCGGCCGCTTCGTGACGCTTCTTCACGAGCATAATTTTCGGGCCTTTGTACCAGCGCGCCGCCTCGTCGCCGACGAAGGCCCACCCGTCGTTGGGATCGAACCACGCGTGAAGCTTCGGCACGAAACTCGCGACGAAAACGTTCAGCCATCCGAACTCCGGCCGCACTTCGACGCGCATCGCCTCGGCGCCGTAGGAACTCCACACCGCATTTCCGGGATCGAAGTTCACACTGATCGCAAAAATCTTCGGGCTCGGCGCGCAGTTGAAGACGTGTAGCGGACGGCTCTCGCCTTTGACGCCCGCGCGCAAAAGATCCTGGATCGGAATCACGATGCTCGCGCCCGCCCATGCGTCGTCCGGGAGGTCGAGCACCGCCGACTGATCACTCCTCTGGCCGCCGGAGTTGTCGATACAAGTCGCCGCGCCGGATCTTAGATCCAGGTGAGAGCGTTTCAGGATCGATTTGTCGGCGTTGTAAAAGGTGTGATCGAATTCCAGCAGCTTCGGCAGCTTGCCTTCCGCTGCCAATTTTAGCCGCGCCACTTCGACGTCGGTCTGACCGTCGAAGTATCCATTCTCGCCGCGCAGCGTCGCGCCGTCGCCGGCACTGTCTATCCGGTAGCGGCTGCGACCGATCACAGTGCCGGTATCAGGATTCAGGATCGCGAAGTTGGTCGGCGGAAAGCTCAACGCGTTCGCTGACGACGCGGGCCACGCGCGCGCCAACGTCAAAGCCATCGCGAACGCCACGACCGTCCAACGCTTCCGATTCCCAATCATGCCCTTGCCAACCGACACCCTGTCTGGAACGTTAACTCGGCTGGCGATCCGTGCGCCAGCGGCCGGCAAAGGCATCCGATGATCGATTCCATCTTAGGCGCGAATCCCGACGTCAAACGCATTCAGTCGCGATGCGCTCGCGCGCTTTTCGGCGCGGGCATCACTGCGAACCTCGCGACGATTCTCGCCATGCTCGCTGGCATCGCGTCGGGTATCGCATTCGCGGTCGGGCACGTCATGTTCGCGATCGTTGCGCTCGCGCTAAGCGCTATCCTCGACGGCCTCGACGGTTCAATTGCGCGCGAATGCGGCGCGGCCAGCTCCCTCGGCGGCGTACTCGACCTCACCGCTGACCGCGTCGTCGAGGCTTGCGTAATCGTCGGCATCGCTTGGCGCGATCCCGCCCTCTACCTTCCAGCGTTGGTGCTGGTTGCGACGTGGTACGTGAACATCACGGTATTTCTCGCAGTAGGCGCCGCGTTGGAAGGTCCAGGCGCAAAACTGATCGAGTATCCACCCGGAATCCTCGAGCGCACGGAGGCGATCATCTTCTTCATCGTGCTAGGACTGTTGGAATCGACGCAGATACTGCGCCTTGTCGCCCCGCTGCTGTGCTACGCAATGGCGGCGCTGGAAATAGTCACTGGCGCCCAACGCCTGCTGTTCGGCTTGCGAAGGTTACGATCGCATTGAAGAAGAAAGCCATGCCGCAAAAGGCTGCTAGAACTGGTGACGTCCTATCGCCGCCGATCGCGCCAAGACGCACACACAAAGTGCCCTCGCCCAATGGATCGCGCGAGGACGACTACTACTGGTTGCGTGACGATACTCGTCACTCGAAGGACGTGCTCGCCTACCTGAATGCCGAGGACTCCTATGCTGAGTCTGTGCTCGCGCGGACGCAAACCCTTCAGGATGAGCTATACGGGGAACTTGTCGGACGCATCAAGCAGGACGACGCGTCGGTGCCTATCCTGCGCCGCGGTTGGTGGTACTACACGCGCTATGACACTGGGCTTGAATATCCAATCTATGCACGACGATGGCGTAGCATGACCGCGCCGGAACACATAATGCTTGACGGCAACGCGTTAGCCGCCGGCAAGGCATTCTTTCAAATCGGCACCTGGGCGATAAGCCCAGATAGTCATCTGCTCGCCTATGCGGAAGATACTGTGGGCCGCCGCCAATACACCCTCAGGGTGAAGAACCTCGACACCGGCGAGATGCTCGCCGATACCGTCGCGAATATCGAGCCTAACCTTGTCTGGGCCAATGACCACAGAACTTTGATGTATGTCGAAAAAGATCCCGTCACGTTACTCAGCGTGAGAGTGCGCAAGCATCGGCTAGGCTCCGATCCGGCTAAAGATCCTTTGGTCTACGAAGAAAGCGATCACAGCTTCTATATGCGCCTGGCTAGGAGTAAGTCTGAGAAATACCTCTTCATAGTCCTTAGAAGCACCTTACAAAGCGAATGGCGTTACGCGGATGCCGGCGATTCCAAGCTGCGATTCAGGACGGTGATTCCGCGCGAAGCGAATCACGAATATCAGGTTAGTCATGTTGGCCGTGATTTCGTTTTGCGCACGAACTCTGGTGCGCCGAATTTCCGCCTCATCCGGGCGCCCATAGCAAAGATAGCTGATAAGACCACCTGGAAAGACGTCCTACCTGCCCGCGACGACACCTTCTTGCAATCCTTTGAGATGTTCAAGGGCTATGTGGCGGTAAATGAGCGTTCGGACGGCCTGATGAAGTTGAGGGTGAAGTCGTGGAATGGAAAGAAGGACTTCGTGATCAAGTCATCCGAGCCTTCCTACCTGACACAACTGATCCCGACCCCGGGAATCGATTCGGTGAAAGTTCGCTACACCTATACCTCGCTGACCGTGCCGAGGACCACCTACGAGTACGACATGGCTTCTGATCGGAAGACGGTACTAAAGACCGATCCCGTCCTTGGGGGATTCGATTCCTCCAACTACAAGACCGAATATCTGCATGCGGCTGCGAGCGACGGCGCCCTTGTTCCGATCTCCATTGCATATCGTAAAGGAACGAAGCTGGGCAGTGCGCCTCTCTATCAATACGCTTACGGCTCCTATGGTCTTTCGATGGATCCGGCCTTTCAGCCGAACTGGATCAGTTTAATGGATCGTGGATTCGTCGTGGCTATCGCCCACGTTCGCGGCGGACAGGAAATGGGCCGCGCCTGGTATGAGCAAGGCAGGCTATTGAACAAGAAGAATACTTTCACCGATTTCATCGCCGTAACCCGGCACCTGGTCAAGGAGAAATACGTCGCTAGCGAAAAAGTCTTTGCGCAAGGCGGCAGTGCTGGTGGGTTGCTGATGGGCGCGATCGCGAACCTGGCGCCCGGGAATTATCGCGGCATCATCGCCGATGTACCGTTCGTCGATATAGTCACCTCGATGCTGGACGAATCGATTCCGCTCACCACTAACGAGTTCGACGAATGGGGAAATCCCAAGGACAAGGTGTACTACGACTATATGGTGTCCTACTCGCCTTACGACAACGTGGAGCCCAAGTCCTATCCCGCGATGCTCGTGACTACAGGCCTATGGGATTCGCAAGTCCCTTACTGGGAGGCCGCCAAGTGGGTGGCAAAACTGCGCGCGACCAAGACCGATAGCAACCCGCTGCTATTCAAGGTCAACATGCAAGCCGGTCACGGCGGTAAGTCCGGCCGCTTCCAGAGGCTACGCGAGACGGCAATCGAATATCAGTTCATACTCGATACTCTGGCCGCTACTCAACGGTCACCGACTTAGCGAGATTGCGCGGCTGATCGACGTCGGTGCCCCGCTCCGATGCTATGTGATAGGCGAGCAATTGCAGCGGCACCGTCATCAGCACGGGAGTCAGTAGCTTGTTGGTCTCCGGCACTTCGATAATTTCCGCAGCTACGTTCTTCAACTCCGTAGTCGCGTGATTGGTCACCGCGATAATTCGGCCGTTGCGCGATTCGACCTCCTTGAGATTCGACATCGACTTCTCAAACAGACCATCGTCGGGAATTATCACCACCACCGGCATCTCATCGTCGATAAGTGCTATCGGCCCATGCTTCATCTCGCCCGCCGAATAGCCCTCGGCGTGAATGTAGGAAATTTCCTTCAGTTTGAGTGCGCCCTCGAGCGCGATTGGGTAGTTGATGCCGCGGCCGAGGAACAGAAAGTCGCTCGACTGCGCGTACTTGCGCGCGATTTGCTGAATATTCGGCTCGCTCTCGAAAATAGTTTTGATCTGTGCGGGAATCCCGAGCGCGGGCTGCAACAGCTTGCCTGCCTCGGCCTCAGATAAACGCCCCATCCGCGACGCCAGGTGAATCGCGAACAGATAGTAAGCCTCGAGCTGCGTGAGAAAGCATTTGGTGGTCGTCACGCTCGTCTCGGGACCGCATCGCGTGTACAACTGCGCGTCAGCCTTGCGCGCAATCGACGAATCCACCGTGTTGGTAATCGCCATCAGATGCGCCCCGCGCGCCCGCCCTTCTTCCATCGCGGCGATCGTGTCCGCGGTCTCGCCCGACTGCGACACGGCTATGATCATCGTGCGGTCGTCGATCGGCGGCCGGCGATAGCGGAACTCCGACGAGTAATCGACCTCGACCGGAATCCCGGCGAGCTCCTCGATCATGAACTTGGCCACTTGCGCGGTGATCCACGACGCGCCCGCACCCAGCATGACGATTCGCCCCACCGCTGCGGGACCGCCCGCCGGCAAGAGCTCGCCTTCGAAGCGCACCGTCGATGAGCCGCCGTCGGCGCGCCCCGCCATCGTGTCGATCCACGCCTGCGGCTGGTCGTTGATTTCCTTGCGCAGGTAATGTCGAAAGCCGCCCTTGGTCGCGGTGACGGCGTCCCATTCGACTTGACGCGGCGCGCGAGTGACCTCACTGCCGTCGAACTTCATGATGCGCGCGTTGCCGGCGGTGACCTCGGCCAGCTCGCCGTCTTCCAGCACGATCGCGCGGCGCGTGTGCTCGAGAATCGCGGGAATGTCCGACGCGATGAAGTTCTCGCCGTCGCCCAGACCCAGCACCAGCGGCGTCGCGGTCTTGGCAGCGACCAGCTTGTCGGGCTCCGTCTCCGACAGCACGACGATCGAGAAAGATCCGCGCAGCCGCAGGACGGCCTCACGGACGGCCTCGGTCAGGCCGAGGCCGCCTTTGAGCTTCTCCTCAATCAGATGCGCGATGAGCTCAGTATCCGTCTCGGATCGCAGCTTATGGCCGCGCGCGAGCAACTCCGTCCGCAGGTCGATAAAGTTCTCGACGATCCCATTGTGAATTACCGCGACTGGGCCTGCTTTGTGCGGATGCGCATTCTCTTCGGACGGGCGGCCGTGCGTCGCCCATCGCGTGTGCCCGATTCCGATGTGGCCTTGCAGGGGCGCGTCGGCCAGCAGGTGGCGAAGATTTTCGAGCTTGCCCTTGGCGCGGCGAATCTCCAGCTTGCCACTCTCGACGATGGTCGCGACTCCGGCCGAGTCGTAGCCGCGATACTCCAGGCGGCTCAGTCCTCCGAGTAGAATTGGATAAGCCTCGCTCGGTCCGACGTATCCGATTATTCCGCACATACTTGTTCGCTCCTGTCCCCCGCATTCGCAGGGAAGGTTACGGAGTTATCCGAACCCGCACGGACGGAGCGATAGCGAAATAATTTGCAGGAGAGTTTGGAAAATCACGTCAGAGCCGGATGCTCTGCCACTCGAGGCGCACTTTGTCGCGCGGTCACCCGCGCGGTTTGGTTGCTCGCCTCTATCGACTGTGGAGCCGGGAAGCCATCCGCCGAATCTCTCGATACTGCTTCCACCTCGTCAACTCACGGCGCCGCCGCCATGAGTCCTGGCGCTACTCTCGAATTTCGTTTCTATCGCCTCGCCCGTCACCTCGTTCCGACGATTATTCCCGCCTGTACGAGTCAGCACAAGCGATGCACTAAGTCCTCAATGATCCTTCTTGCGCTTCAGGCTGCCGTCGGGGCTGTCGCCGTGACGCTCGCGCCATGTCGCCATCCAGCCGGCTTTTTCACGCTGCGGATGAAGCGACATTACGAGCGCGCCATCCTGCACCTCACGAAGGATCGTCGTGCCGGACGCGACGTACACATCGCTGCCGACCTTCACCGGCGCGACCAGTTGCGTATCGCATCCGACCATGCAGCGATCGCCGATCTCCGTGCGATGCTTGTCGTAGCCGTCGTAGTTCACAGTGATGACACCGCATCCGATGTTGGTGTCGTCGCCGATCGTGGCGTCGCCGAGGTAGCTGAGATGGCTGGCCTTGGTGCCGCGACCGAGCCGCGCCTTCTTGGTCTCGACAAAATTGCCGATGCGGTTGTGGCCGGCCAGTTCGGTGCCGGCGCGCAGATTGGCGAACGGCCCGATTTCCGATTCCTCGCCGATGACGCAATCTTCGGCGCGCACTCCCAGCTTTAGATGGCATCGCGAGCCGATCGTCACGTTGCTCAGCCACGCAGTGCCGTCGATTCGCACGCCCTCGCCGAGCTTGCACGCGCCGAGAATCTGAACGTTGGGACCGATCACGCAATCGGACGCGATCGCAGCCTGCTCCGAGATGTAGGCGCTCGCCGGATCGACCAGCGTAACACCCGACGCCATCAGCTTGCGGTTAACCGCCGCACGAATTTCCGCTTCCATATTTGCCAACTCCTCGCGCGTGTTAATGCCGGCGAATTCCGCCGGGTCTTCCGCCACCCAGGCTTCGACTTTTTCACCGCGCGCCCGCGCAATCGCGACGATATCAGTCAGGTAATACTCACCTTGTGCGTTGCCCGGCTTCAGTTGCTCGAGCGCGGACCGGAGCAGGACGCTGTCGACTAGATAAAATCCTGTGTTGATCTCCCTGATGGCGCGCTCGGCGGGCGACGCGTCGCGATGTTCGACAATTTTTTCGACTTTGCCGCTCGCGTCGCGAATCACGCGCCCATACGCGGCAGGATCGTCGAGGATGATGCTGATGAACGAAAGCTTTGCGCCGCTCTTTCGATGTGCTTCGAGAAACGCACGCAAGGTCGCCGAGGTGATGGCTGGCATGTCGCCGTAAGTGATGAGCACGTCGCCATCGAAGTTTTGAGAAATTTTATTGAGGCCAAATCGCACAGCGTCGCCCGTGCCGCGCTGCGGCTCCTGGAGAGTGAAGCGCGCGCCATCGAAGTTCACGGCAGCCTCGACTTCGCGCGCCTGGTGACCGACGACGATCACGATGGGATCGGGCTTAGGCTCGATTGCGGCGACTGCCCGAACCGCGCGCCGAATCATCGGCTCTCCGCCAAGCTCGTGCAGAACCTTGGCCCGCTGCGAACGCATGCGGGTCCCCTTGCCGGCCGCGAGAATGATCGCAGCGACCGCGCCGCTATTCGTAGTCATCGAAATTAGACACTTTCCAGGTATCGGCGTCCTTGCGCGCCGTGATCAGCCAGTTGCGATTGAAGGTGCCGCCCTCGGGCACGTCGATCGTCGCGCGGAATAGGAACTCGATGTGGTCGGTCGCATCGCGCTCGGCAGTGAGCTTGTAGTGCACGACCGGCTTCCGCGTGTTGGCGTCGATTTTCTGATTACCAATCAGCTGCATCTCTTTATGCAGTTTGTCGAGCGCCAGTCCGGTGCAGAACGGCTCGGCCGCTTTCAGATCGATCGCGACATAGTATTGGTCGATGAAGCGATCGACGACACCGCGCGCGCTGTTGGCGGAATGGCATCCGGTGGCGACTAGCGAAGCGAACGCCGCGATCAAAAGCAGCCGGGCGCATCTGTCATGCAGGAACGATATTCGGGCTGTCATGATTTTTTCTTGAACAGAGCCTCCAGCTTGTCCTGCGCGCCGGTCCTGGCCGGCGACTTAACCGCCGCATCGCCTGGCTTGAAATACTCGCAGAAATTGAATCGTTCCTTGTCGACCACCCGCTCCGCCATCGGTTCGCGGCAACTGTTGTTGTACGCTGGATCGTAAAATCCGCAGTTGCGACAGGCGTGCAGCGCGCGGCCGCATGCGGGGCATTCGTCGCGAAAGCCGATGCGCTCGCCGGCGACTACTTCTATTTTCCTAGCGCAATTCCAACAGTTCATAGCGAAGCGGCGAGTTGTTCGTGCGGCATGGTGCCCCGCGGGACTAGAATGCGACCGGCCCCAAAAATGCGCGCTTTTTCAGCCGAATCGCCGCTGCTAGCATAGCCGCTCAAATGGATGCGCGCGAGACGATGGAAGCCGAGGTGAACGCGTTTGCGGCGGCGCTGAAAAAGGCGTCGCGCGCCGCGGACAATACCGTGACCAACTATCGCCGCGACCTGCTTGCGTTCCGCGGTTTTCTGCTCGAGCGCGCCGCGATTCTCGGACATCGCATCGACGAGATCGACGTCGCAAGCATCACCGCCGATCACGTCCGCGGCTACCTGGCTGAACTGATGAAGCAGAACGCCGCACGCGCCACCGTCCAGCGCCGACTAAGCGCAATCAAAGCATTCTTTCGATATCGCGAAACGACGATTGGTGCGGCGAGTCCCGCGCGTTCGATTCGCTCGCCGAAAAATGTGCGCGGCTTGCCGTCGATTTTGCAGGAAGACCAGGTTCGCCGCCTGCTCGAGGTGTCGGCCGAAGACACTTCTCCTGCGGCGCTGCGCGATCGCGCCATATTCGAGACGCTCTACTCATCGGGCCTGCGCGTCGGCGAGCTGGTCGGCCTCAACTGGCGCGATATCGACGAAGAGCTCGGCATGGTGATGGTCCGCGCCGGCAAGGGCAACAAGGATCGCCTCGTGCCGCTGGGCGAGCCCGCCCTCGACGCCTTGAAGAAGTGGAAAACTGCGATGCCGATTGCGTGGGAGCACGACGGTCCCGTCGTCACAAATCTTCGCGGCGGACGGCTGACCACGCGCAGCGTCGAGATGATTCTGGAGCGCAGATTAGAGGCCGCTGGCATCGCCGACGGCGTCACCCCGCACGGGCTGCGTCACTCTTTCGCAACGCATATGCTTGGCAATGGAGCGGATCTGCGGTCGATACAAGAAATGCTCGGTCATGCGAGCCTGGCGACGACGCAGCGCTATACTCACGTCAGCGTGAATCATTTAAAAGAGGTCTATCGACGTGCCTTCCCACGAGTCTGACAGGGGTATCGAGCCGGGTGTCGAATTTCGGCACACGACGATTCTGAGCGTGCGCCACGAAGGCCACGTCGTCATCGCGGGCGACGGGCAGGTGAGCGTCGGGCAAACGATCATGAAGAGCAAGGCGAAGAAAGTGCGCCGGCTGCATCAGGATCGCGTGCTGGCTGGCTTCGCCGGTTCGACCGCCGACGCGCTGACGCTGTTCGACAAGTTCGAGTCGAAGCTGCAGGAATACAATGGAGTGCTGCGGCGCGCCGCCGTCGAGCTGGCCAAGGATTGGCGCACCGATCGAATCCTGCGGCGGCTCGAGGCGATGCTCGTCGTTGCGGACAAGGAAAGCTCTCTGCTGATTTCGGGCGTGGGCGACGTGCTCGAGCCTGACGACGGCATCCTCGCGATCGGCTCGGGCGGCAACTATGCGCTGTCGGCCGCCCGCGCGCTGATTCGTCATGGCTCGAATATGACGGCGCGGCAAATTGCGGAAGGCGCAATGAAGATCGCGTCGGAAGTCTGCGTTTATACCAACGACGAGTTTGTGTTCGAGGAATTATAGCCACAATACCTGCGGGAAGTTTTCATCCGATGGCAGTTCCACAAGTAATGACGCCGCGCGAGATCGTCTCCGAGCTCGACCGCTATATCGTCGGGCAGCATGACGCTAAGCGCGCAGTGGCGATCGCGTTGCGCAATCGATGGCGGCGGCAGAACGTCGCGCCCGAGCTGCGCGACGAAATCGCGCCCAAGAATATCCTCATGATCGGGCCGACCGGCGTCGGCAAGACTGAAATCGCGCGACGCCTCGCGCGGCTGGCGCAGGCGCCGTTCGTCAAGGTCGAGGCCTCGCGCTACACCGAGGTCGGCTACGTCGGCCGCGACGTCGAGTCGATGATTCGCGACCTGGCCGAGTGCTCGGTCAAGATGGTGCGCGACGAGGCGCGCGATCGCGTCGCGGTCAAAGCGCGCGAGAATGCCGAGGAGCGCTTGCTCGATCTGCTGTTCCCGGCGCCGACCAAAGTCCGCCGTCCAGCGGGCATGACGCCCGAGGGCAATCTCGAGATAAGCGACAACGACTCGCACAAGGACACGCGCGAGAAGTTGCGCAAGCTGCTCAACGGCGGCCACCTCGACGATCGCGAAGTCGAGCTCGAAGTCAGCGCCAACTCGGTGCCGAATATAGAGGTCTTCACGCCGCAGGGCATGGAAGAGATGGGCCTCAACATGAAGGAGCTGATGAATCAGCTCATGCCCAAGAAGACGCGCACGCGCAAAGTCAAAATCCCCGAGGCGCTCGAATTGCTGACGGCGGAGGAAGCGGCGCGGCTGGTCGATATGGAGGCGGTTGCGCACGAGGCGATAACCCGCGCCGAGCAGTCCGGCATCGTGTTCATCGACGAGATCGACAAAATTGCCGGCCGCGAATCGCACGGGCCTGACGTCTCGCGCGAGGGCGTGCAGCGCGACCTGCTGCCAATCGTCGAAGGCTCGACGGTCAACACCAAATACGGCGCGGTCAAGACCGACCACATTTTGTTCGTCGCGTCGGGCGCGTTTCATACCTCCAAGCCATCGGACCTGATTCCCGAGTTCCAGGGCCGCTTCCCGATTCGCGTCGAGCTGAAGGCTCTGACCCGCGACGACTTCATTCGCATTCTGACCGAGCCCGAGAATGCGCTGACTCGCCAATACGTCGCGCTGATGGAGACCGAGGGCGTGCATATCCGCTTCACCGAAGATGGCGTCGCCGCGCTGGCGGAGATCGCGGCGAAAGTTAATGCGCGCTCGGAAAATATCGGCGCGCGCCGGCTGCATACCGTGCTCGAACGCCTGCTCGAGGAGCTCTCGTTCAATGCGCCCGAACTGCAGGAACGCGAGCTGACCATCGACGCCTTCTACGTCCACGGCCGCCTCGACCCAATCGTCAAGGACGAGGATCTTTCGCGCTATATTTTGTAGCTCCTGTTCGATCGTTACACTTGCATTAACGACCACTCAGCCAACGCATTGCGCCGCGCCTGCATTACTGTTTTGATTTTCCTTTTCGGGTTTCGGAGAGCTTAAGACGTGAAAGAGTCCACCCACAATCGAGCCGACGTGCTCCTCGAAGCGCTGCCGTACATTCGGCGCTTCCGCGGCAAAACCTTCGTCATCAAGTACGGCGGGCACGCGATGCAGACCGAGGAGCTGCGCGAAAGTTTCGCTCAGGAAGTCGTGTTGCTCGATCTGGTCGGCATCAACCCGATTATCGTGCACGGCGGCGGGCCGCAGATCACGGAACTCATCGGCAAGCTCGGGCTCAAGTCGCGCTTCGTGCGCGGGATGCGCGTCACCGATCCGGCGACGATGGAAGCGGCCGAGATGGTGCTGCAGAGAATTAACAAGGATCTGGTCGCGACGATTTCGCGAATGGGCGGCCGTGCCGTCGGCCTGTCGGGCAAGGACGGCGACCTGATCAGATCGCGCAAGATGCGGATGGTCGTGACTGACGACAACGGCAAGCGTTCGCGCGTCGATATCGGGCTGGTCGGCGAAGTCGATCGCGTGAATCCGGAACTGCTGCGCACGCTCGAGGTCAATAATTTCATCCCGGTGATCGCGCCGACCGGATTCGGCCGCGACGGCCAGACCTACAACATCAATGCCGACACTGCCGCAGGCGAAATAGCTGCCGCGCTCAAGGCGGAGAAATTGATCCTGCTGAGCGACGTCGAGGGCGTGAAGGACAAAGACGGCAAACTGCTCTCGACCCTCGACGCCGCCG
>Ga0210393_10000580_pt1 | contig 32715 bp, 27 predicted proteins | sample IncBWC27OmetaG_FD_160068 | JGI IMG/M metagenome (GOLD analysis project Ga0210393, IMG submission 160068) | Forest soil microbial communities from Barre Woods Harvard Forest LTER site, Petersham, Massachusetts, United States - Inc-BW-C-27-O ...
TGCTCGCCTCTTCGCTGATAAGAAGCATCCGGCGCAGGATGTACGCCTTCATCAGAATATCGCCCAGCTCCGCATCTTTGGCGACGAGGGCGCGGAACTCGCCGGACGCGATCTGCAGAAAGTCGCCAGAGGCGATGACCTCTCCGCGCAGCAGCGCGCGCTGGCCGGAGATGACGGCAAACTCGCCGGTGATGCTGCCGGGAACGTGCCTGACCAGCGATCGCACGCCCTTGGGACAGGGTTGAATAATATCCAGGCCTCCCGACAGAACCACATAGACGGGAACGTTGCTGTCCCCCGGTTCGAACAGCACCTCGCCCGCTTCCATGTGCCGCAGCTTGCCGTGCGGGCGCAGCCGCTCGATCTGCGCAGGGGTAAGAAGAGGAAAGGCCTCAGAGCCGGGTTCGACGGAGATGTGGGTGGCTATTGCGGACATAAACTTAATTTTACCTCCGCAACAAGAATGCGAACCGATGCAGTATAGATGAGGTGCGAATGTGGGCAGGTGCTGCGATCGCCTCGAAATAGCTTGCGCCGCGTGGCTACGAGCTAAGTTGAAAGGCTGTCCGTCTACACAGAATCGAGAGAAACGCTAGCACCAGGAGTTTATTTGGCGGATGACCTCTGTCAGACTCTTGGTCACCGCTTTTTTTGTACCGACTCATCAGGCACTGTTTGTGGTAAGGCGATCTTTTATTAACTGAGCGGAGCGACGCCGTCAGCTACCGAACTGGCCGCACCATAACCGAGAACGTCTTCCCCAACACAAGGTCGTTTACCATTACTTATGTAGCGAATTCCTCAGAGTTCGGCCACATGAGCAAATATTTGAACCGACTTCATCTTCTGAATCAGGCAGTGGATGCGTCTTTCTCTCTTGCGTTTCGGTTTTCGGGAGGATCTTCGATCGATGAAGATGGCATCTTTTTTGTCTTTCTCATCCACTCGGCTGCTCGTTGTTCGGCCTCGAGCAGTTGCTCAATGGTCATCGATTCGTTGACATGGTTTTTGGCTCGTGTGATCTGCTCATTGGCGATCAGAAACCACATGTAGGCATACATCAGATCCTTCGGCCCAGAGCGACGAGCCGAATAGAGTTGTGCCAATGCCAGCTGTGCGGTCGGCAGGCCCTGTTCCGCTGCCTTTTGACAGACGGCGATCGTCGCCTCATCGTGTCGACCGCCATTGGCTAGAAGGGAAGGCAGTAATGATTGCACGGGACTGGCCTGGCTCAGAGTCATGAACAGCAGTTCAACTCGGCTGGAGACGCCTAACTTGTCAAACACTCGAAACAGGTAGTTCTTGATGGTGTGCTGACTCAAGCCCAGACGCTCGGCGATTTCGCGATTGGTCAGCCCCTCGGCCAGACTGCGGACGACTTCCATCTCGCGCTTCGAAAGCAGATCCAAACCATTCGCATCCACGGCTTTTACGTTGGGCGAAGATGCCAGGGCTTCTACGGCATATGACATCTGCACGCTCGTGGCCCAGATCTGGCCCTCGTGAACGCTGCGGACGCACTTGCAAAGCGAGTCAACCGAGTCGTGACGACTGAAGATTCCTCTTGCACCCGCGCGAAACGCATGCAGGATAAAGTCGCGCTTCGAGGAATCCAGCAGCATCACGGCGCGGATATGAGGGTACGATGCCCGCAATTCCCGCAAAACTTCAAACACGCGCTGGGACTCCTCGTCCAGGTTGGAACTGATCAGCAGAACCTCCGTTTTATGAGCCGCGGCGGCTGCGATTACACCGCTGGAATCGGAATCTGCGCTGCTCACATCCAAACCGCGGTCCCGCGCTAGCGCATCGGCGAGCAACTGAGTGTGGATCCTTGTATTGTCCGCAACTAATACACGGACCCGATCCTCCCTCGCACCATGGGTATCCATAAGCTTCTCCAGCGACATCATTCGAGTAGGTCACCAAAACCGGGACCACGCCAACAAATGCCACAATCAAAAAGCTGTGCTGAGACGGGGGAGTATCTCCCACAGGCGGGGGTGTTCTATTCGGGGGATATTTTAAAACGCAAAGGCCGCAAAATATCAGTCAACAGACAGTAATAAAGGATGCACTGCATACACCAGTGCCAGCCGAGAGTGAGTTTACCGTATCTGCAGCTCCATTACAAGGGAAAGGTCGCAAAGGTTTGCATTAGTTGTAGCGGGTTGCGACCCCTCTGAAATTGCATCGGAGTGCCCTCGGCAGCAGGGAAGCTTGATTTCTTGTTTCTAGATATGGTTCGATCGTCGGGAGTGGTTGTATAAACCTTAGAATCAATCGTATAGGACCAATCTTACTTTCAAATTTGCCACCTGGGTAGATCGCCAGCCGCGGCCGGTGAGATTGACCGGTGCGTCGTCGAACCTCTCTAACGCAGGAGAAGTTCTTCTCTAGGCTTGTTATCTTCCATAACGGAGAATCTACACTCACGTCGACGTGAGAAATCCGTCGCGGAGAGCGTGTACCTCTTGCAGCCTCCTGCATACGAATGTAATCTGAGTTCACTTTCGGGCAACTAACTCAGAGCTGAGTCCCATCCCCCTTGCCCGATAAGCTGAAATCTTCGAGTCAATGAAGTAATGCGCAGGGATTGGTGATTCCTGTGCGGTATGTCTAACTTGACACGAAGATCATATTGCAATAATGTTGATAGACTTAGTATAGATTAATTCTCCCCCCCAGTAGCTCTGGCACATTCCCCCGGGTGCTGCAATTGTTCAGATCCTCCGTCTTTTTTGACGTTATAAGCAGGCGCGGAAGTCACATTGTGACTCAGAGGGCGAAGCTATGAGTACCGGCAACCAATCGTGGGACTCTCCGAGTATGGCGCCAATCGTGACAACCGGCGTTGAGCAGTGGTATGCGGTGCATACTCGCGCCCGACACGAAAGAGTTGTTGCCCACCGACTGCGCGAATTAGGCGTGAACACTTTTCTGCCGACGGTTACCGAGGTGCATCGTTGGAGCGACCGGAAGAAGTCGGTAGAACTGCCACTCTTCGGCTGCTACGTGTTTGTGAAGTTGGCTCCGACCGGCGACGAGCGATTGCGGGTGTTGCGCATCGACGGCGTCTTCAAGTTTGTGGGCGCTCGGGGATTGGGAACTCCGATCGCCGAATCGCAAATCGAGGCAGTTCGAACCTTGATAGGGCAGCAAATTACCTGGAGTGCACATCCTTTTCTTCAGATCGGCCAGCGCGTGCGAGTACGCGGCGGCGCATTGGACGGAGTTGAAGGGATTCTCCTCGCCCGAAACGATGACAACACCCTGGTGGTCTCGATCGACGCAATTCAAAGATCGCTGGCCGTGCGCATTCAGGGGTACGACGTAGAACCGCTTTAAGATTCTTACATTCTCTTTCCCTCGGCATCTCCCAAAGGAACTTCAATCTCGTGATAGAAAACGCAATCGAAGCGGTACGCCTCCTGGTCGTCAGTAAGGAGCCCACCGTAGTTCGCTCGCTCTGGTCGATCGGGGAAGCCAATTCCTGGCAACTGGAGACGGTGGGCAGCGGTTGGGAAGCCTTGGAGTTCGTGCAGGCAGGGGTCACGCCAGACCTGCTTCTTTTAGATCTGCCTCGTGGGGATGCAGACAGCCTTCACATTTTGCGTTGGCTGCGGCGACTTCGTCCGAACCTGCCGATCATCTTGCTCTGTTATCCCGACGACGCGGGAAGAAAAAATGAAGCCATTCGTCTGGGTGCGCACGATTATCTGATCAGGCCGGTCGACGACGAGCAGCTTGAAAGCGTGATTCGAGGCCAACTCAGCTCGCAACCTGATGGCATCGAGATGGAATTGGCCAGTGAGGACATCGAGCAAGTCAGCGATGACGCATTCTTTGTAGGCGCGAGCCCGATCATGCGCAAGCTTCGCGCCCAGGCCGAATTGCTGGCTCAAGCCAGCGTTCCGGTCTTGATACTGGGCGAGAACGGAAGCGGAAAAGATACCGCCGCTCGCCTCATTCATAAACTGTCGGTCCGCTCCGGGTTCAAATTTCTCAAGGTGAATTGCGCAGCGCTGCCCGGCGATCTGCTCGAAACCGAGCTCTTCGGTTACGAGCGCAACGACTCCGCCGGTTCAATGAGATCGAAACCCGGCAAACTTGAGTTGTGCGAAAAGGGAACTGTTCTGCTGGACGAGATCACGGAGATGCCAACCAGCGTCCAGAGCAAACTGCTGCAAGTGTTGCAGAACAAAATGTTCTTCCGGCCCGGCTGCGGTGCAAAGGTCGACGTCGACGTCCGAATTCTGGCTTCAACCAGCGCTGACATTGAGCGAGCCCTTTTTGAAAAGAAGCTGCGCGAGGATCTCTACTATCGCTTGAGCGCTTTCACGGTCCAGGCACCACCCTTGCGCCAGCGGAAAGATGAGATCCAAATTCTGCTTCGCCACTTTATGCATCATCTGGCTAAACACTATGGCCTCCCTCCACGCTCGTTTTCACCCGCGGTACTGGAAGCCTGCCATGCGTATTCGTGGCCAGGAAATCTGCGAGAACTCGAGGAGTTCGTAAAGCGCTACCTGGTGATGGGAGACAAAGAGCTCATCTTCGCTACTGCAAAATCAGAGCCCAAGCCGGCAAATGGTAAATCGGGTAACGGCCATACGCTGGAACCGGCGGAATCAGCCCGGGAAGCACTTAACGATCACGCAAACGGGGAGCGATCTGCCACTCCCAACTCACTCAAGTCCTTGGTTCAAAGTGTCCGGTTTGAGGCAGAAAGAACCGCGATTGCTACCGCTCTTGAGAAAACCGGCTGGAACCGAAAAGCCGCGGCGCGGTTGCTTAAAGTTAGCTATCGAACCCTGCTCTATAAGATTGAGCAATACCATATGAGCTCCTCCGAAGCCTATCCTTCCACCTTCCCGGGAAATGGTTTTAGGGGCAACGGAAAGCGGATTTAACGCCGAATGGAGACTAGCGCGCTACAATTGCTCAGTTTGGAGCAAACCATGACAATCCCAGTGAAGAAGATGTGCCGGCCTTTATCGATGTTCGCCGTTTGCATTCTGATTTCGGGTTGGCTGGCGGCACAGACTGACGCAACGAAAAACACAGGTAGCGCATCACCAGCACCGCAAGCAGCGTCCGCTGACCCTGGCACCGGAGCCGCTGCAGTCCCGCCCCACGATAACACCTACATTATCGGCGACGATGACGTTTTGTCGATCAACGTTTGGAAAGAGGCAGAAGTATCTCGGACGGTTCCGGTACGCTCGGATGGCAAAATCTCACTGCCGTTGGCCGGCGAGGTGCAGGCGAGTGGGCAGACGCCGCTCCAGTTAGAGAAACTGCTGGCTGCTAAGCTGCAAAGCTTCATCTCCGAGCCGGAAGTGACCGTCATCGTTACAGAAATCAAGAGTCAGAAATTCAACATCCTCGGCATGGTCAACAAGTCGGGAACGTTCCCGCTGACGAGCTCTCTGACGGTGTTGGATGCCGTTGCTCTTGCGGGCGGCTTTCGAGATTTTGCCAAACAGAAATCCATCTACGTCCTCCGCAAGAACCCAGATGGCGGAGAGTTACGCTTGCCCTTTAACTACAAAGAGGTCATCAAGGGCAAGAACATGGCGCAGAACATAAAACTGCAGCCAGGTGACACCATCGTGGTGCCTTGAAACCGCGCATGCGAAACCGAGTTCTCGTTGGTGTAATTCTGCTGGCTGCGTGCCCTCTCTGGGCGCAGACCGGCGCCGACGCAGCCGGAACTGGCCCCGGCGGAGGAGGAGGGGGCATGTTAACCCCCGCTCCGGTCAGCGGAGATGGATACTCGATGGGTTTTACCTCAGAAGGGCGATCAAACTACCTTCGTGGAGGGCTGGCTTTCAGCAGCGCCTATGACTCTGATGTCACGACTGGCAGCAATGGTCAGCCGATCAGTGATGTGACCTATTCGATATTTCCTACGATTTCCCTCGACCAGACAAGGTCACGGCTGCATTGGGTTTTCAATTACAGTCCGGGCTTTACGTTTTATCAGAAGACTAGCTCGCTGAATCAAGCCAATCAGAATCTGGGTGTGAATCTTACCTATCGCCTAAGCCCGCATGTAACACTAAGCCTGCACGATTCTTTTATCAAGACGTCGGATGTCCTCAATCAGCCGAGTTCTGATCTTCAACAGCCGGTTTCCGGGGGCGTGTTTGTCCCCAACTACTCCGTGATTGCGCCTATCTCGGATCAGCTCACAAATACCGCGAACGCCACGCTCACCTACCAGTTCGCCGCGAATGGGATGCTGGGAGCGAGCGGAACCTTTACGAATCTGCATTACTCGAACCAGTCACAGGTTCCGGGATTATCCGATTCGAGTTCGAAAGGTGGATCGGCGTTTTATTCGCACCGCCTCTCGAAAATGCACTATATCGGGGTCACATATCAGTATCAGATGTTCTTGGCTTATCCCACTTTGGGGCAGAGTGAGACACAGAGCCACAGCATTTTCGGCTTCTATACGGTCTATCTCAAGCCGACATTGTCCATTTCAATGTTCGGCGGCCCGCAGTATTCCAACACGCAACAGTTTGCTCTGCCAACATCAAGCGCATGGTCTCCGGGAGGTGGCGCGAGCATGGCCTGGCAGGGCAAGCTCACCAGTTTCGCTGCCAGTTACTCGCGAACTATTACCGATGCGGGCGGCCTAAGCGGAGCGGTCGAGTCGAACAGCGCATCTGCGTCGGTGCGGCGGCAACTCGCACGAAAGTTGAGTTCGTCAATCGGAGCAAGTTACGCGAGCAACAATGTTCTGGATGCATTGCCGACGTTCAACACCAGTGGGCATAGCTTCTCGGGAAACGCGTCGGTGCAGCGCCAGGTCGGTGAACATCTTAATCTGCAGTTGCAATACACGCGAGTGCATCAGAGCTACAGCGATATTGCCGCGATATCGAGCGTGCCCAACCGAGATCGTGTCATGGCTACTATCTCGTATCAGTTCACGAGGCCGCTGGGAAGGTAATCTGGGGAAGACGTTTATGGTAGACGAATTAGAAGAGAAACCGGGAGAAGGCATCAACCTTCAGCAATACGTCGACGTGATTCGCCGTCGGCACATGTACTTCCTGATACCGTTTTTCCTGGGATGGCTCGCGGTTTGGAGCGCTAGTTGGGTTCTGCCCTCACGTTACAGGTCGGGTACCCTGATTCTGGTCGAGCAGCCGAGCATGCCAAAGGATTACGTGACGCCAAACGTGACCGATGACCTGCAGTCCCGTTTACAAAGCATAACCCAGCAAATTCTCAGCCGTACGCGTCTCCTGCACATTATTGATGAGCTCAACCTTTATTCCGATAAGCGGGGCCGGCTCAATGACGACGAATTGGTCGACCGTATGCGAAAGGACATTGAGATTTCGTTGGTGTTTGATGATCGGCACTTGGTAATTACTTCGTTCAACATTTTTTATTCTTCTCACGATCCCAAGCTCGCGCAACAGGTCACGGGCGAGCTGACCAATCTCTTCATCAGCGAGAATCTGGAGCTGCGGCAACAAAAGTCCGAAGACACTACGAAGTTTCTCGAACAACAACTGGAAACGGCAAGACAGAATTTGGCCGAGCAGGAAGAAAAAGTCCGAGTCTACAAAGATCAGCATCTCGGAGAGTTGCCATCCCAATTGACCAGCAATGTGCAAATCCTGTCTGGACTCCAGTCTCAGTTGCAGAGCGAGGAGGATGGCCTGAACGCCGACAGGCAACAAAACGCGTACTTGCAATCGATGCTGGAACAGTCTCGTGGTCTGCAGGCGACGTCCAGGAGCGGAGACGGTACACCGGTGGGAATCCCTGCTTTAGACCAAGAGCTCGACAAGCTCAAGGCGCAACTCGCCGATCTTAGCTCCCATTACACCGATCGTCATCCCGACGTCCGCAAACTGAAAGATCAAATCGCGAAGACCGAAAAAATGCGTGACCAGGCTCTGGTCGACCAAAAAGCCGGCGCTACGAGCACTGGCAACTCGCACGCGTCCACGCCGGGCGATTCGGATGGAACAGCGGGATCTGCGACCATTCAATTGCAAGGGCAACTGAAGGCCAATCAGATCGACATGGTGAACAAAGAGCACGAGATCGCGGCTCTCAAAGCGAAGATTGATGAGTACCAGCGACGCTTAAACGACGAGCCTGCACGGGAACAACAATTCGCCGACCTGACCCGGGGCTACGAACAATCCAAGGCAAATTATGACGAACTGCTGAAGAAGAAAAATTCCTCGCAAATGGCCACCAGCATGGAATTGTTGCAACAGGGAGAGCACTTCCAGATGATTGATCCTCCGAGTCTGCCGTTGAAGCCTGATTTTCCGAACCGCCTTAAGTTTTGCGGCATCGGCCTCGGAATCGGAATTGCATTGGGTGGCGCACTCGCTGGTGGAACCGAGTTCCTGGACGACCGGCTTTACAATGAGAAAGCGCTCAAAGAGCTCCTGCCGGTGAATGTGATCTCAGAGATTCCGGCAATCACCAGTCCGAAAGAGGAGACTACGCAGGAGAGGAAGCTCTGGCTGAGCTGGGTCACGGCAGGGTTTGTTTTTGCGGTCGTTCTGGCGGGATCGGCAATAAGCTTTTTCCGTGGGTAGTGTTGGTAGGCAATGTATAAAGCTTTTTACAATCTGAAGCGTAATCCCTTCGAGATCACTCCGGATCCTTTTTTCCTTTTTCCCACTCGGAGGCACAATGAGGCGTTGGCGGCGTTGTACTATGGTGTCCGACGCCATAAGGGGTTCGTGGTCATGACTGGGGAGGTAGGCACCGGCAAGACACTGCTCGTCCGCTGCCTGCTGCAGTTGCTGAATCAGAGCGATGTAGCCTACGCCTACGTATTCAACAGCCGGCTCTCGCCGCTTGAATTCCTGCAATATGTTGCCGGCGACTTTGGACTCAATGTAGCCGGCAAAAACAAGAGCGAGCTTCTTCTGATATTGAGCAATTATGTAATTTCGCGGCATCAGAAGAAACTCACCACTGTATTGGTGGTCGACGAAGCCCACCACGTCGCATCGGAAGTGCTCGAAGAGATCCGTCTCTTGACGAACCTCGAAACCACCAACGAAAAATTGCTTCAGATCCTGCTGGTAGGGCAGCCCGAGTTGGACGAGAAGCTCGACTCCATCGAGTTGCGACAATTGAAGCAGAGGATTGCTCTGCGCTCGCAGCTTCTACCCTTGAATTTGGATGAAACCGCAGGTTATATCCAGCGCCGCTTGCAACTGGCCGGGGGGAATTCCAGTTCCGCTCCGCTTTTCCCCGCCGAGACAATCGTAAGAGTACATCGACACTCAAAAGGAATCCCGCGCCTCATCAATACCGTGTGCGAGAACGCTTTGATCACGGCCTATGCCAGACAGGCGCGCAGTATAACCCCGGACATCATCGAGGACATCGCCGCCGATTTCCGCCTGGGCGTAGTGCATCAACCCAAGGTTGAGGCTGCCAACGGGAATAACGAAGAAGGCGACGCGCGACGAGCAGCAAAAACACTCCTACTTCTTCACGACTATCTGCAAAAACTGCAATCAAGCCATGGGGAACCGCGCGCAGCGGCAGCAACTGGAGCGAGTAAACATGAGCCGTATATTTGAGGCGTTACAAAGGTCCGAGTCGGAGCGATCAGGCGTGGCAACAGCCCCACCTGAGCTTGCAACAGAACTCTTGCAGGCCGTAGAGCGCAAGGCAAGCGCGATTGCACCTAAGGATCTGTCCGCCCACGAACTTACTCCCCATGGCTTCGCCGAGCAGGAATTCATTGAGAACGACTTCGTTGCGAACGACCTGAGTCAGTTCCAGTCGTTGTCGGTGTCCCCGCCGCCGGACAGCAAGTTGGTATGTCTTAACGCGCCGGAAAGTTTCGGAGCGGAAAAATTTCGTTTTCTCGGGGTTCGCCTGAGACAACTCCAGCACACTCGACCCTTGAAAAAGCTGCTGATTACAAGCACTATTCCCGAGGAAGGGAAGAGTACGGTATCGGCAAACCTGGCGACGATTTTGGCGAGAAGACAGCAGCCGAAAATCTTACTTTTGGAAGGTGACCTCCGGCGCCCGTCATTGGGCAAACAGTTCGGTCTCGGCAGCCTTCCTGGTCTGAGTGAATGGTTGAAGGGTGAACCGCGGCCAATTCAAGACATCTACCGTCTTGAAGGTTTGAACTTATGGTTCCTGCCAGCTGGTCGCCCCCCGGAGAATCCGCTCGAACTGATGCAGTCGGGCAGGCTCTCTCAACTCTTGAATCAACTCTCGGCCTGGTTTGATTGGATCGTCATCGATTCTCCGCCGATACTGCCGCTGGCCGATACTAGCGTTTGGGCACGATTGGCGGACGGCATTCTTCTGGTAACGCGAGAAGGAACCACCAAAAGGCGAATGTTACAGCGAGGTCTGCAGGCGATTGAAGAGTCGAAGTTGCTGGGCGCTGTGGTGAACTCCTCTGCGAATACAGATCACAGCAACTATTACCAGCGCTATGGCCCGGGGACAGCGCAGCAAGGCAACGTTGTCGAAGAATAGTCAATCCTCTATTCGATCATCAATCCTCAGTTAGTTTGTTTCAGGTTCCAATTCTGTACTCCCCCAAAGTAAGCACAAAGCAGCTTCAGAGTAGGTCATTTGTTCCTGCGCCTAAAAAGGCAACAGGAAGAGGAGAGGGAGTCGTGAATGTACGGCGCTCAGGCGGTATAGCAAATCTGGATACTCTATCGGCAGAGGTTGTACCGGTTGAGGAACGCGGCATTCTTAATGAGGGAGCCTTTCACAGGATGATTTCGCTCGAGCGTAAGAGAACCGAACGCTCGCGAAAGCCTTTCCTGTTAATGCTCCTGGATATGGGGAATGGTCTGCGTTCCGACAGCAACAATAAAGCCCTCGACAGAATTCTTTTGGCGCTTTCCCTTTCGACGCGAGAGACGGACGTTACGGGCTGGTACAAGAACAACTCCGTTGTCGGAGTCATGTTCACAGAATTTGGGGCTGAGGAGCGTAACACGATCCTCAGCACCATGATGACCAGGGTCAGTGAGACGCTGCGCAACAATTTGAGCTCGCAGCAATTCGGCCTGATCAGTATTTCCTTTCACCTGTTTCCGGAGGAGTGGAATCACGATGTTCCCCAAAGGCCGAGCAATCCGACTCTCTACCCGGATCTTGTACGCCGAGACAATGCGAAGAAGTTCTTCTGCGCGATCAAGCGGATCATGGATATCGCCGGCAGCGCCCTCGCCCTGCTGCTTTTCGCGCCGGTTCTCTTGGCAATCGCGATCGCGATCAAGCTGACATCGAAGGGACCGGTGTTTTTCCGGCAGATGCGAGTCGGGCAGCACGGCGAGCAGTTTGTTTTCCTGAAATTCAGATCAATGCACGTCAACAATGATGCCAGCGTTCACAAAGCCTATGTCAAGCAATTGATCGCGGGCAACGCGCAGAGCCATCCCGGAAACGGCAATGGCAATGGCGTCTACAAACTGACGAAGGATTCCAGAATTACACGCATCGGTGCTTTCCTGCGGCGGACCAGCCTTGACGAGTTGCCCCAGTTCGTCAATGTGCTCAAAGGTGAGATGTCTTTGGTTGGGCCACGTCCTGCCATTGCCTACGAAGTCGAGGCTTACGACATTTGGCATCGGCGTCGGGTGTTAGAAGCCAAGCCTGGAATTACGGGATTGTGGCAGGTGAACGGACGCAGCCGCATTAAGTTCGATGACATGGTTCGTCTGGATTTGCGATACGCCAAAACCTGGTCGCCCTGGATGGACCTCAAGATTCTGCTCCGCACTCCGGTCGCAGTCGTTTTCGGCGACGGCGCGTACTAGAAACTCTCCCCCTCTGCATATGTCAACTGTCTTGCAGCCGGCAAGTCGGCTTTCTGAACCTGCCTCGCGCGAATCCATGCACAAGGGGAGTGGTGAAACTGTGGTTAAATTCGGTGTAGTCGGATACGGATATTGGGGACCGAACGTGGTCAGAAACCTCGACCAGTTGGATGGTTCCGAAGTAGTGGCGGTTTGCGACAAAAGCCCGACGGCACGCAAACGCATTCACAAGACCTACCCGCATATCAAAGTGGTTGCGGAAACTGCTGAGCTGATGTCCTCGACTGAAATCGACGCCGTCGCCATCGTGACTCCGGTGTGGACGCATTACGAGTTGACCAAGGCCGCCCTGGAAAATGGAAAGCACGTGTTTGTTGAGAAACCTTTTACCAGCGATTCGGGGCAAGCAGAAGAACTCATCAATCTGGCGGCAAAAAAGAATCTGCAAATTATGGTAGATCACACCTTCCTTTTCACCGGAGCGGTGAAAAAGATCGGCCAACTGCTTGAGGAAGGTACGCTCGGAAAGATCTATTATTACGATTCGACACGCGTCAACCTCGGCCTATTCCAGCACGACGTCAACGTGATCTGGGATCTCGCTCCTCACGATCTCTCGATTATCGACCATTTGATCAAGGAAACCCCTGAAGCTGTTTCCGCCACCGGCCAGACCCACCTTAATGGCCACGAGGATGTAGCCTTCATCACCGTCTACTTTCCCAACAAGATCATTGCCCACATCAACGTCAACTGGCTTTCGCCCGTCAAAGTTCGTACCACGCTGATCGGCGGCGAGAAGAAGATGTTGGTCTGGAATGACCTGGAAGCCGACGAAAAGATCAAGGTCTACGACAAAGGCGTTCACATTACGAGCCGGGAAGGCCTGTACAACCTGCTGGTGAACTACCGCTCAGGCGACATGTGGGCGCCGCAAGTGGAACAGATTGAAGCTCTGAGGCAGGAGCTCGCGTATTTCATCGAGTGCATTTCCAACAATCACAAACCGTTTAACGATGGCGCGGCTGGTCTCCGCGTTGTGAAACTCCTCGAAGCAGCCAACCAGTCCGTGCAAAAAAGAGGCGCTCTCGTTTACCTCTGATGCCTCGTCTCTAGAAGTTCTCTTTAATCTATGAACCCACATGTTTGTATAGCGCCGGACGTGAAGCTTGGCCGGGATGTGAAGCTGTCCAAGTTCATCAACCTCTACGGATGTGAAGTCGGCGACGAATCGAAGATCGGCGCCTTCGTAGAGATCCAGAAGAACGCAACCGTTGGCAAACGTTGCAAGATCTCAAGCCACACCTTTATCTGCGAAGGGGTCACGATCGAAGACAACGTGTTCATCGGCCACAGCGTAACCTTCATCAACGATTCCTATCCGCGGGCGACGACCGCCGAAGGTGGCTTGCAGACGGAAGCTGACTGGAAGGTTGAACGGACCGTGGTCAAGAAGGGTGCATCGATCGGTTCGGGCTCGACGATTCTCTCCAACATCAGCATTGGCGAAAACGCCATCGTCGGAGCCGGAAGCGTGGTCACCAAGGATGTGCCTGCGAACTGCATCGTGGCCGGAAATCCAGCAAAAGTGTTGCGTCAAATCGACGAAACTTTGGAGGTCATAAATGAGCGTCAATAGCAATATTCCTTTCTTAGATCTGGTCACTCCACATAGGGAGCTCGAAAAGGAGCTCACCGAGGTTTTTCACAAAGTTCTGTCGACGGCCGGCTTCATCGGTGGTCCCATGGTCGAAGAATTCGAAAGTGCGTTTGCGAAATTCTGCGACACCCACCATTCCGTCGCTTTGAGCAACGGAACCGATGCTCTGCGTTTTGCCCTCATGGCTTGCGGAATCAAGTCCGGCGACGTCGTCGTGACTGTGCCCCACACTTTCATCGCAACTACTGAAGCCATTTCGCAAGCAGGCGCGCTTCCGGAGTTCGTTGATGTCGACGAGCAGACCTACAACATGGACCCGGAAAAGCTTCGCGAGTATCTCGAGCTCCAGTGCACGAAAGACAAATCCGGCAAACTCATCAGCCGCCGTAGTGGCCGGCCGGTAACTGCCGTCATTCCGGTCCATCTCTATGGGCAGATGGCGGACATGGATGCGATTCAAGAACTAGGGGATCGATACGGTCTCACTGTCATCGAGGACGCTTGCCAAGCTCACGGCGCCGAATATTTTTCCAAAAGGCATAATCGCTGGATGAAGGCAGGCTCGATGGGGCGGGCAACAGCTTTCAGTTTCTACCCTGGCAAAAATCTGGGAGCCTGTGGTGAAGCTGGAGCAGTGACTACGAATGACGCGGCCTTGGCCGGAAAAATAAAGATGTTGCGCGATCACGGTCAAGCCAAGAAGTACTTCCATGACATCGAGGGCTACAACGGAAGAATGGACGCGTTGCAAGCCGGGATGCTGCACGTAAAATTGGCCCACCTCGCGAAATGGAACGCCGCGCGGCGTGAACGCGCCGCAGAGTACAAGCGATTGCTGTCCGCTGCGCCAGACGCAGTGATCCCGCCGTTCGAGCCTTCCTGGTCTCGTGCCGTCTATCACCTTTACGTCGTCCGCACCGACGATCGCGAAGGAATGATGTCGCACCTCAAGACCGCAGGCATCGGTACGGGAATTCACTATCCGGTTCCACTGCACCTTCAAAAGGCTTACAGCTCCCTGAATTACCGTCGAGGCGACTTCCCGGTGGTCGAGAAAATTGCGGCTGAAATCGTATCTTTGCCGATGTTTCCGCAACTCACGGCGGACCAGCAGGCGCATGTCGTGAAGGAGGTCGTGCACTTCGCGCGGCTCGCTCGAAGGCCCAAAGATGCGGCTCGAGAACCGATGGAATTGGCAAAAGCTGAACGAATGGCATAAACACCATCCGAGAGAACTCCCCCGTTGAATTTCAAATGAGTACTCGAAAACTAAAAATCGGACTCCTCGGTTGCGGTAACGTGGGGCGTGGTTTAGTAGAACTGGTTAACCGAAGCTCCTCTCTGATCAAGCAGCGTACAGGGGCAGAGCTGACGATTACGAGAATCCTGGTGCGGGATTTGCAGAAGGAGCGCCCCGGCGTCGATCGCTCCCTTTTAACCATCCATCCGGAGAAGGTTATCGAGAATGGTTGCGACATGGTGGTCGAGTTGGTTGGCGGGATTGAACCTGCCCGCAGCTTTATCCAACAATCGCTCGCCTGCCGAAAACACGTCGTAACCGCCAACAAGGCGCTCCTCGCTCTGGATGGGTTCGGCTTGATGAAAGCGGCCGAAACTCGCAAGGTGCGGCTCGGATTTGAAGCCAGCGTCTGCGGAGGCATTCCCATCATACGGGCGCTGCGGGATGGGCTCGTCGGCAACAACATTCAGAGTCTGACCGGCATTCTCAACGGTACTTGCAATTTCATCCTGACGCGCATGACCGAAGATCGTGTCAGCTTTGAAACTGCCCTTCGTGAAGCGCAAGCCCAAGGTTTTGCCGAGGCCGATCCCTCGCTCGATGTTGACGGGCACGATGCGGCTCAGAAGCTCAAGATTCTGGCTGAGTTGGCGTTCCATGCGGAGATTTCACCGGACACAGTGCCAGTGCAGGGTATTCGCGATATTACCGCTGCCGACATCGAAGCCGCAGCTGACTTTGGCTACGTCATCAAGCATCTCGCCAGCGTGGAATTGGTAAACGGCAATATCTCGCTACGGGCTGCGCCCATGCTACTGCAAGCAGCACATCCACTGGCACGGGTTCGCGATGAGAATAACGCCGTATTACTTCGCGGAGATGCAGTCGGCGAGATGCTGTTTTCCGGCAAGGGAGCAGGCGCCCTGCCCAGCGCCAGTGCAGTGCTTTCCGATGTTGTAGATATTGCCTGCCACAAAGGCGGCTTTGCGGTTAGTTCGGAAGGTCGGGTGACGACCACGGCCGGGAGCTATTCCGGCAAACATTATTTGCGTTTCGTAGTTGGAAATCCTAGTGCGATCGGCCCTATCACCACGGTACTCGAACGAAACGGAGTGATCGTGGCCCACGCCGCTGCAGTATGGGCGAAAAGCGAGTCTGCTCACCATCAAGTTCGAATACTCACCCATGCGAGTCCACGGAGTGCGATCGACTCGGCTCTTCGGGATGTCGCGCTGTTGGGGACGGAAACTGGCAAAAACATAGTCCTGAGCGTAGCCGCGTGATTGCCATTGCTTTGAACCGGAGATCTGAGTCAACGTGAAACCTACAGTTTTGATCGCTACCACGGCGCGCTGGTTCCCGACCACGCGGCTGGCGATGGCTTTGACGAAGCCAGGTTTCGCTGTGGAAGCAGTATGTCCCTCGGGCCACACTCTTGCCCGAACAGGTGCAGTACGCCACGTCCATAGTTATCGGGCTTTCACACCGTTGGCGTCCTTCGCAAATGCAATCACTGCGGCAACACCGGATCTGGTCATTCCGGCTGACGATCTTGCCGCCAGGCACCTGCACGAGCTCTATTGGCAGCAACGAAATAACGGCAAAGCTGGTACCCAGATTTGCGAATTAATCGAGCGCTCCCTGGGCGCACCGGAATCTTTTGAAACCGTGTATGCGAGGACTGCCTTCATCCGGATCGCCCAGGAAGAAGGCATTCGGGCTCCGAAAACCAAGATCATCACCGATAGGCATGAACTGACGAAGTGGATGGCGCAAATGGGTTTTCCGACGGTGCTAAAGGCAAATGGGACTTCCGGGGGAGTTGGCGTCAAGGTTGTCAACACGGTGGAAGAGGCCGAACACGCCTTTCGTAAACTCCAAGCGCCACCGCTGATAGCTCGAGCGATCAAACGAGCGTTGGTCGATCAGGACCCGACGCTAGTGTGGCCCTCGCTTTCTCGCTGCGGATTCGTGGTCAACGCGCAAGCATTCGTTGCCGGTCGCGAAGCGACCAGCACTATCGCCTGTTGGAAGGGCAAGATCCTGGCCAGCCTTCACTTTGAGGTGCTCAAGAAAACGGCTTCCACCGGGCACGCCACAGTCTTGCGCTCGATCGAGCACTCCGAAATGGCGGACGCTGCCGAGAAAATCGCCCGACGATTCAAGCTTTCCGGATTGCACGGTCTGGATTTCATGCTGGAGGCGCACACGGGGAATGCGCACCTGATCGAAATCAATCCCCGAACCACACAAGTGGGACACTTGTCTCTCGGCCTTGAACACGACCTTCCAGCCGCCATGTACGCTGCGTTGACTGGCAAAGAGATTCAACCTGTTCCGAAGGTCACTGAAAACGAAACCATTGCTCTTTTTCCCCAGGAGTGGGCGAGGGATCCAAAGAGCGAGTTTCTCCAGTCGGCCTACCACGACGTTCCGTGGGAAGAGCCTGAGTTGATCCGATCTTGTGTGCGTAAAGGGAAGCAGAAGACTCTTCGCCCGGGTTTGGCAGTGGCCTTTTCGGAAGATCATCGGCTATCACCCATGGTCGCTCAATCACAGAGTGGTTCCGTCCGCTTGAACTGCAAGGCCGAGTAAATTTTATGGAAGGTTTCCTACTCGGCCGAAATCACTTCACGTCAACTTCCGCATAGATTCCAGATAAGAACCAAAGAAAGAAAGAATGAAAATATCAGTTATTGGTGCAGGCTATGTCGGCCTCACAACGGCGGCATGCTTAGCGCAAATCGGTCACGAAGTGTTCTGCAGCGAAAGCGACAGCGAGAAACTGGCCAAACTGCAGAGTGGGGGTATGCCGTTGTTTGAGCCGCATCTCGAGGACGTTATCAAGACCGTCCGACAGGCTGGCCGGCTGTTCTTCGGGTCTACCGATGAGGCGATTGGATGGGGAGATGCGATCTTCATTTGCGTCGGAACGCCGCCGCTGGCCAACGGCGACGCGGATCTTTCTGCGATTGAAGGTGTCGCTCGATCGATTGCAAAACGAGCGTCAGGATACCGCCTGATCGTCGAAAAGAGCACGGTGCCGGTTCAGACGGGGGCCCAGTTGCGAAAGCACCTGTCAGTGCACAGCACAAAGGGCTTGAAATACGATGTGGCATCCAATCCAGAATTCCTGCGGGAAGGAACCTCGGTGGACGATTTCCTGCATCCCGATCGGATCGTCATAGGAGTTGATTCTCCACGTGCCGCTGAATTGCTGCGTGAGATCTATGAACCAATCGTCAAGCAGAGGTTCACTTGCCCTATCCACCCAGATTGCGCGAAACGGAAAGAACCTGTTCTCCTGGTCACAGATACCGGTTCGGCTGAACTGATCAAGCATGCTTCCAACTCTTTCCTGGCGATGAAGATTTCTTTCATCAACATGGTGGCGAACCTTTGCGAGGCGGTGGGAGCTGATGTGACCAAAGTCGCCGAGGGTATGGGCCTCGATCCTCGGATTGGTTCTGCCTTCTTGAATCCCGGAATTGGCTTCGGAGGCTTCTGTTTCCCCAAGGACGTGCAGGCCTTTATCAGAATCGCAGAAAAGTCGGGCTGCGATTTCTCTTTGTTGAAAGAAGTGGAGAAAATCAACCAGCGCCGGGTGGAGCATTTCGTCGAGAAGATTCGAAAGGAGCTCTGGGTCGTGCGCGGTAAGAAAATTGCGATCTGGGGCTTGGCCTTCAAGCCGAATACCGACGACGTGCGCTTCGCACCCTCGATCGCACTGGTGAAGTCACTAGTCGACGAAGGCGCGCAGGTCAGGGCTTACGACCCGGAAGCGATGGAGAAAGCCAAGTCGATGCTTCCCAACATTACGTACTGTTCGAATCCTTACGAAGCTGCTGAAGGTGCGGATGCCATCGTCATCGTCACCGAATGGGACGAATTTCGCGTGTTGGATTGGGAGCGATTGCGCTCAGCCGTCGATCACCCGTTGATCATCGACGGAAGGAACGTTTTTGCTCCGGAGGAAATCAGCCGAAACGGCTTCACGTATGTCAGTATTGGACGAATCGATGCGGCGCCATGCCAACCTGCCGTCGACGAGAAGATTGATTTGTCATCAACTGAAGCAGGCAATCGTGCTCAGGAAGTTTCCGCCTGATCCGCAAAGCAGCGATCAACAATCTGAAAGCTCAAATGTCCAGTTCGGCAGCTTCGCTCAATCCCCGGTCTTTACACTTAGCACCTTCGCGGGCACGGAAGAAGATCTGGGTGGATTTGGATAATTCCCCGCATGTTCCTTTCTTTCGTCCGATCATCGAGGAACTCAGAAAGCGAAATTATGAGGTCTTGGTGACCGCGCGGGACGCATACCAGGTGCGAGAACTCCTTGAGTTTTACGAGGTGCCAGCCCGGCTCATAGGAAGGCACTATGGCAAGCACAAGGTCTTGAAGGGAATGGGAACCTGCTGGCGTGCGCTGGCCGTAACCGCTGGTGTCCGAAAGGAAAAAATCGACCTTGCGATTACCCACGGATCGCGCGCGTGCGTGATCGCTTGCGCCTTGCTGGGAATTCCGGACATTCTGTTGTTTGATTACGAGTTTGCGGCGAAGATACCAGGTATCAAACCCACCTGGCTCATGGCCCCTGGCGTGATCGCGGATCGCCATAAGGGAAACGGCACCCAAATCATTAATTACCCAGGCATAAAAGAAGACGTTTATCTCTCCAGATTTCGGCCTGATTACGGGGTGAAAACGCGGCTTGGGATTCCGCCTGACGATTTGCTTGTGATGGTGCGCCCTCCGGCAACCGAAGCTCATTACCACAACCCGGAGAGCGAAGGGTTGCTGAAAGAGACTATCAATCGGTTTGTGCGCACTCCGGGCGCAAGAATCCTTCTTCTACCGAGAAATAAGAGGCAGGAAGCGGATTTGCGATCGGCCTGGCCTGATGCGATTGCTCAGCGGCAGATTCTGATTCCCGACCATGTCGAAGACGGGCTGAACCTGATCTGGAACTCCGATCTTGTGGTCAGTGGTGGCGGAACAATGAATCGAGAAGCTGCGGCATTAGGAGTGCCAGTCTATAGCATTTTCCGCGGGAAAATTGGCGCGGTCGACGCCTACCTTGCCGATCAGGGTCGTCTGGTTCTGCTTGAAACCGTCGAAGATGTCAGGACAAAGATCAAAACTGTGCGCCGGGATCCGCATAAGCAACGTCTCAACGAAGAAAATAGCCCCGCGCTCGACACCATAGTTCAGAACATTATCTCGATTGTCGAATTCAACACTGCAGCTCCTGAATCGGTTCGTGATTGAGCCATTTCGATTGCAGATTCGCTGAACGCCCCTAGGATTTCCTAAAGAAAGCTATCACGAGAAATGACAAACACCCTAGCCGCTTCGAGCAGTGAGACCCGCGTTGCCCCGTTGGTGCAATTGGCAATTCGTGGTCTCGAAGCTATGTACGACGAGGAAAAGGCGCTCTTCTGCCATCGTCTGAAACAAACTCGGGTCGCAAACGTGAAGGAAGGCATCTCGCAGCGGTATACCGTAATGACACTGTTGGGATTGTTACGGGCAGAAGCTGCGGGGTACCGGTCTCCCATCGACATTTCCGCCACGATCGATGCGTTATACCGAAATACGGAATGGGTCGATAACATTGGGGATCTCGGCCTTCTACTTTGGCTTTCTTCGGTATCTTCTCGAAAGTTGGACAGTTTTTATGCGACATTCGATCTAGCGAAGGCCCTTCGCAATTATCCGGATTCTCGAAAACGGCTGACTATGGAATTGGCGTGGTTCCTGACGGGACTTACTCACGCCAGCCGCGCAGAGCAAAAACGGCCACCGTACCTCGAGTCGTTGGCGCGGCAAACTTACGCATTGTTGCAGTCCAATCAGGGCAAGGACGGCCTCTTCGGACACATGGCGAGGTGGAACTCATTGGCAGGAGCGGTGCGCGGCCATGTGGGCAGTTTTGCGGATCAGGTATACCCAATCATTGCGCTGGCGCATTTTGGTGAAGCTTTCGGAGTGAAAGAGGCGTTGCAGAATTCGCTGCAATGCGCCAACACGATTTGCAACCTGCAGGGCCCTTTAGGCCAATGGTGGTGGCATTATGACTCGACGACCGGACGCGTAGCCGGGCACTATCCAGTGTATTCGGTCCATCAGCACGCTATGGCGCCCATGGCGCTTTTTGCGGCGCAGGATGCATGCAACGCCGACTTCCGGGAGCAAATCTACAAAGGGCTGGAGTGGATTGGAGGGGCAAATGAACTCCGACAGAGTCTCGAGGACAAGTCCGCCAGCCTCGTCTGGAGGTGCATCCGCCCACAGAAATCCACGTCGAGCCGCGGACGGCTAGCCGCCCTGGTGGGACAGGAGACGACAGGAACATTGCAAATTCTGCACGAGTGCCGCCCGTACGAATTAGGCTGGCTTTTATACGCCTTTGCGGGCCGCGAATCCAAAGGGATACAGCCGAATAGCAGATTTCAATGAGCTGTCTCTCTGCGTTCGGATTGGCAATTTCGGTTGAAGGTAAGCGCTCGTGAGCATGACCGTCTACCAGATTGATCCAATTAAAGACCGTCGATGGCCAGAGTTTCTGAATAAACATCATGAGGCTTCCGTATTTCATACCCCGGGTTGGTTGGAAGCGTTACAACGGACGTACGGCTACGAACCCGTCGTTTTCACGACCTCGCCTCCAGAAGCCGAACTGCGAAATGGCATCCCTTTCTGCCGCATCACTACCTGGCTCACCCGCCGAAGGCTAGTGTCACTACCTTTTTCCGATCACTGCATCCCACTCGTGGAAAATTCAACCGAGTTGACCTGCATGCTTAAATCCTTGCAGCAGGAAGTAGCTGAGAAGAAATGGAACTACGCCGAAATCCGGGCTGGAGATTTACATTTGCCGAGCAATGCCAACTTTGAGAACGCTAAGTCCTACTCCCTGCACAAACTGGATCTTCGTCCGAACCTGGACGAACTTTTCCACGGTTTTCATAAGGACTGCGTGCAAAGGAAGATTCATCGTGCGGAACGCGAGGGCCTGAGTTATGAAGAAGGAAGCGAAGATTCACTGTTGCGCAAGTTCTACCAGTTGCTTCTCATAACGCGACGGAGACATGGTTTGGCGCCGCAACCCGTCCGATGGTTCAGAAACCTAATCGCCTGTTTGGGCGACAAAGTCAGGATTCGTGTCGCTTCCAGAGACGGCCGTCCCATAGCGAGTGTTCTTACCTTGAGGCACAAACGGACACTTGTTTACAAATATGGTTGCTCAGACCACCGCTTCAATAATCTGGGTGGGACACAGTTCCTGATGTGGAAAGCGATCCAGGAAGCGAAGAATGATCGGCTCGACGAATTTGATATGGGTCGCTCCGATTGTGATAACCCTGGATTGATTGCGTTCAAGGATCGATGGGGAGCTGCGCGGTCGACTTTGTTCTACCTTCGATATCCCTTGCTACCGTCGCAAACCATAAGTGAAGCGATGCCTGGCAATGTCGCTAAGTACATTTTCGCTCACGCACCAGACAGTTTACTGGCGGCGACTGGAAACATGCTCTACAAGTACATGGGTTAACCTTGCTGGACTGACGAATCGACCTAGATATTTTTTCTACTTAGACATGACTCAAGACGTCAAATACGTGGTGATCACTCCGGTGCGTGATGAAGAAAGGCACATGGAAGCCACGATCGAAGCTGTGGCTGGCCAGACGATTCGACCGACCGAGTGGGTTATTGTCGATGACGGTTCGAGCGACAGAACCGGCGACATTATCGACCAGTATGCGGCCAAATTCTCCTGGATTTCTGTCGTTCACAGGTCAAACAGGGGCTTTCGAAAGTCTGGGGGTGGAGTCGTGGAAGCCTTCTATGATGGCTATGACAGGCTTCGCTGCAACGACTGGGACTTTGTTGTTAAGCTCGACGGAGATCTGACGTTTGTCAGGACGTATTTTGAGAAATGCTTCGAGCATTTTGAGCGCGACCCTAAGCTCGGTGTTGGCGGTGGAGAGATTTATCACGATGTTGGGGGAGTGCAGAGACTTGAAGCCAATCCGAAGTTCCATGTCAGAGGAGCAACCAAGATCTATAGGAGAGACTGTTGGGAAGCGATCGGTGGTTTATTGCGAGCTCCGGGTTGGGACACGATCGATGAAGTGAAGGCCAACATGTTGGGCTGGAAGACCTACAGCTTCGGAGAACTCCAACTCGTGCATCATCGCCTAACCGGAACTGCCGACGGCTTGTTGCGCGACAGAATCAAGCACGGGATAGCGTGCTACGTCTCGGGATATGATCCCCTGTTTGTCGTCGCGAGTTGCGTTTCAAGGCTCATGCAGAAGCCGTACATCGCTGGGTCAGCCGCGATTTTCTACGGCTTTATGAAAGGCTATTGGATTCGCATGCCGCGAGTAAATGACAAACGACTGATCAAGTACTTGCGCACGCAGCAGCTGAGACGTCTCTGCGGACTCGAAACAATCTGGAAGTGACTGCGGTCCGAAACCGCAAACGAGAAGCAATATGTGCGGAATTTGTGGAAAACTGAACTTCGAGAAAGGCGCTAGCGTCAAGCCTGCGCTGATTCGGGCCATGATGGATACGATTCGGCATCGCGGCCCGGATGACGATGGAATCCACATAGCTTCTGAAGTGGGATTGGGTTTTGTGCGGCTTTCAATCATCGATCTGAGCAGTGGACACCAGCCGCTATCGAACGAGGACGGCACAATCTGGATTGTGTTTAACGGTGAAATCTACAATTATCGCGAGCTACGCAATTTTCTCCTGAGCAAGGGGCATGTTTTCAAAACGCAGACTGACACTGAAGTGATCGTGCACCTGTACGAAGAGCTTGGCCCCCAATGCTTGGAGAAGCTCCGCGGAATGTTTGCCTTCGCCATCTGGGATGAACGCGCAAAGACGCTTTTCTTGGCTAGGGACCGGGTTGGAATCAAACCTCTTTACTACTCGCTGACCGACAACGCGATCGTGTTTGCCTCCGAGATGAAAGCCATCCTGGCCGACCCGTCGATTGACCGGGAGTTGGCCCCGGAGATCATTGACCGCTTTCTCACTTTTCTCTACGTGCCAGGTGAGGAAACATTACTCAAGGGAGTTCGTAAGCTCGAACCAGGCCACTATCTTCTGGTCAAGAACGGCAACGCGGAAATACGGCAGTACTGGGACCTGCAATTCTCTAAGCCTTCCAGCCCGATAAGCCTCGACGACGCGGAGAAAGAATTGTCGAATCTGCTGGCGGAAGCCGTCGAACTGCACATGATTGCAGACGTTCCCGTCGGCGTGCTTTTAAGCGGTGGCGTGGACTCGACCGCCGTGCTCAGCTTCGCCGCAGAGAAAACAGACAAGGAAATCAGCAGCTACACTGTGGGTTTTTCTGATTCCGGCGTAGCTGACGAACGACCTTATGCAAAGCTGGCTGCCGAAACTTTTGGCACGCAGCATCATGACATGACGATCACCGCCGGGGATTTTGCGGACTTTCTCCCGCGATATGTCTGGCACATGGAAGAGCCGGTCTGTGAACCCCCCGCAGTCGCCATGTATTACGTTTCAAAGCTGGCAAAGAACTACGTCAAGGTACTGCTCTCGGGTGAGGGCGGTGACGAAGCTTTTGCCGGTTACAGTAATTATCGGAACATACTTTGGCTGGAGCGTCTCAAGCATATTATGCCAGCGCTCAACGGCGCAGCATCGCGGGGACTCTCCGGAGTCAGTTCATGGTTCCACTCGTCACGACTTGCCAAGTACTCGCCTTTGATGAATGCGAAGTTTCCTGACTATTATTACAGTCGCACATCAAACCCTTACCGATCTTCGAGCAACGGCTTGGGTGAACTGTACTCGACGGATTTTGAGCGGTCGATCGATCGGGAATGTACTGTTGAGCCCCTGCAGAAGTTATTTTCGAAAGTGAAGGATCAAGGCATTCTGGACCAGATGCTTTACATCGACACCAAAACCTGGCTGCCGGATGACCTGCTGATCAAAGCCGACAAGATGACGATGGCCAACTCCTTGGAACTCCGGGTGCCTTTGCTGGATCATAAAGTTCTCGAGTTTGCCGCCGCCCTTCCCGCAGATTATAAGGTGAGAGGTTTCAGTCTCAAATACATCTTGAAGCGAGCTTTGGCGAAGAGAGTTCCCCAGGCGATCCTGAAAAGGAAGAAGGTTGGCTTTCCCGTTCCCTATGACTCGTGGATGCGAGGAGATTTGAAGAATTGGCTGAACGGGATCCTGCTCGACCGGGAGACGTCAGCCAGAGGATATTTCCGGAAGAGCACCGTCGAAAAGCTTCTTTCGGAAAACGCCGGCACCGGAAGATACTCGAAAGAGCTTTTTTCTCTTGCCGTGTTAGAGCTCTGGCATCGACAGTTCCTCGGCGACGAAAGACCCTCAATGCCTCGCTTGGATTCGCCTGAACCTTCCTTGACGCGCGCCTGAGTTTGCAATTGTGAGCAAGGTCGAAGAATAAACTTCACTCTCCAGACGAATGAAAAACGAGTATCAGGCCCGACGAGATTCGAACGTTGCAGCGACCACTATGGCTGGCGACGTAGAAACGCTGCCTCTCCCGGAGATACCAAAGCATGTTGCCACGTGCACGCGCTCCGGCAGCGGCAGGGACGCGCTGAATCTCTTAGGCAGGACGCTATGGCACCTCCCCGGCCGTTTCGGCATTGCTGGCCTTCTCGGCCCTCGATGTTCCTTGCGATCTGTACTTTTCCACGACGTTTCCGATAAGGAATCGCCATTTACAAAGGGACTGGGCGGCACGATCACGCGCAAGAACTTCGAGGCTGCGCTGAGGTTCATCACGAAGTACTACACTCCCGTCAGCTTGCAAGACGTTATCGCGAATTGCGACGGTCACGCGTTGCCGCCGCGGCCAATACTGGTGACCTTCGACGATGCCTATGCATCGGTCCCCGAGTTTGCGGCACCACTCTGCTCGAAGTTTGGAGTACCGGCGGTGTTCTTCGTGAATGGGGAATGTCTGGATAATCGGCAACTTGCCCTGGATAATCTTGTCTGCTACGTCGCGAATGAGTGCGGCATGGATACCATAAATTCTGCAGCTCATGTCGCCAGTGGTACGGAGGACATCGAACTGGGCACGATGACCGAGGTCTTCGCCCGTTTTCTGCCATCGATTTCGCTGTCCACTAGAGAAGTCTTTCGTGGCGCACTGCTTCAGTTGGCCGGAATCAACGATGGCGAGTTGGCGCAGAAGGCCCAGCTTTATCTGAGCAGTCAGCAGTTGCGCGATCTGGCAATGTTCAATTTTGAGATCGGCAACCACACCTACTCCCACGCAAATTGCAGGTCGTTGGTGGCAGAAGACTTCGCCGGGGAGATCGACAAGAATAAGGAGCTTCTGAAAGCGGCCACAGGCACCAAAGTGCGTTCATTTAGCGTTCCCTATGGTTCCGCGGCCGATCTGACGAGAGACTTAGCGGCGCACCTTCATGGTTCTGGATACGAAGCTGTTTTTCTCGCCGAGAGCCGTGCCAATCTTGCCAGTCCCGACCCCTTCCGCCTTAACCGGGTTAGCATCACGACCGGCGGCGAGGGAGCACTTTTTTCTGAGATCGAGATCCTGCCTCGGCTTCGCACAGTGAGGAACTCACTGTTCGGTGCTGCAAAAATAGAACCTGGTGGTAGCATTTCCGATCACCGGAATCTCAAACAACCCGCGTGGCCATGCGCTTCCGATGAGTGCATAGGAATCGGCTCCAAGGCCTCGCTTACAAATCCCGAGAGATAGAAATAGAAGCCGGGAAATGGTACAGTTTCACTAGGCCAGCGATAGGATCCCACGATTCCAATGAACCGCGACCAGTTTCTCTTAGAGATGGATGAGATTCTCGACCTACCTCCGGGGACGCTTCGAGGTGACGAAAAGCTGGAGGATTTGAAAAACTGGGATTCCACCTCGCTGATCACATTCATTGCCCTGGCGGAGAGCAACGTCGGCGTGTCTATCTCTCCTGGCCAGATCGTCACTTGCTCCACGGTTGCTGACCTTCTGCAACTGGCCCAGCCGGAAAGTACCTCCCTTAAGTAGCGCCCCTTGATCACAAGCCGTGGCGCTTGTATGGAGATTTCAATGGCATCAGAAGCAACGACCTTGCAATCGGAGGTTCTGAAAGCTCTACGACACCCAATCGTAGTGGCGGACGTCCTTCGCAAGCGCAATTTGATGAAGAGGGAACTGCTCAGACAAACGAATCTGATCCCGACTCGGATTGCGATTCTTGGTGGTTCGACGACATCTGAAGTCAAGAGCATGCTCGAGCTGTTTCTTCTTGCACAAGGAATTGCGCCCACATTTTACGAGTCGGGATACAACCGCTATTCCGAGGACGTTGCCTTCGAAAACCCAGATCTGTGGAATTTCAAGCCCAACATCGTGCTTATCCACACTACGTGGCACAACATCTCCGAGTTCCCCGAGTTGCTGGAAGCCGAGGGCGAAGTTGAACGCCGCCTCCGTCGGGAAATGGCTCGGTTCGAATCCTTATGGGAAAAGATTCATACCGGGCTTGGCGCGCTCGTGATTCAGAACAACTTTGACTTGCCTCGCCTTCGTCCGTTGGGGAATTTGGAAGCATCCGAAGCATTCGGTCGCGTGAACTTTGTGTTGCGATTGAATGCCGAGTTCGCGAAGCACGCCTGCACCCACTCGCGGTTTTTGATCAATGACATCCTTTATCTGTCTACGCAGGTTGGACAAGCAGCGTGGTTCCGGAGCACCTACTGGTACAACTTTCACATGGCGGTGAGCCCGACCGGGACGGTAACTCTGGCACACAATGTTGCCGCGATGGTTAAGTCCGTCTACGGTAAATCCAAGAAGTGCCTCGTGCTGGATTTGGACAACACGCTTTGGGGCGGCATCATTGGCGAGGATGGTTTACAAAACCTGGTCCTAGGTAAAGACCACCCAGTCGGCGAAGCCTATCTGGACTTCCAGCGATATGTGAAAGGCTTACAACGGCGCGGAGTGATCCTCGCGGTGTGCTCGAAGAACGATGCTGAAAACGCCCAAGAGGGTTTTTCGCATCCCGATAGCGTTCTTAAGCTCGAAGATTTCAGCGCCTTTAAAGCCAATTGGGATCCGAAGCCGGAGAACATTCGCGCGATTGCCACCGAGCTCAACATCGGTCTGGATAGCATGGTGTTCGTTGACGATACTCCGGCAGAGAGAGATTTTGTAGCCGAGCAACTGCCAGAGGTTGCAGTGCCAAATGTGGGCTCGGATGTTTCCGCTTACGCCGAAGTGCTTGAACACGAGCGCTACTTCGAAGTGGATAAAGTGGTGCAAGACGATCTCAGCCGTTCCGCCTACTACAGCTCGAATGCGGAGAGGAGTGCGGGCCAGGCCAAATTCTCTAACTACGGCGAGTTCCTGGAATCACTCGAGATGACGGCGCACATCGCTCCCTTCGCTCCAGTTTATCTGGAACGAATCACACAGTTGATCAACAAGACTAATCAGTTCAATCTCACCACCAGACGGTATACCAGCGCTGAAGTTGTAGCCATCGCCGGCGATCCGGGCTTTATCACGCTTTACGGCCGGCTGGCTGACAAGTTTGGAGACAATGGCCTGGTGTCGGTTCTGATCGGACAAGTATTGGATGAGATCGTGCAAATCCACCTTTGGCTGATGAGCTGCCGCGTGTTGAAGCGCGAAATGGAATTCGCCATGTTTGATGCTCTGGTCGAACAATGCCAGGCACGTGGCATTCGCAAGATCGTCGGTGTCTATATCCCGTCCAAGAAAAACCACATGGTTGCTGGATTCTATGCCAGCCTCGGCTTCAGTCCTGTAGACAAGGCCTCCGAGGGCAGTGAATTGTGGAGCTATGACGTGCCCGCAACCTACTCGCCGAGAACTCGCCACATTCGTCGGACCGCAGAAGTGCAAGTAGCGGTGCCGAGCCTGGACCGAGAATCTGTGGCCTCCGGAGACTAGTATCATCTATGTGCGGCCAAAGTGCCACGATGAGTCGAGAGACCGGGTTGATCCCTTCGCTGAATCCCCTATGGCAAGTCGAAGTAGATCGTGCGACGCCGACCGAATGGTCGGCGCTGCTCGACCTCTTCGAGGACGCCAACCTTTATCAGACGTGGTCGTATGGGGCAGTTCGCTGGGGTAGAAAAGACCTCAGCCACATGGTGTTGAAGCGGAACGGCGAAGTCTATGCGATGGCCCAGCTCAGAATCGTTCGCCCGACCAGATTCAACTTCGGCATGGCGTATTTAAGGTGGGGGCCTCTTTGTCATCAACGGGGAAGAGAGCTCGATGCCGAAGCCATCCTATGCGTAGCTCGTGCCCTGCACGAAGAATATGTCCGCAAACGAGGTCTCTTATTGCAGATTCTTCCCAACGCTTTTGAGGGGTCAGCGCGCGCGGCAGCATTTCAATCCGGCTTCTCCAAGTTTACGCAGGAGGCTCGGACTGCGGCCAACGAGTATAGAACGTTCGTTCTCGATCTTGCACCTCCGATCGAGGAATTGCGCAAGAAGCTCGACGCGAAGTGGCGAAACAAGCTTACGCAGTCCGAAAAAAAGGGACTGAAGATCGTCGCCGGAAACGGGACCGATGAATATCGAACTTTTTGCCAAATGTATGAGCAGATGTGGAAGCGCAAAACCTTCGAAAGCACGGTGGATGTTGAAGAGTTTGGGCGGATCCAGGAAGACCTGCCGGAGCCGCATCGAATGCGGGTCTTGATCTGCGAACAAGCCGGGATCCCGGTGGCCGGAGTCGTTGCTTCAGCAATGGGCGATTCTGCAATTTATCTGTTGGGGGCGACCAGCGACGATGGGCTCAACGCAAAAGGCGCTTACCTGCTGCAATGGACCTTGATTCAATGGCTCAAGGAAAATGGCATCAAGTGGTACGACTTGGGGGGGATTGATCCGGAAGGGAACCCTGGCGTTTACTCTTTTAAGCGAGGATTTTCTGGCAACGAAGTATTCCAATTGCCCCCGCTTGTGGCTTGCGACAGTGTCATCTCTGCGGCGGTAGTTAGAGCAAGCCTGGCGGCCCACCGCGTGGTGCGTCGTTTGGCGACTCTGCGTCGTGGTCGTGCTTCAGCTCAACCAGTTAAGATAGTCGGCGAAACGCGCTCGAGAGCAGTTGCTCGCGCCGGGGCTGAAGCAGTGCCGCTTAAGTAGTAGAATTCCCCGATCTTTGGTCGGCCAACTCTAAACATAATTCTAAACATGGAACAAGTCGTCGGATTTCCGAGAAAGTTTCTGCCTCTGCTCCGCTGTGTTCGGGACGCGGGCCAACTCTCGGTCTTCAGCGAAGCGCGGGGCGACGGCAACGCCATCGTTGACGGGAGCATGCGTTGCGTTGAATGTTCTCAGGAGTATCCGGTCGAAAACGGAGTCGTGCGCTTGATGACGGGCACCTTGACGCAGGAGACCGAGCACGAAATCCTACTAAAAGATGAGGAATACGAGGCGATGCCGGAGATCTTTACGCCCCCGACTTCGGGCTGGCGGTCAGAATTTGCCGACCGCATTGAGATTCCTCCGCATCTCGAAGCTCTCGGATCAATCGAGAACTGTCGAGTCTTGGAACTCGCCTGCGGGGATGGCCGCTTTACCCTTCTCATGGCTCAACTCGGAGCAGAGGTTCTTGCGGTCGATTTCTGTATCGCGGCTCTGCACAAGTTAGGCAGTCGCCTGTCGTCCGGTTTCGCTCCGACTACGTATCAAGTTGTGCCTCAGGGCACGGTTGGTTCTTTGGTGGGGCGTGTGGGCTTGGTCCAGGCCGATGCCAGTAACTTCCGTGTTGCCCCTCGCAGCTTTGATCGCGCGCTCTCTGCAACTCCGCTGGATTCGCGGGATGAACGAATGACGATGTTCCGCGCGGTTGCCGAGTCGTTAACTGATGGCGGTCGTTACGTGGCAGGTGTGGAGTATGACGATCTTTATAGAAGGGCGTTCGGCATGCCGTTGGTCCGCCGCTATACTCCGGGTGGCGTCCTGATCGAACACCTTGACATCCCAACGATGCGACGCGAGATATCGCCGTACTTCAGCAGCCTGCGCATGCGCACGATTCGTGCCCATGTTCCATTCGTTAAACATGGGCTTGTAAAGCGTTCACCGGGGTTGGCAGTTGCTTTGTCACGCATAGCCTGTGCGCTGCCCGGATTGAAACATCTCGGTGAACTCCTTCTGGTGTCCGCGGAACGACCGAGAAGACTACCCGTCGACGGTGCCAGGCGGCCTGGCTTTATTGGTGCGAGCAGCGTCTACCGCTGGTACAAGCGATGGAAGGGTGAAGAGCCCATGTGGGATCCCGGTTGTCCGGTCTGAAATCTTCAGTCTCACGCAATAAGCATTCTCCATTGTTTCCCAAAACGTTCTTGAAAATCCAGGGCAAATAGGTCAGATCATGTCACAGAGTACGTTGTCTGCAGATCGGTCGAATGAACGGCAAGACAGGGAAGAGTCCTCGCGGGTCGAGCGCGTGGGCCCGCTGCTCGGCGGGAACGCCGTTCTGCACCATCTAGGCTTTGTGGTGTCATCCATCTCAGCCGCTGCGCCAGACTTTGCTCTGTCCATGTCGGCGCATTGGGATGGCGAGATTATTCACGATCCCGTCCAACGGGTTCGAGTGTCTTTCTTCAGTCCTGCCGATCCGCGAAATCCAGTCTTCGAGTTGGTAGAGCCGGCTGGTGAGACCTCGCCGGTCAATGCGTTTGTCAAAAAGGGTGGAGGATTGCACCATGTTTGCTATGAAATTGATAACTTGGGATCAGGGCTGCGAGAGGCTCGTGACGTGGGTCTGGGGATCGTGTCTAATCCCGTGCCCGCAGTAGCTTTTGGTGGCCGCAGAATCGCTTGGATTGTTTCCAAGAGGCGGTTGTTGATCGAATTGCTCGAACGTAAGCCTCAGTAGGATTTGAGAACACTCGAATAAAATGGATATCTCAGTTGTCATCGTCGGCTGGAATGCAAAACACTATTTGGAGCTGTGCCTGGAAAGTCTGGCATCTGCGCCGCCACGCCGCAGCATGGAAATTCTGATAGTTGACAATGCCTCGAGCGACGGCTCCGCGGACATGATCGAAGCGCGATTTCCCTACGTCAAACTCATCCGGAGCAGCGAGAATCTTGGCTTCGCAAAGGGCAACAACGTCGCCATCCGCCAGTGCCAAGGGCGTTACATCGCGCTGGTGAATCCGGATGTAATCGTGTTTCCGGGCTGTCTCGATGCACTTGCGGATTTCCTCGACCAGAATCCCAAGGTGGGCAACGTTGGTCCGTGCGTGCTGAATCCCGACATGACCCAACAGAGTACGTGCCGGCGGTTTCCGACGCTATGGAACAATTTTTGTTCGGCAGCCGGCCTGGCGACGGCATTCAAAAATTCGAAGGTCTTCGCCGGCGAGCACATGTGGTTCTTTGCCCATGACCGCACAATAACCATTGACGTCTTGGTGGGCTGCTTTTCGATGATCCGCCGCGAAACCCTTAACGATGTCGGCCTGCTGGATGAAGACCTGTTCATGTATGGCGATGACGTCGATTGGTGCCGGCGCTGCTGGAAGGCGGGATGGCAGGTGGCTTTCTTTCCCGGTGCCAAGGCAATTCATGACCGGGGCAAGATCACGGCTCCGTTTCCGGTTCGCTTTGCGGTCGCACAGCAGAAGTCTGTTTTGCACTACTGGCGCAAACATCACAGCTTCTGGGACGTGATGGGAATTCGGAGCATCATCTTTTCCCACCACGTCGCTCGCTACGGATTTGCCGTGCTTACGGGTCTCGCCCGCCCGACGCGGCGTTCGGAAAGTGAAGTGCGGAAACAGGTCAGTGGCGCTTGCCTGCGGGCGATGTTTTCCGATAGCGATCCCCCGAAGACCTCAGCCGCCGCTCAGTCCACATCAGCATGAGCGTCTCCGGTTCAATCTCGCGGTTCACTGACTATTGCAAGCGCAACGGCTTGCGGGCGACCCTTCGCCGTCTCGGCC
>Ga0210393_10000581_pt1 | contig 32715 bp, 25 predicted proteins | sample IncBWC27OmetaG_FD_160068 | JGI IMG/M metagenome (GOLD analysis project Ga0210393, IMG submission 160068) | Forest soil microbial communities from Barre Woods Harvard Forest LTER site, Petersham, Massachusetts, United States - Inc-BW-C-27-O ...
CTGACACCCCATGAAATCGTCGGCGCCGTCGAACGTATGTTGCAAACCGATGTGCTCGTTGTGGAGAACGAGCAGGAGGTTTTCACCGCCATGATCGCCCTGAAGGATGGACAAGGTTCGTTCGCCGACGCCGTGATCGGAGCCCTAGGTGCGAGAATGGGCTGTTCCTGCACGCTGACATTCGACCGGAAGGCACTGCGGCTTCCGGGTTTCGAACTTCCCTAACGCAAGACCGTTCAGCTTAATAAGACCAAATCAACATTCGCAGGCATCCCGCAACTATCCTTCCGTGTTACATTTGCTTCAAAAATGAGCTAATTAGGAACCGCTCAAAGGCCCGTTTGAGGTGGGAAAATTGGTCTACCATCCGAGGCGATCGATGCTGACAGAGTCGGCTGCAGTTCTCCGCACGTACGGCAATCGCATGGAAGCCGACGGACGCCAAGGACGCGGACCGGGCCAGCTGTGATCTTTCAAGAGGTTGTCCATTCGATTTGACTCGGAGAAGCTGGTTGTGACGAGCAACTAGGTTTCTTTGGAGGAATCGAATGGACATTCATAAGAATGCCCGACTCAGCTACCGCAGTCGAGAGAGTCTAGCCAGGTTTGTGATCGAGCAGGGGGCCACGCGGAAGGCGGCTGCAGCCGCCTTCCGCGTCAGCGCCAAGACGGCCGCCAACTGGATTGTCCGGTTCCGCGTCGCTGGCCTCGACGGATTACAGGACCGCAGTTCACGGCCTCATCGCAGCCCGCGCCGTTTGCCTAAGAGTTCGTCAAATCTCAGTATTAGCCAAACAGAGGAATCCCTTATGATTGGAAAATTTTCGATCTACAAGTACGTGAAACTGCAAGGAAAGGGCTAGCGGTACGCATGTGCTGCGTTTCACTCCGACGGCAGAATCAAGCCGAATATCGTGATCGTGAAAGGTGCGAACCGCAAGGCTACTGAGGAGCACGCTGAAGGTGCTTACTTCCAACCGGAGAGCTTTAGCTCTGGTCTGGGTAGTTAGGGATTCGGCAAAGTGCCCTTACGGCTCGTATTGGTCGAGTTTGTATTCGTAGGTGTGAAATGCGCGTTCGTCTTGGTCATACACGGTTTTTCCAGCACACATCACCATATCGACTTCCAAGCCCACGGTTGCGAGCTTCGCAGCACAAGCTTGCAAATGGCCGCCACTAGTCGTTACGTCATCCACAAGAAGGACTTTGGCGTCTTTATCGACACCCTTTACGACATCCCTCAAGAGTGCAAGATTGCCGTAGAGAACGTTCGCTGCCCTCGGTCCGCGATCTTCACTAGCAGAACCCAAATCCTGCTTGACTCGCAAACAATCGACAACTTTGCTGCCGTCGTTCAAAACGTCACAAATCGCCTTCGCCAAACGCTTCGTGCGGGGTTTGCTGGACGAACTCAACGTAGTGTCACTATTCGGAACCGGCACAACCAAAAATGGGCCCTTTAGTTTCTTTGCTGTCAGATGGTCCAAGACGAAAGTCGCAAACCAGCCTACCGCGTCAGCGGCATTATCGTTTGACAGGCGTTGCTTGACACCACGCACGGGCACATATCCGTACATGTTCATCGACTTGGCTTTAATAGCCTGAATAAACTTGTGAGCATCGTGGTCTTCGGGACGCCACATCAACACCCGATTGCAGAAGTATCCGCAAAAGGCCACGACTTTAAGTGACATGAACTAGTCCCTTCGAAGAAGGGCGAGTATCTCCGAGGTGTGGGTCAAAACGCGGGTAGTCGAGTAGTGTAAGAAGCTCTTCGGCCAATGCAAGTCCGGATTCTCGGCAAGAGACTTCGCAATGAACAACCATCTTCCCAATCGAGTACATTCAGCAGCTTGATGAAGGCTACCAGATTCATCTGATGCTTCCACGATAACCGTAGCGTCGCTAATAGCGGCCATCAGCTTGTTTCGTTCGGGGAAGTTGCTGGGATAAACTTTCTTTCCTGATTCAAACTGTGAAATAAGCAAATGATCGCGATAGATTTTTTCTTGTAGCCCTTTATTCTCGGCGGGATACGCACGGTCAAGTGGTGTACCTATAACGCCGATTGTCCTGCCGTTCGCTTCCATCGCAGCGGTCAGTGCCTCAGTGTCAACGCCCTTCGCCAACCCGGACACCACTACGATGCCCGCTGATGACAACTCCCGTGCAAGCCTGCGAGCGCGTGCCGCGCCTTCAGGAGAAACATTACGTGAACCAACTATTGCCACAGAGGGAAGCCGGACCAAACTCGAATCCCCGGCGCACCAAATCTTCACGCCGTATCCGGTTGCCGGGGTGATTCCAAATCGCGATTGGTGCTCTTCCGGAATCTCTCGAATGCCTTGAATCATTTCGCCAATCGTTGTAGTCGTTATGGAAGTAGGCGGGGTATATGAATCCGCCTTTTCCCTCTTCGTGACGGCGCTTGCTGCTCCGGTTGAACCTTGCATCTTCTTCTTCGAACTCCGCTCGACGTTTTCTTCTATCGGCTCAAGCTCTGACTTAACAGACCGCTTGCGAATCCCACTTGGTGTCTTTTTCCTTCTCTTCTGCTTTTTGCTCACCACAGTCATCACACACGATGTGAACGGACGAAGGACAATCTAGACTCCAACACGGATAGCTTCCCCGGCAAATCAGGCAGGTGTGTTCGTGAAGGGGCTGTCTAACCCGCGACATTCGGTCAGTGAAGCTCCTAGTTCAAGAGACTATATCAAATCCCACGAAAGCGCGAAGAAATGCACGCTTTCTTTCTCTGAAACTCAGAGAATATCCACAGGATACAACACTAGCGAACAAAAGGCGAATATATTGTTCAAAAGTCCCAGACCTCAGATTTCCCAATGACACTGGCAAAATGATTTTTCGAGAATTCGCTCGTTGACTCTAAAGGACTTGAGTTTTACCATCGCGCCTGGGAATTTCTCAGAGTGGATGGACAGAATCCCTCCTCCTCCGCCAGAATCAAAAATTGCCAGTCGCGCCGTCGAGTGGTTGCGGTCCATCGTTCGTTTATCTTTAGGTGAAGCAGGAGTGATTGGCCGCACTCCACCTCTCCTCGCGCGTCTACACTAGATACAGCTAGGTTTATGTCATCTTCCCGCAGAATCGCATGGATGATCGGGATTTGGCTGTTCGTCCTGATCGTCTACACGGCCGTGTCGCTCTCGCTTCGGCGCGACTCGCCTGCCTTGGTCACTTTTGGCGACCTCGTGCAGTGCATCGTCCCGCTGTTGGCAAACGCCGGTCTGCTCTTGAATGCCGGCACGCCTCACTGGCGCAGGAACCTCTTCTGGATGCTGATTGCATTCAGCTGCACGCTGTGGATGATCGGGCAGTTCCAGTGGACCTACTACGAGGTCTACCTCCACAAGCCTCTTCCCGAGCTGAACGGTGGAGACATCCTTTTTTTCATGCGGGGAATCCCCATGATGGCGGCGCTCACCTTGCGCCCGCACCGCAAGCACGGCGAAATCCAATTGCGTTTTGGCTACCTGGATTTTGTTCTTTTGCTCACCTGGTGGACCTTTCTGTACGCCTTCGCGGTTCTGCCCTGGCTCTACGCTTCGCCTTCCATTGGCCAATATAATTTCAACTACAATCTGCTCGCTAACATCCAAAACATGATTATCGTCGCAGGATGGGCCGCCCTGTGGCTGGCTTCGAATCGAATCTGGCGCATCGTGTACGCCAATCTCTTCGGCGGCGCGGCTCTTTATTTGCTCTCTTCCTTGGTGATTAACGTCGGCATCGCGAGCGGGAGGTACTACACCGGAAGTTTGTACGACCTTCCCCTGATTTCGAATTTCCTATGGTTCGCTCTCGCCGGAGTGATCGCCTATCAAAATCGGGACAAGCTGGACTCTCCTTTCGAAAACAACTACGAATCCAACGCCGATTCGACATTCGACGAAAACGTCTGGCCGGCGCGCTTCGCCATGGCCGCGGTCATCTCGCTACCCATCTTCGCCATCTACACTTTGCGCTTTAGCCACGAGGGAGCGGCAGTTCGTGATTTTCGCTTGATGGTCACGCTAGTCGCATCCGTGCCGCTGGCGTTGCTGATTTTCTTGCGCACCCATCTTGCGGACACGGACCGCTCCCGGCTTCTCGCCAGGTCGGAACAATCCATCGAGAACCTCCAGCGCCTGCAGACGCAGCTCGTGCAATCCGAAAAGCTTGTTTCGCTCGGACAACTTGCGGCTGGCGCAGCGCACGAAATCAACAATCCATTGGCGGCCATCCTCGGCTTCTCGGATCTGCTAGCCGATGACCCCACCGTTCCGGACAGAGCCCGCGCTACCGCCGCAAAAATTCGCGACCAGGCACGCCGCACAAAAACCTTGGTCGGAAATCTCCTGAGCTTCGCGCGGCAAGTGCCCGCCGAGCGCACGCTTCTCGATATCAACACCGTAGTGAACAATGCCGTGCAACTCCGCGCCCTTGATCTGCGCTCCGGCACCACGCGCGTTGAATTGCAGCTGGAATCCGTCCTTCCTGGCGTTCGAGGCGACGGCAATCAATTAATGCAGGTTTTCTTCAACATTATCAGCAACGCGCTGGACGCCATGGAAGCGGCCAACGGCGGCGTGCTCACCATCAAGACCATCCGCGACCGCTCGAACGTCGTCGTTTTATTTTCAGACACCGGCCCGGGTATCAAGGAACCGCATCGCGTTTTCGATCCCTTCTACACCACCAAGCCCGTCGGCAAAGGCACCGGCCTGGGCCTCAGCATCTGCTTCGGCATCATTCAGGAACACGCCGGAAAAATTCTCTGTTACAACCGCCAGGAAGGCGGAGCCGTCTTCCGCGTGGAACTCCCCGCAGTTCTCGCGGCATTTCCGGCGAAAGATTTGCAACCGCTCTCCACCACATCCACCACCCCTCAGAAACCATCCTGACCATTTTTCCTGCCTCTGGGCCCTTTAGTCTCTTTTCTTTTCGTCGGCAAGACTCGTGTTAGAGTTCTGTTTCTAACCTTCGCCAGCACTCGGGGAAAAGCGATGCCAGATGTGGCCATCCAGACGCACAAACTGACCCGCACCTTTGGGAATCTGACCGCCGTTGACAGCGTGGATCTTCAGGTGGCCGCGGGACAATTCTTCGGCTTCCTTGGACCAAATGGTGCTGGAAAATCCACAACCATCAAGATGCTGACCGGCCTGCTTGCTCCAACTTCCGGAACCATGCAATTGCTCGGTTTGGACTTTGCAACGAATTCCGTGGAAGTGAAACGACAGATCGGCGTAGTGCCCGAAGGCATGGGCCTGTTCGAACGATTGACAGGGGCGGAGTATCTGAACTTCGTCGGCAGAATGTACGGACTCGATCGCGCCACCACGCGGCGTCGCTCGGACGAGCTATTGGAATTCATGCAGCTTGCCGACCGCCCCAAAACAATGATCGCGGACTACTCGCACGGCATGCAGAAAAAACTCGCCCTAGCCGCCGCCGTCATCCACGGGCCGCGCATTTTGTTTCTCGATGAGCCCTTCGAAGGCGTGGATGCACTCGCGGCGGGCGCACTGAAATCCCTGCTCGGCCGCATGACCGAACGCGGCACAACAATATTTCTGACTTCCCATGTTCTGGAAATCGTGGAACGCTTGTGCAGTCACGTGGCCATCATTCATCAGGGCCGTCTCGTCGCGCAAGGTTCCCTCGAAGAATTGCGCGCCGGCATCCCCGGCGAGGAAGGCAGCAAGTCTTCGCTCGAGCAGATCTTCCTTTCCATTGTCGGACAAAGCGGCGCGGAGCGCGCGCAACTCGAGGAACTCTCGTGGCTGACGTAATCCTATCCCTTGGACTCTTCGAGCAGATTCGCCTCGTCGCCGGGCTTCGCTGGCGCCTCCTCCGTAACAGCATGCGTAAGAAGAATAATCGCCTCGATTTGATCGGCCTTATTTTTGCCGCCGCTTTCAGCAGCGTCCTGGTCATCGGTTTGTGTTTTGCATTTTATTCCGGGGCCTACGCGTTTCTTTCGACCAACCGCCCGGCCTGGATCGCTTTGCTTTTCTGGGCAATTTTTCTTTTCTGGCAGCTCTTCCCGCTTTTCGTTGCGGGATTCGGCGCAAATTTTCAGTTTCGCACTCTTCTGCGCTTCCCTCTGAGCCTTAGCGCGTTCTACGTCATCGGGCTGGCCTACGGTCTCGCCGATTTTTCCGCGATCGCGTCTCTCTGCTGGCTCTTGTCCATGACCGCTGGAGTGGCCGTTGCAAAACCCGGCGTGCTGCCCGCCATGCTGCTGATCGGAGCCGCATTTGTTCTGCTCAATGTCACGCTCGAACGGCTGATCGGCTCCTGGCTGGAGCGGCTGCTCTCCCGCCGCCGCACGCGGGAACTCTTCGTCGGGCTCTTTGTTCTTTGCATGATTTCTCTAAATTTCATTGCCCCGCTCGCGAATCGCTATGGTGTTGCTGCGCGCCCCATAGTGCTTCGTCTCCTGCCGTATTTTGCCTGGTTTCCTCCATCGCTTGCGGGACGCGCGATCGCCTCTGTCGCGCAGCTTCAGCCGGCAGGCTTTTTGCTCGGCTCGGCCGGCCTCCTCCTTTATGTCCTTGTGTTCAGCGTTTTGCTGCGAAGCCGATTTGCCGCGCAGTATCGCGGTGAAGAACTCAGCGAGACGGCGGCCCCGGCCCGCGCCGTCATACGTCCCATCGCGTCAAAAGACGACAGCCCCGATCGCTTGGGTTTGCTTTCTCCCCAGGTCGCCGCCGTCGTTCGCAAAGAGTTTCGCTACCTGACCCGCAACGGTTTCGCGTTCATAACGTTACTTCTCCCGCCGATGCTGGTTTTTATTTTCAGTATGAATTTTACCGGCAGGCATCCGACCTGGGGCAAGGGCGTGTCCGCGGACTTCTTCTTCCCCGCCATGATGGCCTATCTCATCCTGATTCTGATGGCCCCTGCGTACAATAGCTTTGCCTATGAAGGCCGCGGCATCCAGACCTACTTCACCGCGCCGTTGCGCTTCCGTGACGTCTTCCTCGGAAAAAATATTATGCTCGTCATCGTCCTGACGCTCGAGATGGCCCTTTCCTTGTCCATGCTTGCCTGGCGCGTGGGCCTGCCCTCCCTGCACATGCTTGTAGCCACCCTCGCAGCCATGGTCTTTACGATCATCGGCCAGCTCACCGTCGCCAACTGGTCTTCTCTCTCCTTTCCTCGCAAACTGGAATTTGGCCAGATGCGCGGCCAGCGTCAATCTGGCGTGGCCGTGATGATTGCTTTTGGATCACAGATTCTTCTTGGTGCCATCTCCGCGGCGATTCTTTTTTCCGGACGCTGGACAGGAAACCCTTGGCTTCCCGCGGAAGCCTTTACGCTTCTCGCTGCCGCCGCGGTGGGCGGCTATGCTGCGTCGCTCGATCCTCTGACGGTGCTCGCCGAGAAAAAGAAAGAAACCCTGATCGAAGCGCTGTGCCGTTAGCGCAATTCGGATTTCGAAATTTCACAGGAGTGTGCAATGAAACCGTTGATGCTCACAAGAATTTTCGGCTGGTCCCTGTCCGCGGCGATCTGCGCGAGCGCGCTAATGCCTCAGCAGGCATTCGCACAGCGCTCCGGCACTGAACAGGATTGGGAGCGCCTCGTGAAAACGCCCGCTGTGAGCGGCTACGAGCAGAAACTCGCCGAAGAGATTCGCGACCGGCTCAAAGCTCTTTCTCCGCACACCGATAACCTCGGAAACGTCTATGTAACGCTGGGCAGCGGCTCGCCCCACCGCTTGCTCGTCACTCCCATGGACGAACCCGGTTATATAGTCAGCGAAATCACTCCGGACGGTTATCTGCGCGTTCAGCGCTTGCCTCAAGCCCCGCCGAATGCCGTATTCGATTTGCTCCACGCCGCCCAGCCAGTCTGGGTCATCACGCGCGACGGCAGGAGAGTGAACGGTGTCTTCGCGGGACTCTCCGTTCACCTGCAACCGCTGCGTCAGAATGCTCCGAAGATGGCGCATCCCGATGAAATGTTCGTCGACATCGGCGCCGCCAGTGCCACCGAAGTCCGCAGCACCGGCGTTGACCTCCTCGACCCCATCACCTTGACTCATAACGACTATCAACTTGCTTCGTCCGAGTACACCGCCCCCGCAATCGGTGATCACTTCGGATGCGTTGCGCTGATGAATTTGTTGACGACGTCTCAACTCGCCAAAGCAAAACTCACCGGCACCACAACGGTCGCCTTTGTCGCGCAACAATGGACCGGCGGCCGCGGCCTGGAGCGCCTCCTCAACGAGATTCATCCCGATGAGATGATCTACGTGGGCCGCCTGCTCTCGCCGCGGGGTCCCGCCGCATCGCCTTCCTCCGCCGGTGATAAACGTCCTCTACCCGGACAAGGGATTCTTTTGGGCGTAACCGACCCAGCTGGATCTCTAGCCGGCCTCCCAGCGGATCTGAAAAAGCTCGCCGATGAGAATCATTTGTCACTGACTCCTGCGATTGCTGCGCCTCCGCGCATCGCGGGCTATGTCAAAGCGACTCCATTCCCGCAACGCTTCGCGCAGCTAGGCGTGGCCACGCTCTTTCCGGTCACTCCCGCGGAGACGCTCAGTATTTCGGACGTGAATTCCCTGACGGACTTGCTCTATCGCTTCGTAGCGGGAAGCGCCGCCACAAGTGGCGTCGGCGGCGGCAAGGTATGGGGCTGCAGTGATTGTGGCCCGTCTCTCCTTGGAATTCTCGTGGAGACCTACGGTGCAAGCGGGCATGAAGAACCCGTGCGAAAAAAAGTGACAGAGCTCCTTCCCGAATGGGCCAGAAATAAAACGGAGACAGATGCCGCGGGAAATCTCATCCTGCATCTTGGAGACGCCAAGCCCGGCGCAAAGACGCACAAAATAGCCTTTGTCGCGCACATGGACGAAATCGGCTACCAGGTCCGCGCCATCGAGCCCGACGGGCGTCTCGCCGTGGATGTGCTCGGCGGCGGCTATACCGAATTTTATCTGGGGCACGCCGTTCTGCTGCACAAACCCGAAGGCCCGCCCATCGCCGGAGTGCTGGAGTTGCCTTCAGGATGGGATCAACCTGCATTCGAATGGACCCACAGCGCGCGTGGAATCGATGAGCCGGGCCACGTCTACGTCGGCACGCGCTCCGCGGAGGAAACTCAAAAGCTCGGCATAAAAATAGGCGACTGGCTGACCATCCCGAAGGAATACCGCCCGCTCGTGGGATCACGCGCGAACGGCCGCAGCTTTGATGATCGCGTTGGCGACGCCGCTCTGCTCGAGGCCGTGAAAGCCATCGGGCCGAATTTGCCCGGGCGCGACGTCACTTTCGTCTGGTCCACCGAGGAAGAAGTTGGCCTGAAGGGTGCGGCGGCCTACGCGGAACGCGCCGCCAAGGACGGCAACACCCCGGACTTCGTCTTTGCCATCGATACCTTTGTCAGTTCGGATTCCCCGCTCGAATCCAAGCGCTTCGCCGACGCCGAAATCGGAAAGGGTTTCGTCATCCGCGCGGTGGACAATTCCAACATCGCGCCCCGCGAGTTCGTCGACCGTGTCTCGAAGCTCGCGCGGGAAAATAAAATTCCCGTTCAGTACGGCGTCACCGGCGGCGGCAACGACGGCGCCGTCTTCACCCGCTACGGCTCCGTTGACATCCCTCTCGGCTGGCCGCTCCGCTATTCTCATTCGCCCGGTGAAGTGATCGACACTCGCGACCTCGACGCTCTCGCCAGGATCGTCGCAGTCTTGGCAAAGAACTGGTGATCGCATCGTCCTGATTTATTCTGCCCAAGCAGAATCAAGGCGTCGTTTCTTTTTTCTGCATGAACTCCGCGTATCGCCCGGCAATCACGCTCCAGGAAAAGTACTCCGCCTGCGCTAGCCAGCTTCGTTGCGCCAGCGAAGTCCGGTAATGCTCATCGCCAAGAACCCGTACCAGCACATCGCCCAGATCACCCTGCCTCCGCGGCGAATAAAATGCTACTCCTGCTTGCGTGATGGGCGGCGTAGTCTGCGGTCCTTCAAACGCGATCACCGGCAACCCGCAGGCAATCCCGGCGATGGCGCTGCCCCGCTGCGTGGTAATGGGTCCGCGCACAAACAGCAGCACATCGGAGGAAAAAAGAGTCTGCGCAACCTCTGTCACCGGCAGAACACCCAGCACCTTAATTTCAACCTCGGTATCGCGCAGCGCCATTCGCAACTCCGCCTCCGCCGTTTGCGAATTCCTGCCAAAGACCACTAGCCGAAGCTTTTTCAGGCGCGCTGCGGCAAACCGCACCGCCTCCACAATGCTTTCGATTTCTCTCCGCCCCGCCTCGTCTCCAGTAATGCCGAACACGGCGATCGTTAATTTCCCATCTTTCGCACCGTATTTCTCGGCGCTGCTCGCCGCTGAAACGTCAAGGTTTGCCCCGACGGGAAGGAAGACCGCCTTCCCCTGCAGGTTCTTGATCCAGGAAAGATTTTCCAGCGGCAGGGTAAATATCGCAGCATCCGCAATCTCGATCGCCCCGCGCATCACACGTAACTGCGCCCGCCGCCGGAGCCAATCGATCGCCCGCGCGCCCTGGTACGGCTCGGAATCGTGATACACGACCGCCACGTGCGCGCCCGCATCCTTCACTGTTCTGAGAACGTGCAGAAATCTCCGCGGAAAACCGCGCTTCGACCACGCCAGCGCCGTGTATTGCACCAGCACCCAAGCGCGGTGCCACCCCCTTGCACGCCGCCGCAGGGATCGCAAGGCACGCCGCCATCCGCGCTCCGCCCAATCCACGCGCTCAATTCTCAGATCATGGTTGTACGCCTGCAACGCATCGCCGAGGAAACGGCAATACTCTTCGACGGCGTCGGTCGGTTCGTCGCGCCGCCCCAGCAACGCGATGGCACGGTATCCGCTCACGCTAGATTGCTCATTTTTTGGCGAGGAAACTCCCGATCACCAGGGCATCTTCCCGTGGTTGCACGTGTCAATCAGTATGCTGGCAAACCTCTTCGCCAAAGTATCACTCCGCGAAACTTTTCAGTCTCGTCTGCGCGCCAGACAATACATGTACGTTCCTTTGTACCCGCGCATCCGCACGTACGGCACCGCCATCACCGCCAGTGGAAAACACGCTGCGTGCTTAATTCGCCCAAGCATCTGCATTGTGCGCTGCCCAAACGTCGGCCTCGCTTGCAGCACGACCTCCGCCTCATCCGGCGCCATTTGCATCACGTCTCGAAAACTCGCTGATGCTTCGCCCGCCGCAGGTTGCGCCATTCCTGTTCGCAGCGCCATGTTAATCATCTGCGCAGCGTACGCGATACTCGCCGGTTCCTCGCAGATGGTCAAGATCTCGAATCCCTGCGCGCTAAGAAATTTCCGGAGCGATCCGGCGCTCCACCGCAAAAAATGATTCGGCGGATAATCCAGAACATCCGGCCCGGTCATCCACCGCTCGCGATTCGGCACGCTCAGCGCAATCAACCCGGTGGCTCGCACACACGCTCGTATCTTTTGCAGAAATTCAACCGGCACCGCCTGATGCTCCAATACCTCAAAAAACGTAACGACATCAAATCGCGTTTCCGGATATTCCCCGGAAAATTCCGAAATCGTCAGCGGAAATATGTTTTGCAAATTGAGCTTTTCTTTCGCGAACCGCGCCGCGTTCCGATCGAGCTCAATTCCTGTCACTCCATAGCCCGCGTCGCGCGCGGCCGCGAGAAAATTCCCCGTCCCGCAGCCAATGTCCAACAGCGTTCCCTTGCCGGGAGCAAGAGGATCCGCGAGAAAATACTTGTGCCCCGGCTCCAGCGGCAGCACGTTTCGATCTCTTCCGCCGTACATCTGCTCGTACCAACGTGCGTCCGGCATCTCCCGCGGTTCCCAAAACTGCAGCCCGCAAATTCCGCACGCAAATCGCTCGTATTTTCCGTACCGCTCGATGGCCGGCTCACGCGATGCTTCCCCGCAAGCGGGACAGATGCCAGCGCCCGTAGCTCTCCCCAGTTCGCCGCTCTTTGCGGCCGGAACCATCTCCGGGCTCGTTGCCCTCTGCGATGCCATTGTTTCAGCCCTTCGCCGCCAGCGCTTTTTCTTTCTCCGCCAGACTCTTCTCAGCGGAAGAATGGTCCATCCCTTTGCTCTTCCTTCGAAAATCATCCAGTAGGTGCGCATAATGATAGCCGAGGAAGAGTGCCGCGAACGCTCGCAGATAGCTATACGCGCGATGCCGATCCGTCATGATCTCGCCGTAAATTCGCGGATACTCAACCAAATGGCGAAAGAACTCCCACCGCCCCGGCCTGCGCAGTGCGAACCCATCGCGCTCCTGCGCTTTGCTCCACTGCATGAGGTAGGCGCGAATGTCGCGGGAACTCACATCCTTGCCATATTTCGGCAGCCACGTTTCAATTTCCGAAAGTAGCGCGCCTCGCATGGCCATGCGGTGCTCGATCTGTCGTCGCGTTACGCGTTCCGCATCACTCTGGAAAAGATTCGCGCCATGCAATCGGTACTTTCCCAGGAACTCCGGTATGGCCACGACTGGCGCCACAAAAATAATCAACGCGGTCAAATACGCATCCGCCTGCGACCGTAAAGTTTCGGGAACTGGCAGCAATTCCTTCAGCGCGTCTCGCCGAAACGCCAGGCAGGATGTTCCCACCATCGGATACAGTAGCAACGCACGTCGAGTCTCCGGGATATTCCCGGAAACAGGAATGAAATAGGAATCCTCTGAAAGTTCGCCGCTGCTCTTCCACAAATGCACGCGGTGATACACCATCCCCGCCGCTGGGTTGCGTTCAAATGTCTCATACACGCGCCCAAGCTTTCCCGGCAGCCATACATCATCCGCATCCAGCAGCGCGACGACTTCGCCTCGCGCATGTTCAAAACCAAAATTAAACGCCGACGCCTGCCCGCCATTCGCCTTGCGCAAATAACGGATGCCATCCCCATATTTCTTCAATCGTTCCGCGGTGTCGTCCGTCGAACCATCGTCCACCACTACAATCTCGCGTTCTTCCTCGGGAAAACTCTGCGCCAGCACACTCTGAACAGCCTCCTCAATGTATTGCCCGTAGTTGTAGGTATCAATCAGGACTGTAAAGAAAGGGGTTCTCATCCTGGCATTCCCACGCGCATCTAAGTTTTTTCGCGCGAACGCGTCGGCGTCCAGCTTTTCAGCCCGTTGCGCTGGATGATTCCGCTGTGTTCCCGAAAAAACCTTGTCGTTGTGAAGAGCGTGTGCATGTCTTACCCGATTTCATTCATCGCGCGGCGGAGTGCGCCGTCTGTGCCCGTTGCGACGCGATAATTTCTTCCAGGATCGCGTCCAATCCCTTGGTGATCCTCCAATTCGGATAGTGGCTGCGAAATTTTCCCAAATTCGAGATGTAGCAGATGTGATCGCCCTTGCGCGCTTCCTCGACGTACCGCCAGTTCAGTTTCCGCCCCGTCATCAGTTCAATCCGCTCGACGGCTTCGAGCATGGATACGCTGTTCTCGCGGCCCCCGCCCATGTTGTAAACCTCGCCCGACCGGGGATTCGCCGCAAACTCCTCGATCGCGCGCACCACGTCGTGGCTGTGAATATTGTCGCGCACCTGTTTGCCCTTATACCCAAACACCGAATACGCGCCACCCGTCAGCGTGACCTTCACCAAATACGATAGAAATCCGTGCAGCTCCACGCCCGAGTGCGAAGGCCCCGTCAGGCAGCCGCCGCGAAAGACACCAACCTTCATATTAAAATATCGTCCGTACTCCTGCGCGACAAGATCCGCTGCCGCTTTCGAAGCTCCAAATAGCGAATGCATTGTGCGATCGATCCGGCACGTTTCGTCCACGCCGGCAAAATCCTCCGCACGCGCGTAATCGTATCGTTTCTCGAGTTCCTTCAACGGAATCTCATTCGGCGCGTCGCCATACACCTTGTTCGTGCTGAGAAATACGAAAACCGCGTCAGGACTGTGCTGCCGCGTGGCTTCCAGAAGATTAATGGTACCCAGCGCGTTAACCTCAAAATCCACCAGAGGAATTTCCCGCGCCTTGTCGTGCGAAGGCTGCGCCGCGCAATGCACGATCAAGTCAAAACGGTGCGTTCGAAACAGTTCTTCAATCCCGGAACGGTCGCGAATATCCAATGCGGCGTGCCGGAACCGTTTAGTTGCCGCCTTCAGCCGTTCGAGGTTCCAAAGGGTGTCACCCGCCGCGCCAAAGAAAATGCGCCGCATGTTGTTGTCCACGCCGACAACTTCGTGCCCCTGCCGGTCGAAGTGTTCGGCCGCTTCCGAACCAATCAGTCCGCTGCTGCCGGTAACAAGAACTTTCATCCGTTCAACTCCGCTCCATTCCGCATGGCCCATCGCGCAAAGAAAACGCCGTGCACGCGCCACACACGGCAATCCTCACTGGGTTGGTAGATGGGACGAGAGGCGCGGCTTCCCCAATAGCAGGATAGCAGCAGTCGACTGCTTTTTTAACTAGAACGAGCCGTATTGGGTTCTAAATTGTGGATGGCGGCCGCGAATCCACGTGAAATGGCAATAGCCTCAATCCATCGACATTGGCGGACCGCGCGTGTTTTTTTGCTACAGGCTGCGCCCGCGCTATTGATCCTCGCTGCGCCGCTACGGATTGTCGCCGTTCAAAAAAGGAGCTTCAGCGCCAGCTGCACCTGCCGGCCCGGCAGCGCCTCCGAGATCTCCCCGAACGTCGGCGAGCTGATATCGTTATTGGGAAGCCGAAAATTCGCGTGATTGAACACGTTGAAGAACTCCGCCCGGAATTGCAGGCTCTTGGACTCCTTGATCGGAATATTCTTGAATGCCGAGAAGTCCCACTCCTGGTACCCGGGCCCCCGCACATCATTTCGTCCTTCGTTGCCAAATTGCCCCGCTTGTGTCGCCGGATTAAGCTGCTGAAAGGCGGCTTTGTTGAACCATTCTTGGGGCGTGCGCGGCCCGGCATTCGGATTTCCGATCAGATTCGGCCGGTTGCTGGAGAAGCCCGAGATTTCCGGCGCTCCTCCCTGCAAATCAACGTCGTTCGAATCATATACGGTAAACGGAGTGCCGCTCATCATTGTGGTAATGCCGTTCAACTGCCAGTTGCCCAGAATGTGCTCGTACCAGTTCTGCCCATGCTTCCAAAAGGGAAGGTTCCACTCGTAGCTCGCCACGAAGCGGTGCCGCGCGTCGAACATGGACCTGCCGTGCTCCGCTGCAAGATCGAACGGATCTTGCGCAAGGTCATTCTCTCCCGCCACGCTCTGCGATGCGGAACCAGTGATATTAAACGACGAGACGTCATCGAGTGTCTTAGAGAATGTGTACGATGTCAGGAAAGAAAGTCCGTGGCTGAGCCTCTTCTTCAGGCTCATCTGCAACGCGTTGTAGGTCGAATTCGCGATTCCTGCGATCAAACCTACTGATGCGTAATTGCAAGGTGGACTGGACGGCGCCAGCGTGCATCCCGAATAGAGCCGCCGATTGTTGACGTTATCTTCTGTGGATTCGCCCGGAACAAATACCGCCGGGTTTCCTTCAATGAAGCGCGGGAGTTTCGTTCCTTTCGTCCCGATATACCCGGCTTCGAGCAGCCAGTTGCCGCCAAAAGACTTCTGGATATTCAGGTTCCAGTCCTGCGCGTAGGGCAGCCGCAAGTTCTTGTCCAGTGTTAGCAGCGTCATCGCTGGCCCAAAGCCGCCGTTAAACGGATTCGTCCCGTTGAAGGGGTCCGCAAAGTTGGGGAAGTTGACCTGCGGTGTCTGCAGATACGGCGGCGCGCTAACCGGTGTCTGCAGCGGTCCGCCCTGGCCCGTGTAATAAGGGTCATAGAAAATGCCGTACGCCGAAGTAACCACCCACTGCGCATTTCCCTTTACGTCCCAGGCGAGACCGACGCGCGGGGCAAATGCTGTTTTTTCCGTTGGAATTAATCCCGCCGGCACGCCCGGATCTCCCGGATAGACCAGCCCTGGGGGCGCGTTCGGAAATACGATCGATTGCACGCCAGGTTCAAACAGATTCTGCCTGTTTTTGATTTCCGTGTAAGGGAAAGGCAGTTCATAGCGCAAGCCCGCATTCAGCGTCAGCCGCGATGTGAGTTTGTAGGTGTCCTGCCCGTAGGCGTTCAGATTGTTCCCCCGCAGTCCGCGCGAAGGATCTCCACCGCCCTGCAAAAAGAACACCGGTTGCCCGAACAGGAAGCTTGCGAAGGCATCATTCACGGGAGCCGGCGCAAAAACAAAGAAGCCATTCGATGCGATTCCGAAGAGCACGTTGATCTGATCATGGCCGTACCCGCCGCCGAATTTCACTTCGTGCCGCCCATGAATCCACGTCAGCGACCCAGAAACATCAATGGCATTCTCATACGTATTCCGCGGCCCCGTAATGGGATCACCGACGGACGCATAGCCGCTCACCTGGATGAACGGAGGCCCAATCGCCTGTTCCAGTGACGGCGCGTACTGGAAACCAAGGCTGGCGGGTGTCGTGTGGTCGATTTGTTCATTGAAGAGAAACTTGTTCCGCAAGAACGAGAACCGCGCCACGCCAATTAACGTTGGCGAAAACGTATGCGTCTCCTGCGCGACAAAATTCTGCGCGCGCTGCGCTTCTCCCACGGGAAATCCCGGGACATTCGCGCCCGCAGTGGAAAGCGGATCGGTCGTGTTCCCTTGAGAGAACATGTAGCGGAAGTTCAAGACGTCCCGCGAAGTAAGATAGTGGTCCACGCGCATTCCGAATTGATCGTTGTTTTGAATCAGCGTTTGCGTCGCGCTGTACGCGTTTGGACCCAGGCTCGGCTGGTTCGGCAGCGGGAAGAACGCCAGAAGCGTCTGCGAAATCGAATCGATGAAGGGCAGCTTGTTGAACGGGAACGGCTGATTGGAAAACTCATTGATTAGCTGTCCGTTTGGAACGCTGCAAATGCCACCTGCGTTAAAAGCCCCGCCCGCCTGAGTGCACAGCTGGCCGAAGTTTCCCTGCTGTTCGAGCTGCGTCGGCACGGTTGCGCTCACCGTTTCGCCCTGCCGGTTACGCAATCCTTCGTAATATCCAAAGAAGAAAGTCTTGTCGCGCTTGACCGGCCCGCCGAACGTCCCGCCAAACTGGTTGCGCTTTAAGGGCTCGACGCTGGTGGCAAAAAAACTCTTCGCATCCATCGCATCATTCCGCAGGAATTCCCACGCCGCGCCGTGAAAACTGTTTGTCCCCGTGCGCGTGATGATGTTCGTCGTCGAACCCGTGCTATGTCCGAACTCAGCGTTGGCCGTGTGCGTCAGGATGCGAAACTCCGCAATCGAATCGATTGGCAGCTGAATCACCAGCCCGCCGTCCACCGCGTTGAAGTTATTCGCGCCGTCAATCAAGAAATTGTTGGATTCGGGGCGCTGCCCGTTCACCGCGTAGGCCTGTCCGTTCCTCAACGATCCGCCCGCCTCGGCGAGCCCCGGCGTGATCGGCACGACTCCCGGCTGCAACAGTCCAAGCTGCGAAAAATTTCGTCCATTCAACGGCAATTCCAATACTTCTCGTTCATCCACCGTTTTCCCCAGGCTGGTGACCGTGGTTTCCACCAACGAAGCGTCCGCCTCCACCCGTACCTCTTGCGTCGGAATTCCGACGACCAGATGGATCGTTACCGTCGCCGTCTGGTTCACGTCCAGCGAAATTCCTTCCCGCACGTATTTCTTGAACCCCTTGGCTTCCGCCTCCAGCCGGTAGTGGCCCACAGGCAGCTCGACAAGAACATAGCCGCCTTGCGAATCGCTCGATACGCTGCGTTCAAGGCCCGTCTCGGTCTGGATCGCCGTCACTTCAGCGCCCGAAACAATCGCACCACTTGCGTCCAGCACCGTGCCGCGAATGCTCCCGGCGATTTCCTGGGCCGGCGCGTTCGAAACACAGCAAATAGCGATCGTCAGGGCACACACCAAGCTTCTGAAATTCCTCATGCGGTTCTCCGTTGTTCTCTCGACGGGTTTCTCAACAATTGGGGTGGACTAGGAACGGTACGCAATCGGCGCGCACCAATAACTCAAGCTTGATTCACCCCAATTCAAGGTGGCGCATTATAGAGGACCGGATAGCGAGCGGGTCAATACTACAAAAGCATTATCGCTGCAAAAATGGGATAGGGATGGTTGCAGTTGTCCGGAAACCGCAAGCGGACTGATGCAAACTTACGACGCGCTGCCGCGGGTCCGGAGGCCTTGGATCTGCACCAGCGCGGCATTGGAAGACTTCTTGGACAGCAAGTTCGTCGAGGCTATGCCCATTCTTGCAAATGACTTCTCGCAGTCTTGCACTGAAGGTCCGCGCATATTTCCCTCCATGTACGCGAGCCCGGGGCAGCGCGTACAACTGGTGAGGTGATCGCAATGAGAGCAAGTCGTCAGGTCACCCAGCCGGATCGAACGCACCTCATTCAGCGCTTCGGAATGCCGCCAAATCTCAAGGAAGGGAGTACGCCGCACATTTCCGCTGGGAAGGGGGAATTGCACGCACGGATACACGTCGCCGTAAGGAGAAATGTAACAGGCCGTGTGCCCCGCGCTGCACGGAAGCGCTTCGAAATCATCCGCATCGGCCTTCGAGGGAGGAGCGCAAAACTCCTCCACATTCCCAACCAATGCTTGATCGCGAAACACTTGATGGAGGGCCGCCTCGCTGGCACTCAGTCCCAGAACCGACCGGTCACCATCCATTTTCGGCGTGATCGTCGGATCGAGTGTGAACTCGGCGCCGAGTTCGCCCGCCAGAGCGCGGACATACGGATAGTCATCCGCGTTTTGCAGCATCAAAACGTCCGCAACGATCACTTTCAACCCCTGCGCTTTGAGAAATCGAATCGCGCCCAAAGAGCGCTTCAGCGACCCCGGAACCTTGGTAATCGCATCGTGAACTTCCGGGCGGTGCGAATAAATGCTGACCTGTATCGAATCGACATTCAGCGCTTGAATGCGAGCTGCTTCAGCTTCGCGAATTAGAATCGCATTGGTTTTTAGTTTCACACAAAAGGACAACTCGCGGGCATACTGTAAAACCTCGAAAAAATCCTTGCGAAGCAGGATTTCTCCGCCACTCAAGGTGAGAAATAACACTCCAGCGGACGCAAGCTGATCAAGAAGCGTTTTGAGTTCGCCGGTGGTCATCTCCCCATGATCGTCATGGTCGAGATAGCAATGAACGCAGCGCTCATTGCACCGGTAGGTGAGATCGATTTGCGCGCTGAGAGGAACGCCAAGCTCGAGCGCCTTGACGCTCATTTCCTCCATGAGCGAGCTCATCGTTCGATTTGCCCCTGCGAGTTCGGCTCACCCGGCGGTTCATTCGAAAGCAGCAGGATTCCGTGCTCTGCCAGTCCTTCCACCAGCGCTATCGCATCCTGCAAGGCTTCGCCACGCTCGACTTCAAATTCTCCGCAAATCTTTTCATCTACAATTTCGTCGAGCGGCCTCCACCCGTCCGCCGCCTCCCAAAGAATCGTGGCTACTTCGTCCAAAGTAAATAAAGTCGAATCGCGGCCGGACATGATCAACATTTCATCGCCCAGCTTGCGCGCCGCCACGCTCGCGCTGCGCGTCACGTAGAGTTTGCAGCTCACGTAAGCATCTCCCATACGCGGGAATCGGGCACGAACGTGAGCCGATGCACAGGCACTTGGTCGACAAACTCGCAAGCGGAGCGAAACACCGCGCGGACAAGCTCCTGATCTTCGGCAAAGAAAAGGACGTTCGCGAGGAACGCACGGCTAGCTTCCCCGGCCGCAACCGGAGCGATCCGGTTTTGCGGTCCTTTTTCCAGCAGATACAGTCCAGAGATCGGCGCGCAAACATTCTCTCCCAGCTTGCCCAGTTCGCCGGTAAACGGCGTGCCGAACGCCGTGTAGCCGTCGCCGTCTTTCCGCACGTAGGAGATTTCATCCGTCAATAGCGTCGCATCCGCCGGCGCGAAGCTCGCAATGGTGGTCTTGCCGGCGCCGGAAACTCCCGCAAACACGAAGGCCTTCCCATTGCGGATGGCGCTTGCTGCATGCAACAGGAATCCACCCTCCCGCGCCAGCAACAGCGTGTGCAGGATGCGAAATACGGCATCAATGGAGTAGGGATTCGGCGACTGGCGGATTCTGCCACGTCGCGTCAACGGGTTTAACTCCGCAGCAAAATCGCCGCGCTCCACGCGCCACAGGCCGGAGTCCCAGGTCACACGAAGTTCGGCATCGGCGTTACCACCGCTTGGCTCTGCCAATTCAATATCGAACTCGAATCTCGCGCGTTTTCCAAAACTTACAAACCCTGCGTAGCGGCGTTCCAACATTTCGAGGAAACTGCCATTCGTCGAGTGCACGCGTACCGCAACTCCGCCGATTTCAATGGTGATCTCGGCGCGAGCGAGCGCCGTCAGCTCCTGCACGGTATTTTCCGTCTCCATGCTTCCTCGTGAACCCTGTGCACAAACGCCAAAATCCGAGCGATGCAACCAAATCGTCGAACCATCTCGGTTGTCACACGCGCCAAGAATCTAACGTCCGTCTCCGGCGCAACATACTGCCCAGCCCGCAGGACGTAACGAACGCTTCCCAACAATTCCGCCGGAGAAACAGGCTCGTCGGCCGAGAGCAGCCCGTCACCCCGCGTGACCGCGTGCGTCTCGTCGCCAACAACCGTTTTACGAAGCACGCGGTGAGCAATCAGCTTGCCTCCGCGCGCAAAGAGAACAATCTCTCCCGCCGCAATCTCCCTCATATCTCGCCGCTCAATGAAAAGTAGATCGCCTGGCCACACGGAGGGAAGCATGCTTAGCCCCGTCACTTCCAGGCGCAGCGTGCCAAATGCTCGCAAGACCTGCGCAGCCATTTCGCACTTCAGCGCGTGCTCCCGGTCTCGCAGGTCAAGTCCGTTCTGCGTCATGACAACTTCCTGTTCATCGTGCACGAGGCCTGCGTGGCGTTCACCTTCCCGCACGACAATGCGGAGGTCACGAAAACCCGCTCGTAGCGGAAGCTGGGTTTTTTGTAAGCCCTCTTCCCGTGCGGTTTTTCAGAGTCTTCTTTTCGAGCTTCGACCTCGTCTTGGTTGTTTGTCGTCATGTCAATTCAACTTCGATTGCGACGCCTGCACGGCGCAACCATTGCCTGCGCCGCACGTCCCGAAGCCCGGACTTAGTGGAGAGAAGTACACCTGCGAACCACCCAGCGTCCCCGTCGGCACCGTGTTATCCACCACGGCGCCGCTCGTCCCCCCAAGCACAGGAAGACCAAAACTGCTCAGGGGCCCCACATTGACCCAAGTCTGAAGCAAATCCGGGGTCTTTCCGCCAATCGCCATGGACCAGGTGGGTTGAAGAAGCCCGGTCACGCCGCCATTAACCGTTGCCGCTTCGATGTTGCCATTCGAATCGAGAATGAAAATTCCCTGGCTCTCGGATGTAGTCATCATCCAGGAGAGCAGTATTTTCGTTGTGGCAACCGAATCTTTGACCGTCCAGGTTACCGTGCCATCCGTGGTCGTGGCGCCGCCGGTAAAACTCCAGCTCGGATGAGCTCCCGTGCCCGACGTTCCAGGCGTCGTAACAATCTGCATCCTCATGTCCGTATCGGCGATTTCCTGGCCGAGGGTGTACGCCGTTCCCGGCTGCCACTCCGTGACAGGAACGTCCAGAATGCAGCCGCCGTTGCCTTGGAAGCACGGATTCACGGTGGCGCTGCCGAGCGTGCTGAGGAAGATCTTGTCGGTTCCTTGCGGCCCCCCGCTGCTTACGCCGCTATTCAAATGCGAATTGAAAATCTCGGATACGGGAGAGCAAGGAATGTTCCCACTTGACCCCGATGTTCCGGCCAGTTGAAGCCCAAAGGTCGTGGACGTGGTCATTATGCCGGCAGTAATCGGCACCTGCACCAAAGTCGCCAGGCCGCGCGTATTTCCGCAGACGTAAAGATTTCCCGTGCCGTTAGATGACGTGTAGTACGCGTTGTCAAACGTACCGGCGTACAGCGTAAAGACGGCGCCCATATTTCCTTCGCTGCTCACCACGGTTTTTCTGCCGGTTCCCGAGGTGAAACTCGTAGCGAACTCATAAACGGCGCTGCACGAAGTCCCTCCCAGAAAGCACGCGCTCAGGCCGTTGTCGGTTCCCACAAAGACGTAAACCTCCCCGACGGAGGAGTCCACGACCGGTCCTGCCACGATTCCATTTCCTTTGCCGAGCGAGGAGCTCATTCCCGCGATCACACCCGTTAGCGCATTCACCCCGAAAAGCTGAGTCCCCGAGCTGCCGTTGAATCCGCTGCCTACGAATACATTTCCGCCGACCCCGTCAAAAACCGGGCTGGTCAATTTCAATCCGCTAGCCACGGAAACCGGCCAGGGACTTCCGACCTCTGCCGGAGTTCCTGTCCGGAATACCGGCTGAAACTTATGCAGAGAACCGTTGTCGTCGCCCACGTAGAGCGCATCGTTCGTGTAATCGTAAAACGGCGAGGAGTTGGTGTCGTTCGCGCCTCCCGTGAAGGGCAACGTCACCATGCAGGGCGCCGTGCACGTTGGATACTGGCTGGCAGTGGCCACCGCCGAGGGCACATCCGGCATTGTGCTGGTCGCGCCGTCCGCTGTCGGCTTCCATTTCAGAACGAGACTTGCGATCGTGCTCCCGCTCCCCGTTTGGACGAACGCAACTTGCGAGCCATCCAGAGAGAGCACCACCGAGGTGACGACTGCGCCCCCCGTGTTATAGGACCAATAGGTGGAAGGCACCACGCCGCTCGGGCAGCCGGTGTACAAGTTGTTGTACGCCACGATGCTCGCCTGCGTGCTCGACCCCTGAACACTCGTGTTGAACACCACGAAATCCGGTTGCGTCGCCGTTCCGCAGTTCGCGCTGCTGATGTCAAACGAAAACTTCGCCGGGTAATTCCCCGCGCCGACTGTGGCGTTCGGCCCGAGTGACGTGGCCCAGTCCCGTTTCAGTGTATTGGGAGGGTTTGGCCGGTGGTGACGGTGCCGCCTCCAGCGAAACAAATCTCCAAGCCAGTCGTCCCCAGCGCCTGTACGATCCTCTTCTTCATCCAGGCGGGTGTCCTCCGCCGCTCCCATGGGAACGGCCTGCTGCACGTTTCGCCGGAAATGTTGTTGCCAGAAGCGAGGATCCTGCCGGACTCGCATGCCCTGCTCGATGGTTGTTGGATTGGAAAAGACAACGTGGTGATGGCTCCAGTCCTGAACCATCGCGATTCCGCTGCGAGGGTGAGCCGTTTCCTGTCCCGATAAAACCAGCGCGACGCTAACCGCGCCAAGCAGCGCCACCCCAATCCCCGCCCCGCGTGAAGTCCCAAGTCCCATACCTGCGCTCCCACGTGCGCAACGGGTGAATCTTACCGCATTGAATTTGACTGCAATGTAAATCGCGGCAGAAGATGCGGGGCTTGTGACTTATGCATATACCCCTTCACACCCCGTTTTCCTCGGCACGACGCGCCGCCTTCTCACTTTACAATTAAAAGTACTTTACATAGAATGACGCCCATGTCCCAGCCACCGACTATCTCCGCCTCGTCAAATCCGGGCCCAGGATTTTCCGGCTTCGCCAAGCGCCTCTTTCAACGCATCCTCCGGACGATCGCGCTGCTGGCTCTATTGGCTGTCCTCGGACTGGCGGCACTCTTCGCTTTTCTTTGGCACGAGCACAACACCAGCATCGAGTTGCCCAAACCCACCGGCCACTTCGCCGTTGGCCGGACGACCTTTTATTGGATCAACGTCGCCTTGACCGACGAATTGGCACCTGTTCCAGGCGTGAAGCGCGAAGTCAAAGTGTGGATGTGGTATCCCTCCGCCGTACCGACCTCCGCCAAACCCGCGGAGTATCTCCCCGTGCCCTGGCGCTCGGCCCTCGGGCAACGCTCCGGCATCCTGATGAATGAATTTCTCACACGGGATCTGTCCTTGATCCAATCCCACAGCACCTCGGACCCCGAGGTTTCCCCAGAGCAGCCCTCCTACCCCGTTGTGATCCTGCGCGCCGGTGGTGGAGCATTCACCACGGACTTCACGACGCTGGCCGAGGATCTGGCCAGCCACGGCTACATCGTCGTGGGCTTCGACGCGCCGTATCGAACCATCGTCTATGTTGGTTCTGACAACACTGTCGTTAACAGACCTCCCGCGAACAATCCCGAGAATCTGGAAGCCAGCCAGGCCGATCGCCTGATCAACAAACTTCTACTCCTGTGGACGAGCGATACGTCGTTCGTGGTGGACCAACTGGAGCGCCTGAACGCCGCCGATCCGTCCGGCAAATTTACGGGCCGGCTGGATCTACAGCGACTCGGCATGTTCGGACATTCCTTCGGCGGCGCAACGTCGTTGCAGTTCTGCCACGACGATTCCCGCTGCAAAGTGGGCATTGATATTGACGGCGCGCCCTACGGCAGCGTCGTTCAGGACAGCCTCAAACAGCCTTTCCTATTCATCGTCAGCGATCATAGCGGCGAACTGGCAGATCCAGCCACAACGCAAATCCTCGCGAACTTCCACTCCATTTACGACCGCCTTCCAAACAGCCGCCTGTTCATCACCATTCGCGGCGCGAATCACTTCAGCTTCAGCGACCAGATGCTCCAGAAAAGCCAGCTACTCATCGGCCTGCTGCGCACCCTGCGATTCGGCCGCCTCGAAGGCCGCCGCGGCCTCGCGATTACCACCGACTACGTACACACCTTTTTCGACGTCCATCTCAAGGACGCACACGCGGCCTTGCTCGACAGACTGTCTCAACTCTATCCTGAAGTTCAATCCGGTTTTCCGAAGTGGTAATTCGCGCTGCTCAAGGATCAAGCTGTATCGGACCCGTCTTGTATCGAAGCTGGATTACAACCGGGGGAGGTCGAGCAGCGTCACATCGGAGTGTTCTTGCATTCGTTCGAGCACAACTTCATGGCCGTCTGGAGAGATATCGAAATCGCGAATGTTGAAATCAGGAGCGACGTTGGTCAGTTGGCGTTCAGCGCCCGTTTGCAAGTCGAGGAGCCAGAGATTCTTGTGTTGAATTTCACCTCGCAAGAACACGAGCGTCCGCCCTCCAGGCAGGAAAGCCAGATGCCGAGCCCCGCGCGTCAAGGTCAAGGCGGGCAGGGGACGGGTTGCGGCTTCGCCCGTGACGGCTTTCACCGAAAACGTAGTGCCAATGTCGGGCCCGGAGTAGACAACAAACCGGCCATCTGGAGCCCACGCCGGATCGACTGAGTATTCCTGCACAAAAGGAACTGGGGAGCCCCGGTCGAGCGGCACGCGGTAGAGGTGCGGAACGCCGTGATCGGTGGCCCCCGTGAGGATCGATTGGCCGTCGGGCCCCCATGCCGGAGCACCCTCCAGGTCCAGCGAATCGGTCAGCACCCGCGCGTTGGAACCATCGGCCTGCATGACATACAAGAATGTCCGCCCGCGCTGGCGGGCCGAAAATGCGATGGACCGTCCATCGGGGGCGATTGCCGGGCCGCCAAAGACGTGAGCGTCCGGACTCCTCCACAACTCCGTGCCCGTTCCATTCGCGAGCTTCCAGATACTCTCGCTCGTTCCGGTCGCAGAAACATACAGGAGATAATTTGGACCCAGTCGTGGGGAGAATCCCGTGCTATTCGTCAACGCGACTCGAGCCGCCGCCCTGACGGGCGAATCAACGAGGCTCAAGCGCCAGAGTGATGTCTTCGGACTTGCAACGGTGACAACGAGTCGGCGGCCATCCGCGGTGGCTGCCAGCGACGTGTACTTGTCAACACCATACGTAAGCCGGTGAGGAATACGGCGCTGAACGTCCATGCTATAAAGCCACGGCCCCGAACCATCCGGATCGCTTGCGAGGTATAACAGCGTGCGCCGATCCAATAGGACAGGATGCGTCACGCGGCCATTGTGCGACGTGATTCGTTCGGGGCTTCCGCCGCTGGGAGTGATGCGCCAGATGTCCAAGTTGTCCGGGAGAGATCCCTGGACGAAATAGAGAAACGCCGCATCGGGCGACCACAAAGGAAAGTGGCTATGAAGCCCGGCCGGCGCCGTGAATATGGGCCGATCTTCCGCTCGCCGCGTGCCGTTTGTGACGAAGAGCGGGTCTCCCGGTCCGGGCGTGTGATACGCGAGTCGGGAGCCGTCATGCGACCAGTCGTACTCCGCCACGCCCTCAAGATACGGCTTCGGTGCTCCGCCCAGTGTCGGCACCGCCCAGATGCTGATGTCGTCGCCGCCGGAGCCGTCTTGCCTGCGAACCCAAAACGTAACAAAAGCGCCATCGGGCGAAAACCCCAGCATGCGGACCGATGGATTAACAAGTTCTGGGGCGCTCCCATGCGTCAAATTGTGGAACTGTCCCGAGCCGACCTGCGTGACCCAGACGTCCATCGGCCCGTCGCGATCCGACAAGAACGCCACGAACTGGCCATCGCGTGACACTCCTGCGGCCTGTTCCACTCCTTCGGAGTCCGTCACTACCTGAAATCGCGCGTTGGTGATCGGGTTTCGCCAGAAATACTCCGTCCGCTGAAGCCAGAGGATTGCGCCAATCACCAGCACAGCGCCGGCCGCTACCAGCGGCAAAACCAACTTCCATCCTCTTAAGGAGGGCGCTATCACCGAGCGCGGCAACTGTGCGGGCGGATCGGCCGAGGAGACACCATCCTTGTTGCCCTGCACCGCCCGAAGATTCCGGCCTACCGACCATGCGTCCAAGTCCGCCCGAAACGCATAGACCGAGCCAATCTTGTCATGCACATGACGGTGAACGGGCATCCCCTCCCGCTTCTCCCATCGTTGGACGGTCGTGACGTCGCGGTTGAGGTATGCCGCGATTTCCTTCCAAGAATCCAGCCGGTCCTCGGGTGGTCCTTCTGATGCTGGCGTGCCAGAGGATGGTTCACCCATCGCGCTCTCCTGATTGGTCCGTGGCTACCGCGAGCCTGCGGGCCCGGATTGTAGCTCGACCGGCCCCGCCGGACGACGGCAAACCACGGCATTCGACGGTATGTACAGAAACGACTGCAATCCTGTGTATTGCCGTTTGACGGCAACCACAACTTGTCCGATGGTGTCCTCAAGTCTTGAGTGTGCAATCGCCGACCCTAATTCTTGGTCTACAACTCCCCCGGGCAAGCCCGGAAGTCCCGAGGCCATCGGCGGCAAAGACATAATCTCAAATTCGGAGGTCGTTCATGAACTACAAAGCTCTCTCGTCGATGTTACGCGTAATCGCTGCCCTTCTTCTAACGGTCGGTACCGGCGCACAGGCTCAAGCTCCAACTCCCAAGCACTTGAGCGGCATCATCAATGACTATACCCCCGCCACGGGCGTCAGTGGCCCGTGGGAAATGCATGGCAAGTGGTCGATGAAGATAAACAGAGAATCCGGTAAAGCGGACTTCTCTGCCTTTATGACTATGGAACATTCCGACTATTGGGTTCTGGCGAACCCTTCCACCCCACCCTCCCCGCCTGTCGTTGACAATCCCCCCGCCCGTAGTCCTCATACCCATCACATCGCCATGACGGATGTTATGGTCAGCTACGACACGAGCGTCTGTCCTGCCAACAACCCTCCTACCACGAGCGCTGGTTTTGTTGTCACCGGCCCGGTCAGCATTACCGGCAATGGAAACCCTGCGCCTTTTGAGACCAAGGGGCCCTCCATGCTTCAGGTCTGTGTCACCGGAGGAGCGGATGTCCCGTTTTCGAACGTGTCCCTGGTGTTGACGGGGCCTGCGACGGGGCATTTCGGAACCCATGCCATCAACGGCGTCGTCCGCACTGTTAGCAATTCGGACAAAGACGAGCGGGATAGACGCTGAGCTTGAGAAGCGCTTCATCGACCTAGGGAACCTCAGCGTTATGCCCGCTTTTCCACGTGGGCGCGCAGCCAAGGAACGAGCCCCTATTGCAGCGGCAGCCACGCTCGGCAATCCCCCGCGCTCACAGGCGTGGTCAACGGTGGACCCTGTTTCAAGTGAATTACTCCATCCGATGTTGAACAGAAGCTTCTTGTTCCGGTGTTGCTGTCCACGGGCGTGGCAACCACCACGTAGTCCTTGCACGGTTGCTGTGTGCATTCAGCGGTAAGGCGGAAATTGTAACCAGACTTGATACACCAGACGCCAGCGGTGCAGCTTGCATTCCCCAGAGTAGCGTCAATGAGACTTGCGTGCTCCGGTGAATCCGCATTGGGTCCTCGAGGATCTGGCCCAAGCGAGGCAAGATTTGGCGCAAAGCCTTTCTTGGGGTATTTCGTCGCATAGACAATTTCCGCGGCGTTTACCGTGCGTACGCTGCCGACGGCGCTCGCTTCATTCGCAGCCATTCGCGACCGCAGCAGATTGGGAATCGCGATGGCCGCCACGACCAATATCACTCCGGCATCTAGAGCGCCGCCTTTACTCGCTTCTCGAATGGCCGTTTCCTCGCCATACCAGCGCATCACCGCCGGAGCATTTTTCCCCGCCATTTGCGCAAGCGATTGCATCATCTGCGGTCCTGCCTGCCGCAGCTGCAGCATCGCCATTGCGATCGGGTCCTGGTACAACAATCCGGAAGCCTCCGGCGCGTGACCCGCTGGCAAAGACGCTTGGAGCTTCTTGGACTTCCCCAGCGATTCGTCCGTCCTATGCAGTCGAACGGCGTCGGCAACGACGTCCCGGCTCGAACCGACCACCAGATACCCATCCACGAACGCGTATTCGATTTCGACAGCTCCCTTTGCGGAAGGAATCTTGACCGCGTGATAGGTAACGCCCCCATCGTCGGCTTGCTCTGTCTGGAAATGCACTGCCGTCAGTAGCGTATTCAATGATTGCTGCAAACGGTTGACGTTGTTGACCTTCAGGATCGCTTTCCATTCCGGCTTTGGTGGAGCGATGTTGTCGAGCTCCAGCGTGATCTCTCCCCCAAGTTGCCGGAGCAAATCCTCCTTCAGGTTGAGCTTTAATACCTGCTCCGCCTGCGTGAGCGCCGCGAAGGCGTTTGGATTCGAGGCGGTCGCGATTTCGCGGACATCGTCAAAGATCTGCGCCGGGCTCGTAAGCACCATCGTGCCCGCCATCATCGCCTTGGGCGAGACAAAATCCAGGCTGCCGAGCGGCGCGGGCTTGGCGATCCAGGCGGCCACCCCGTGTCTGGGACCGGTGAAGCTCAATTCCGCTTGACTCACTTCCTGGCCACCCACACTCTTGTGTGCCCAAACCAAATACTTCATGTCCGCAAATCCGCTGCGCTGAAATGTCATCTGTTCCTGCGGAGGGCCGGGCGGCACTTGCTTCAGAATCGTCTGCAGGTCCGCGGCTGCCAAAACCGTCACACCGCCTTTGTACTCCTGAACAATCCGCTGCCCGAAGGGCGTGCCCGCAAAGCCCCGGCTCTTTCCCTCCAGCCGCACATTGAATTTGCGCAGCGTGGCCACGTCGAGCGCTCCCACCACAAAATCAGAGCGCACCAGGATCAAGAGTTCCTCCGAAGGCTTTTTTTCTTTTGCTGCGGCCAGTTCCTGCAGGTCCAATACGCGCACACCGGCTTTCGATTTGCCGGGCAGCGCATCCAGCATTCCCTGCAGGAATTTCTTCAAGCCCGGCTTCCGTGCTTCCGCAACCATAAGAAATTTAGGGTCGCGGCCCTCCATGGCGCCGGAGAACACGATTTCTTCTCCCAGGTATTGGCTGAGTTGCGAGAACTTCTCCACTGCATCCTCCACCTTTGGCCCAACCGTGGCAGCTTCACTATGCTGCCACCAATTCCGCAGCACCGCGTTATCCACGAGTTCTTGCCGGAAAACCTTCAATGCCTGGCTCGCGGTTTCCCCATAGTTGGGAAGCGCTCCATAGGACATGGTTTCTTCCGGCAGTAGAGGCAACAGACGGCTTTCACCGCGCCCTTCCGGAAATTGAACACTCTGCTGGATCTTATTGATCAACTTTCCGAACTCTTCCAGAAGTCCGGGATACTTCTTGTTCAATTCCTGAGTCCATTGCTCGGCGGGCGCTTGCCCTTGCGGATTAGCCTGTGCGCTACAAGCCGAGGCGAGGAGAAGGACGGCCAAGATCGTAGCCGCGGTCTGGACGAAATATCGCTTTCGCCTTTGCAGATTCTGCGCATGTTTCATCCGTTTTGCCTCCGTCAGAATGGCCTCAGGATAGACTGCCCGCTCTCATTCCACTATTAAAATGCGACCGACGGATAGCTTGGGGTGCGCAAAACACTCTTGACCAATACTGCACAGAGGACGTTTCGACCTATTGATGGCATTTCAGGTGGGCAACGCGCGCCGACGATTTTGGCCGGACGGGTGCGCGTTCCGGTCCGGTTCGAGACGGCCTATAATGGCTTCAGCTATGAAGACCATTATCCTTCCGATTGTCATCAAGGCCGATTCCGATGGCTTTTTCGTTTTCTGCCCTGCGCTGCAGAGCTGTTACAGCCAAGGCGACACTTACGAAGAAGCTCTCGCGAACATCAAGGATGCCGTCAAGCTGCACATCGAAGACCGCCAAGCCGACGGCGAAGAAATCCCCCAAGTTTCCGTGAGCCTGTCTACTGTCCAAATTGCTGTCTAATGGCAAGATTCTCTTGCTGCCTGTCGGGTGTACAATCGCTATATGGCCAAGAATGTGATTCGCATCTCGGAAGCGGAGGCCGCTGCCACCAACGTTGCGACGCTCCTCGCACGAGTGCGCGCCGGCGCTGAAATCGTCATCGAAGATGACACGCGGCCCATTGCTGTTCTTCATTCCGCGGAACCGCTTCGCCGCACCATCTCCGAATGCATCGCACTGCTTCCCGAGGACTCCCCGGCGACTATCGATCCGGACTTCTCCAAGGACGTGGAGGCCGCGATCGAGAGTCATCGCGCACCTCTTGACCCGCCTGCATGGGATTGATCCTTGACTCCAGCGTCCTGATAGCAACGGAGCGTCAGGGCAAGAACGCGCGGCAGATGCTCACCGCTGTCGCTGGCAAAATCGGCGAGACCGATATTGGAATCTCTGTTGTTACGCTGGTCGAGCTGGCACACGGCGCCGCACGCGCCGACACCACGGAACGGAAGGAAAAGCGCCAGAAATTCATCGGAGAACTTCTGACCGCGATGCCCATTCACCCCGTGACAGCATCGCTCGCTCTTCGCGCCGGCCAGGTCGACGGAGAAAACCAAGCGCGAGGAGTCCGGATTCCGCTGTCCGATCTGTTAATCGGAGTAACCGCACTCGAACTCGGCTATAGCGTGGGGACTGCTAACCTCCGCCACTCCAAGCAAGTTCCGGGCTTGTCCGTGGTACAGCTTTAGTGGCGAATCCTGACATTCCCGGTCGACAACCTATATCGTTTCAAGATTTCGCTATTTTTGGCCAAGCAAGCTGAGGAATTCAACGGTGCGCTCCACCGGCAGCGCCACCAGGTTTGCGTCGTAGGATTCTTGATCGCAGGAAATGGGCAGCAGGGCGCCCTTTGCGGCAATGGCGAACCAGCGGTAATCCACGCCAACGAGGTACTGGATAATTTCGCGCGCCGGGTAGCCCCACGGGCGCGTTCGAACGTCCTGCACTTCAGCGAGAATCGCCGGGCGCGACGCGCTCTGCAAAATCTGCGTCGCGCCTTGCAGAAACGCCTTCTCCGCGCCTTCCACGTCCAGCTTGATGAAATCCACTTTCGAAATCCGCCGCTCCGCGAGAACGGCATCGGCGCGCCGGACCCGCACTCGCACGGTATACGTCGGATCGGGCACGTTCGGCGGGCGCATGCTGTTGCACCAATCCTGAAAGCCATCCACAAGAAACAGGTCCGCCTCGCCCGGCTCGCCGCGCACCGCGCACCGCTCGAGAAGTTTATTTATAGGGAATCATTCGCGCCCGCACCGCAGGCGCTGGTAGAAACTCGAAAGCTCTCAACTTACCGCGAACCCGTCCCGCGCCGCGGCGCGTTCGCGTCCACCGCGAATCCAGCTTGCATGTTTCCTGGCTCGCGCAGTCGAAGTGAAGGATCCAAATACGGCGAGCACGGCAGCGCCGCGTCCCAGCACTGATTCGTTCCCACCGGCACGTATACGTCCAGCCCCGACGCCGCCCGCCGCAACTCCAACTTCGTCTCTGGCAACCGCTCCAGCCTCCGCACGCTCATGCTCGGCCGAAAATACGATCCCCATAGCAGCCGCGGATGCGCCGCCCACCCCGTCATCACCAACAGCACAAAAATCGCAACTCGCCGCGCCATCACGCCTTCCAGGAAACGCACCGCCGCGAACGCCCCCAGCCCCGCCCCCGCCGCCCACATCATCGGCTCGCCGAATCGCATCGCCGGCGCCCCAAAAAACCAAAACGCCAATCCTGCCAACGCCGCCGGCACCACCCACAACCACCGCGACAGCGCGCCCGCTCCTCGTCCGCGCAAGAACATCACCACCACTCCCGCCACCATAAAAAATACCGGTATCAGAAATCCTTCCCGCTCGCGCACCAATTCGCGCAGCCACGGCCGCAGCCACCGCCACGCGCTCGTGTCCGCCAGGGGTATCACCGGTACGCGCGCAAACGACTGCGCAAACTCCAGCTGCGCGCGCGCCGCCGCCGCCGGCACTTTCCAATCCGCCGCAATCCCCATCACGCTGCTCGGAAAAAACGGATAGCCGGTCAGCACCAGCCCGCGCGCGATCCACGGCACCACGATCGCCGTCGACAGCACCACCGCGCACGCCAACACGCGCTTCCTCCGCGCAAACTCCCCGCC
>Ga0210393_10000582_pt1 | contig 32657 bp, 13 predicted proteins | sample IncBWC27OmetaG_FD_160068 | JGI IMG/M metagenome (GOLD analysis project Ga0210393, IMG submission 160068) | Forest soil microbial communities from Barre Woods Harvard Forest LTER site, Petersham, Massachusetts, United States - Inc-BW-C-27-O ...
CGTGCCCCAGCTGCGGCAACGAGCTTTCTGGAGCGGCGGAGTTCTGTCCGGTCTGCATTCTTCGCAAGGCTCTCGCTGGCGGGGTTGAATCCGGCGAGTCTTCTTTCGAGGAAGCGGTCAAGCCGGGACCGACTGCGCAACGTTTTGAACATTATGAACTGGTAAGGGGCGCAGACGGGAAGCCGGTCGAATTGGGTCGCGGTGCGATGGGCGTCACTTATAAAGCGTTCGACATCGACCTGCACTGCCCCGTTACACTGAAGGTCATCAGCGAGCGATATCTCGGTGATGAATCGGCGCGGCTTCGTTTTCTACGCGAAGCCCGCGCAGCGGCGAAGCTGCGGCATTCAAACGTTGCCTCGGTGCTCCACCTAGGCAGAACCGGGAGCAGTTACTTCTACGCGATGGAGTTTGTCGAAGGGGAAACGCTCGAAAAACTCATCAAACGCTCCGGGCGGCTTGCGATGAAATTGGCACTCGAAATCGCGACCCAAGTCGCCTCCGGTTTGGCTGCGGTCCACAGGCAGAAACTCGTTCACCGGGACATCAAACCGAGTAACATCATGGTCAGCTTGGAGGAGGGAGGCGCTGTGACCGCAAAGATCATCGACCTCGGGCTGGCCAAGGCAGTCGATGAACCGGGTTCTCAAACCGCCATTTCAATGCCTGGGGGCTTTATCGGGACCCCGGATTTTGCTAGCCCCGAACAATTCACTGGAGTGCAGGTGGATATCCGCTCGGACCTCTACTCGCTGGGGGCGACACTCTGGAAAATGCTGACTGGGCAGACGCCATTCCGAGGCACATCCGCCGAGTTGATGTACCGGCACTTGCATGCACCCTTGGCGGTTGGAGAGCTAGACCAAGTGCCGCAGCCGGTCGTAGTGCTCCTTGAGAAACTCCTTCAGAAGGATCCGGCACAGCGTTTCCAGACTCCGAACGAGCTGCTTAAGGCGATACCCAGGATCACAGGCGCTATCGACGCACGGCGTAGAATCACTCGTCAGAGCCTACAGAAGGCGCCCTCTACCGCTTCGCGTATCGGAACGCGCAAGCCGCCAGCAAGAGTTGCACCGAAGAAGATTTCCGTAGCCAGATTGCCCGTTACCGGAAGCGATGTTTTTTGGTCGAGAGGAGGATATCGCTTTTCTGGATCGTGCATGGGCAAACAAGGATGTCAATGTCGTGACAATCGTTGCCTGGGCTGGGGTCGGAAAGTCCACGCTCGTCAACCATTGGCTCCGACGAATGGCTGCTGAAAAATACCGTTCTGCGGAGCTGGTTTTTGGCTGGTCCTTCTACAGACAGGGCACCAGTGGGGACACTTCGTCAGCAGATGAATTCCTTGACGCTGCTCTCAGCTGGTTTGGTGATCCAGATCCACGGCTCGGAACAGCCTGGGAGAAAGGAGAAAGGCTCGCGAAGCTCGTCGCGCTTCGTCGAACCTTGCTGGTTCTGGACGGACTGGAACCGCTCCAAAATCCACCTGGTCCACAAGAAGGACGGTTGCGTGAACCTTCGCTCCAGGCGCTTTTACGCGAGCTTGCTGCCTTCAATACGGGCCTGTGCGTCATTACCACTCGGACGCCGGTCGTTGATATTGCAGATCACGAGCACACCTCGGCCCTTCGTCGTAACCTGGAACAACTATCCAGCGATGCCGGTGCGAAGCTGCTCCGAGCATTTGGCGTCAAGGGAGAAGAGGCGGAACTGCGCAGTGCCAGCTACGAGTTCAGCGGCCATAGTCTGGCGCTGACGCTGTTGGGCAGCTACCTAGCAGATGCTTATGATGGAGATATTCGTTATCGCGAAGAGGTGTCAAAACACCTTGCTCACGACGTACGACAGGGAGTTCATGCCCGAAAGGTCATGGAATCTTACCAAACGTGGTTAGGTGAAGGTCCTGAGTTGTCGGTTCTGCGGATGTTAGGACTGTTTGATCGCCCAGCTGGGGAAAAGGCGATTGCAGCGATTCTGAAACCGCCTGCGATTCCTGGCCTGACAGAGTCATTGACTTATTTGAGCCCGACCGAGTGGCGCACGATTCTAGCCAAGTTAAGAAGAGCAAGACTCATCGCGGGAGAAGATCCTCATACTCCAGCACATCTCGATACCCATCCTCTTGTTCGTGAATACTTTGGCGAACAGTTTCGGAGTCAACAAGCCGAGGCTTGGAAGGAATGTAATAGGCGGCTCTATCACCATTATCAAACGCTTGCGCCGCCGCTGCCGAATAGTTTCATGGAAATGGAGCCGCTTTTCTTAGCGGTAATCTGCGGTTGCAATGCCGGTCTGTTTCACGAAGCGCTGCGTGAAGTTTACATTCCGCGTATTCAGCGGGGGAACGCCTATTTTGCGGCCAACGTTCTTGGAGCGAGAGAAGCGTTGCTCTCTGTTCTAGTTCATTTTTTCGAACATGGACGCTGGGGTTCACCCGTTGAAACGGCCGTCGAGGAGCAGAGTCTGGCTGCGGAAGATCGGCTCTTCATTCTCATGCAGGCAGCGCCATACCTAACGGCCACACGCGGACTGGGAGCACCAGAGGCCAGAATATGTTGCGAGCGCGCCGAGCCGTTGTGTCACGCGCTCGGTCGTCCGCTCCTCCTATACGTAGCGCTCACAGGTCAATGGCGCTATTCTCTCATGACGGACAAGCTGAGTGCAAAGATGCAAATTGCCAAACGAGTGTACTCGCTGGCGCAAGAACAGAATGATGCTGCGCTAATGATTGGAGCCTATCGCGCTTTAGCCACCACGATCCACTTTTTGGGCGATTTCGAGTCCGCCCTACAATACGCGATGCGTGGTGTCCAGATCTGGCGCTCGGGAGGCGTCCAGTCTTATGCGGAAGATTACCATTCGCCAGTCGTCAGCTGTCTAACGTATGGAGCCATTTCCGAGTGGCATCTCGGAGAGACCGCCTCTTGCCACGCGATGATAGACGAATCGATCAGACTAGCAAACGCGCTGAAGGATACGAACGCATTAGCCCTAGCGCTAAATTGGGCAACGTCTCTCGGCTACTTCGAGCGTAATTCTGCTGAAGCAGAACGCATGGCATCGCAATTGATTGAACTGTCCACGCGTCACAATTTTGCGTATTGGCTGGCTCTAGGAGCCATTTTCCGCGGTTGGGCGCGCAGCACTTTTGATGACACCGCGGAAGGAATTACGTGGATCGAGCAGGGAATTAGAGACCTTCGGGCAACCGGTGCGGTGCTGGGCCTGCCAGGTCACCTGGCACGAAAGGCTGAAGCATTACATCTAGCAGATCGTACCTGTGAAGCTCTTGAGGCAATAAACGAGGCGGAAGCAGTGGCTGAAAGATTTGAGCAGCGCAATTGGTCTGCCGAACTACACCGACTCCGCGGCGTGTTTCTAGCGGCTTTGGGTGCTGACGAGAACCAAATTGAGGCTTGCTTCTGCGAAGCCATCAGAATCGCAAAGGGACAGAAGTCCGTTTCGCTAGAGAAACGCGCCGAAGGAACCTACGCGGAATACCGTCGCCAAAAAGCGAGCCGGTCAGAAGGACGTGGATTCCGATTACCTCTCTGATAACCAACTGTAGCGCCCTGGCTTCGTTAAAGGGTTTGCGGCTTCGGGAGCATGTTACCTGTCCGCAATCAAACGACGACCGGGACGCGCCGGATTCAGTCTGATCGGGACGGTGTCAGCACGCACCGCATCGCATTTTTCCGTTGACAACGAATTGGGTAATGCGTGCAATTTGCGTCTCGCTCAGCACCTTTGACCAAAGGCTTTCACTTCCCTCCGGCGACTCGGAGAAATCCCGCAGCAGGGCGTTAGGCGATGAACCATTCCAAAACATCGGGAGGTATCTATGAAAATCCGGGTTGTAGTTGCCCTCGTAGGATTGGCGATCAGCTTTGCTCCTCCAGTCTTCGCTCAACAGAAAGACACACAGGATCCAGAAACTGCCCAGCAGGTTCGTGCGTTGGCTTCGAATTATGACGCGGCATTCAATAGGCGGGATGCAGCCACCGTTGCCGGGCTCTATACTGAGGATGCGGTTTTTAATATACCAGAAGGAAAATTTCAGGGTCGGCAGGCAATCGAAGGACTCTATGCAAAACACTATTTTGGAGAGGCGCATTCCAAGAATGTTGTCACCGGAGTCAATCAGGCAATTGAGGCTGGGAACGAAGTACGTGCGACCGGAACATGGAGCGATAGTTTTGAAGATCCGTCCACTGGTACTATACATGCCGATGGCACGTATTCATGGGTCTCGGTCCATGATGTCGATACATGGAGGATTCGGGAGAGCACCTATGATATGATTAATATGAGGCAATGAAGAACGTGCCCCTTAAATCCAGGATGCTCGCGCCAATGATGAACGAGACAAAAGGGGTCGCGTCTATACAAAAGACAAAAGAAACTAATATTCTGCCCAACGACTAAAAGATTAGAAGCATTCGTCACGATGAGAGCCGACCTTCTCATGTGCGGAATCGGAAGTGATGCACACGGCTTCCTAAACAATAAAGGAATGGTTGTTAGCGAGGCTCTAGATCCTTTTGGACAGGCGTGACCTTTTCCAGGAGAGTGCGATCGCTCTGGAGGCGTTGGGTGAAACGACGAATGGCGATGCCGACAGCGTTGTGATGAATCCCGCCTTCCAGTTGCCCAAGTTCTTTGAGGCTCAGCCTACCGCGAATTCTGCCGGTGAAAAGAGCGGTCTGCCGTGCACCGGTGCCGAGCAGATAGCAGTTCTTCCCAGGGCTCATGCCAAGATGGACTCGGTGCATAGCCAGGCGAGTGCTGCTCGGGTTCCAGCGAAGAAAGCGTAGGAACTCCAATGGTATTGTTCCAAAGCCTCCACCCGACACCGCGCTAATTGCGCTGTTATCTCGTGTGCGGCGACGTCGCCGTTCTCGTGTCCGCCCGGGGCGGCAAATCGGGTAAGCTGCTCAGGAACGCGATGAATTTTCGTAGCGACGCGTCGAGCGGAAGATCGCTCGCCTCTCGGTTCCGTGATTTAAAACATGATACCATGTTCCTGGGAAATCCACCCGAGTTGCGCGCGCCATGAGAACGAAAATATATGTTTTGTAAAGCAAAAGAATCCCGTTTCCTTGATGAGCATTTGTGTGTTGTATAGACGCGACCCTTATTCCTTTGTTTTTGGAGGCGAGGGGAGTCGAACCCCTGTTTCTTATCGCTATATCGAGCAACATCCAGGAAAGGTTTTATCCGAACAATATCGACTTGGCTCATGAGGAATTGCGTTTTTCTACCCGGAAGACGGAAAAGACGATGGCCAGGCAAGCGCCGATGGATTCGCTCCGGCCACGAATTCCGCATGGACAGCCATTGGTCAGATCAAATAGGCTCGACTGTTATACGTCGGAGGGGTCGGCGTGTTCGTGCACCGGCCCGGCGGATTGTTGAAAATTGAGAAAGGCAGCCATCTATTTGTGAATTTCGCGGAAGATCCTGCCCCAGCGGAGTTCGATGCGGATGAATTCGCCCGCATTGGGCGCGGTGACCTGTGTACCAAGCATCTTTCTATCTTCGCCAGCAATTCGAGGATGGGCTTCTGCAGCAGCCCTGGCAGCCAGACATGCGTACCGGAACAGTCGTGCTAAGTCTGCATTCATATCCTCCAGGTAATGATTTGGCCGCAACCTCCCGAGGCAAGCGCTCGCTTTGAACATGCCGGCCCTCAGTCTCTGCATGATTGTTCGCGACGAAGCTGAAGTGCTCGCGCGGTGTCTCGACTCGGTAGCGGACCTGGCGGACGAAATCGTTATCGTCGACACCGGCTCTTTGGACGATACCATCTCCATCGCGCTACGCTACGACGCTAAAGTCCTTCGCTACGCCTGGCACGACGATTTCGCGGCAGCCCGAAATTATTCTTTCAAGCACGCGACTTCCCCTTACATCCTGTGGCTCGACGCCGACGATGTGCTGCCGCCGGAGGATCGCGAAAAGCTCCGCGAATGGAAGCCGCGCCTCGATAAGGACGTCTACTATCTTCTGTACGACTATCTGCAGGATGAGTATGGCGCGTCACTCTGCCTGCTGCACCGCGAGCGGATCGTGCGCAAAGACGCTGGTTTGCGGTGGCACTATCCGGCTCACGAATGCCTCCTAATCCCGGAGGGTGTCACTTCGCAGGACCTGCCGATTCGCGTAGTCCACCGCCGCCCAGTGGAGAGAGTCCGGCGAGACAAGGCGCGTAATCTGCGAATTCTCGAAGCCGCTGTCGGCGATCCCGCTTACCGCGCTTTGCCGCGAGTTCGCTACTACCTCGGAAAAGAATATGAAGACTGCGGTCAGTGCGAGGCCGCCATCGGCGCGTATCACGCGTTTCTGGAGATGGACGGCGGCTGGGTCGAGGACCGCTTCAACGCGCAACTCCGCATTGCGCGCTGCGAATACCGGCTTTCTCGCAAGGATGACGCCCGACGCTCCGCGAAGCTAGCCAGAAAAATGGATCCCCGCTGGTCGGAACCGAATTACCTGCTCGGACAATTAGCCCTCGATGAAGAGGACTACGAAGAGGCTGTCTTCTGGTACCAAAGCTGCCTTCGCGAAATTCCCGCCGTGCTCAGCCCGGTGGACACCTTTTGTTATCGCCTGGGTCCGTTGGTGCAGCTCTGTATTTGTTACGACCGCCTGGGCGACCATCGCCGCGCGTGGGAGTTCAACCAGAAGGCGTTGGAGTTGTGGCCGCAAGATCCCGGCCTGCTCTACAATCGCGAATACCTTTCCGAGCGCTTGAGCAAACAGCCTGCAAGGCAACCTGTGCGGCTCAATCTGGGAGGCGCCGGGCGCCGCCATCTCGATTTTCGGACTTGCAACAAATATCCCGGATCCGGTGTGGACGAATCCTTCCCCCTCGAATCCATCCCGTATCCGGACGCGTCGGTGCGCTCGATCTACAGCGATCACGCTCTCGAACATCTGCCACACGTGGAGGCGCGCGCCGCTTTGCGCGAGTGGTTTCGCGTATTAGAGCCGGGCGGCGATTTGGTCGTCCAGTTACCGGACCTGGCGGCCTGTTGCCGCGCGTTCATCGATTCCACTACGCAGGCTGAACGCGACTGGTATCGCTACACCATTTACGGACGCCAGAACGAGCAGAATGATTTGCCGGCCGCGGCACAGTTCCACCAGACCGGCTTTACTCTCGCTGAACTGAACGAGGAACTCCAGGCGGCTGGCTTCATTCTGGACATCTCCGGCACCTACGACGGCTACGGAACTCCATCTCTGTATGCACGGGCGTTGAAGCCCGCCATGGAACTCCGCGTTGCATGGGTGGGCGACGACGGGTATCTCGCGAATCCACAGTTTCGCGTGCGCGCTTACCATATCGATCGGTGGTTGCGCGCGCACGCCTGCCGCTCGGGAATCGTGTCCTTTGAAGAGGCTATGAACGCGGATGTGGCCGTCTTCTTCCGCCGGTTCGACGCCGCAGAATTTGCGCGCATGGAGCAGGCACGCAACGCCGGCAAGCGCGTCATCCTCGACTTGTGCGAAGACCTCTTCGATCTGCCTTTCCAGTGGTACGTCCCGATGATCCGGCTGGCGCACACGGTGGTTTGCTGCTCGACGGAGCTGGCTCGTAAGACCGCCATGCACCATAGTCACGTTGTAACTATCGAGGATGCCGTCGAAGCGGATTTTGCGCTGAATTGCGCCTATGAGACGACGAACCGGCTCAGGATCGGCTGGATCGGGATGCAAGGGAACGCATGGATGGCGGAGCAACTCCGTTCCGCAATCGAAGCCATGGGCCACGAACTTGTCACCATCCATGACGGTGCGGACGCCACCGTGACGTGGACACTGGATGGCTGGCAGCATGCGCTCGCCGGTTGCGACATCGCCGTTGTTCCAGCTAATTTCCGGCGCCAACCCGCCAAATCCAACAATCGCGCAAGCAACGCGATGGCGCTCGGTCTGCCGGTGATCGCGTCTCCCCTTCCCGCGTATCTCGAATTCATTGTTCATGGCGAAAACGGTTTTCTGGCCGAATCTGAAGAGGACTGGCTGAACTGCATTCGCATCCTTGCCAACCCGGAGGTTCGTCGCCGAATCGGACAGGCGGGCAAGCAAACGGCACGGCGTTACCACCTGGACGGCAGCGGCGCACGTTGGCGCGCCCTGCTCTTCCAGCCGGAACCATTGGTGGACATTCTGATTCCGACGCGCGACAACCCGGATTACCTGCGCGCTGCACTCGACAGCATCGCGGCGTGCACAACAACGCCGCATCGCGTTGTGGTCATCAATAGCGGCGCGGCGGTGAGCGTTCCCGCGGAAGTTGAAGTCCTCCAGTCCGATCGAGCGTTGAACTACTCCGAAGCACTCAACCTGGGGATTCGCTCGACGTCATCGCCTTACGTCTGTTTCCTCAACGACGATGTGATTGTCACGGCCGGCTGGCTGGGGCGGCTGCTCGAAGGATTCACAGACGGAGAACTGCGGGACTCTGTCGCAATGGTCAATCCGCTTTCCAATTGCGACGCTGGCTGGCTGCACGATTATCCGCTGCATGTCGGCGGCATTCCGCTTCTGCCTGGCGAACACGTCCTGCGCGATGGGACCGTACAGATGCGCCACGGCGAACCTCACGCGTTCTCGCCGACGCGACTGTATGGTTTCGCGTCTCCTGGCTCACGAGTTTATGAGCAGGACTGGGTCGCATTTTTCTGCACGCTTCTGCCGCGCCGCGGTATTGAGACCATCGGACTTCTCGACGAAGGATTTCGCAACGGCTGCGAGGATCTGGATTACGGCCGCCGCGCCGCGCTGGCCGGTCTGCGCGCCGCAGTGAACGAAAAGGCCTTCGTATTCCACTTTGGCAGCGTTAGCCGGGGGGACAAGATTGTCTCATCTACCGGGCATCGCCAAGCAGATAACCGCGCGAATGACGCCCGCATCGCGCTCAAATATAACCGGCCGCTGGTCGTTTTCCACACTGGCTATGCTTTTGAGTCCTGGACCGCAGCCAACGTTCTGGAAGGCGGCATCGGCGGCGCGGAAACGTGCGCAGCGCTTTTGGCCGAGGCGCTCGTGCGGCGTGGGATGCGGGTGGTGGTGTTCTCCCCTTGTGCGGGCCGCGAAGGCGAGTACGGCGGAGTGGAATATCTCGACACCAGCCGCTTCGATGGCTTTGCGGCCATGCACCACGCACATGCGTTCATTGTGTCCCGTTATGCGGAGCTACTCGACGCTCCGGTGCGGGCTTCGCGGCGTTTTCTCTGGGCCCATGACATCTGGGCTCTCGAACCCGAAACGACCCGCTTGCGGCAGCGCGCCCATTCATTATCGGTCATCGTCTGCCTGAGTCCGTGGCATAAAGAGTTCTTCGCGAACTATCATGGTGTGGCGCCCGAACAGATTGAAGTGATCGGCAACGGCATCGACCCAGCGAGATTTTGTGCGCAGGTTCCACGGATTCCCGGCCGCTTCATCTACTCGTCCAGTCCCGACCGCGGCCTGGACCATTTGCTCGAAATGTTTCCAGCCATTCGGGAGCAACTGCCCGGAGCGGAACTGCACGTCTTTTATGGCTTCGACAATTGGGAGAAGTCGCGCAAGGGCGACAGCCAAGGAGAGTGGCGCGGCCGCATGGAACAATTGCTGCGTCAGGACGGGGTCCAATTCCACGGCCGCGTCGGGCAGGACCGCCTGGCGCGCGAATTCCTGCAAAGCGAATTCTGGTTTTACCCGACGGCCTTCACCGAGACTTTCTGCATCAGTGCACTTGAAGCCCAGATGGCGGGCGCTTTATGCATCGCCACGGACTTGGCCGCTCTGCAGACCACGGTGGGACCGCGCGGTGTCCTGCTGCCGGGCGATCCGGCGTCGCCACAGTATCGCTTCGCGGCAATCGACGCCATTCGACGGTCGGTACAGGACCCCCAGTGGCGCGAACGGATCGTGAGCGATGCTCGGGAATGGGCAGCCGAGCAATCCTGGGATCGCATCGCCTCCCTTTGGTTGCGGCTGTTGGAGCGCTGAGCTACTCCGGTATCTCATTGAACTCAATCGCCATCTTATCGTCCTCTAAGAATGAAGAACAATAGGCTCGCAGCCGTTCCGGGCACCACCCCTGACTTTGCAAGGAGGGGCTAGCATGGAACTCCCCTACCAGATACTCGACCCTATCGAGGACTTGGGCACCGAAAAGGATCTCGTACTCCATCCCTTCGCAATCAATCTTCAGAAGCTTACAACGGCGGATCTCATGGAGCGAGAACACCTGATGCAGTGTCATGGAGGCGATGTCCGCCACAATCCCATTTGCTTCGAATGTGCTGACGATGACACTGGCTCCTCCTGAGTTCTGTGGGTCCGTCGCCATGCTCAGTACGCGGTCATCTTTGGCAATTGCCTTGGGGGACAACACAACATTTTTGACTCGATTTAGCTGCAAGTTGTCAGCGCAATTCCTGTAATTTGTTGGGAACGCCTCAAAGGCAAACACTTTCAGGAAAGGCCACCGCTTGGCCAGATAAATTGAAAACAGACCAATATGAGCGCCGATGTCGATGACGACATCACCCTCGTTGAAGTGCCTGTCTCGGAGACGATATCTGTCTGCCTGCAACTCCTGGGCGACCCAATCCGCAGCCTGCGAGCCGGCCTCGTCGTACGCCAGCAGGGAGATGTCATCAATCTGATAGCGATGCAGTACTCTCACGATCAAGTGCTGTTTTGCATGAAAGGAATTGCCATTCAACAAGTTCTGCGGATCGCATGGACCAGCGACGCCATTCACTGCAAATTAGCATCGCCTTTCACTGCAAAATAATAATAGAGTTTTGTGAGATCTTCTCTTGGTGCACCATGCATTTCCATTTCACACGAATTCGAAATACGCGGGTTTACAGCAGCGTCGAAGATTCCCAGCCCGGCTTTCCGGTGTGTTATTTGACAGGATCAACTTTCCCGGCGAGCGACTCATTTTCCCTGCAGGATGCCTGGGGAAAATACCCCGGATACTTCCTTATGCTCGAAAAGAAGCCGGGGGATCTTTCCAAGTTTGCCACGGCCATTGAGCAGGCCCCTCTACCTGCTCCGAAACACCTGAGCTTTGCCTGGGTCAGCTACGATGATGTGTCGATCAGGGATATTCCTTATCTCTTGACGACTAAGATGGATGACGAGGGGAGGGTTGTCATCGCCGCCGACACAACATTTGATTTTCTGAATTATCGCATCCCTTTCTTCACCGGCACATTGATTTATGCGCCATGGGATGCGCCGGACAACGACGCGAATCCGGCCTTTACGATCGCGTACCCGAAGTTGGAACACGCCTCCTCGCCGCCGGCCGGTATGGGCCTGGCTGTGTCGCTCGACGGAGAAGGCCGCTTTTGTTTCGAGGGCGAGGCGTTGCTCCACGACTTCTCTGACTCCGCCGATGTCGGTTGGAACGCGGCGATGTACTATTCCTTCGGCCGGGATCCGAAGGATAAAGGTACGCTCTGCGCGCAACGATACCCTCTTTTCGACCAATCGGCGGCGGAGGACGCCACTCAGTACCTGGTGGATCTTCGTTGGGATCCCCTTCTGCCGCTCGATGAGAACCGCACTTATCTGAAATTCACGGGCCAGTCCTTCATCTTGAAGCCCAACAAAGCGGGCGAATTTCCCCCCTATTTCTTCGAACCAGGCTCGATCAAGTTGGTCAGCTATTACCGTACCGTCTATGGAGCGACGATATCGCTCTATCCCGTGGCGGACTCCGCCAAGCTGGTCATCGAACGCATCCCGGGCGAGAACAAGTATGCTCTTACGCCGGTGGGTGACTTTGAAATCGGCGTAGAGGACGCGCCGACAGCAGATATCGCTGATCTGATGTGTGGCCTGGAGGGAACCGAGTACATCAGCTTTCACCCCAGGACCGACCGCCAGCCAGGTGACCGGCTGCGTTTCATCGCGCGCCAACCGGCCCACGCCTCCAATTACCCTTTCCGGGACGCATCGCCGGTGGGCCCCCCGGTCGACGTCCAGGCCAAGCTGCTGGACGCGACTTATACAACGTCCTGGGCAACCGTAGTGCCCGCTCCCGAAACCGCCGGGCAGATTCCTTACGTAGCCCAACCCAAGGGCGCCTCGCTCTACGGTCTCGACGAGGACATCAACCAGCACTTCCCATCGCTGTACGGCTCCAAAGATCCGAGCGTGGTGCTGACCGGCGATGAGTTTTTCCCGCTCGTGCCCACGGCCGGCACTACGATTCCTTCGGTCAAGTTGGGGGCGAAGAGCGTGCCGTTCACTGCAGAGCAGACGGAAGATTTCGAGAGACAAGTCATCGGGCCGACGCGGCGCACGGCAATTGGTAAGAGCAGGCAAACCATTCACTCGAAGAAAGCATGCCTGCAGGGCCAGAGCGTGGAAGAAGTTGCTTCCTATAACGCTACCACTCCATCCGGTTTGATAGCCACGATTGCGGGTAACACCTGGACAAAGGTTCTGCTCGGCCAGAATCTTCATGGTGCCGATGGCGGGATACGTCAGATGTCCTTTTGCCAGCCGGGCGACGCGCTGCTTCAGGCTCTTCAGACGAATCAACTGTTTCTGGTCGTGGCCAATCGGGACAATCTGGGGCACCTCGCGGCTACCGTCAACGCGGACTGCGAAGGCACGCCAACGTTCCTCAACTCGATGAACATCGAAGATTGGATATTGACGGCCGACGTCGGCCAGACCGCGACAGACGACCCGCAGAGCAACAAGTACGGCGACTATTACAACGTCATGATCATCAAGGGGCGCAAAGGCAAGCTCTACGATCCGAAAGACAGTCTGAAAGACGATCCAACAGGTGTCACGAATAGCCTGGTGGCCAACCCCGCCATGTGGACCCAGCGCGACACCTTTGCCTCGCCGGCCACCGCCGGCCACCCGACGCCAGACGCCGGCCAACAGGTGATACTCTCTCAGTGGCTCAAGACCTACTTCCGCGACGCCCACGAACAGCCGGATACGGTCTCCTTTCAGAAGTTCAACACAATTGCTCAGGACGAGAACTGGACTGGCATTCTCATATTGAGGATGAAAATTGCCAGCCTGCCGGACAATCTGGCTGGCGTCGCCGCCGGTGTCACCTCACCCAATCAGTTCAACGCTCACCACTTCGCCATCGAGATCAGCCAAGTCAAAAACGAGACAGGCCAACAACCCGACCTCAAAGAGACCAGTTCGATGTTCGGGCTGATCTACTATGTCGATCCAGCGTTCACGCCGCCTGCGAAGGGCAAGATCGCGGTACCGGTTCCGCCGACGGCCGGTGCCCTCTATGACTTTCGCTTACTCTCGCTCAAGGTGTTGTTCGAGAACTCCGCGGTCAAAGACTTCCAAAGCTATGCTCAGATCACGCTCAACTCATTTTTCGGCATGTCCGTGACGAAAATGGGAGATGGCGGCAACCCTTATAACACTATCGTGCTGGCCGGCAGCTATCAGACAAACAACGGCAAGCCGATCTACAGTCTGGGATCTACCAGCCACAACACCTTCTACTTCGGCAGTAACATCATACAGAAGATCCAGATCGATCTCGGGCAGATGAGCACGCGCAACTCCGGGACCAAGACCGCTCCCCCGACCGTCATCTCCTGGTTCGGCCTCAGCGGCTTCATCGATTTCGAGGTTGTATCGCAGGGCGAGGAGGGCACGGACAAGATACTCTTCGACGTCTTCTCGTTTGGCAACGAACCGCATCAGGACGAGTTACGCAAGGGTCTGCGGTTTTCTAACCTGGGCCTGATGATGTCTTATCCCAAAGACGAACCGGAGCGACGGGAACTGAACTTCGACAGCAGCGAGATCCGCTTCGACCTGGCAACCAGCACGCCGCGCAGCGGGAGCCTGTTCCTGGACTTCGCGCTCGAACTGCAAGGGATGACCGGCGGCACATCCGAGACGACTCCGGCAAAGGGCGGGTACCTGCAGGTGATTACCGACGCGCGGCTGACCGGCGTCGACGGCGGGCCGTGGTTCGGCCTGCGCTACCGGCTCAACATGGGCTCGCCCGGCGAGTTGGCCGGTAAGGTGAGCCTGACGTCGTATCTGCTGACGGCCTGGGCGCCAGACAGCAACGCTGGAGGCCCCTACAAAGCGCTGGTGGGCATCGAACTGCCCGGCACCGGCGGCGGCGCAAAGTTAATTAGTCTGCAAACGGTGCTCAAGCTGTCGATTGGCCAGTTGCGGCTGACTCGCGTCCCGACTGCCGGCGGTGACAAGCGGGCGTTTCTTTTAATGTTCACGGACATTGCCCTACGGATCCTGGGGATTCTCAAGGTTCCACCCAGTGGCTCCACGTTGTTCTACCTCTTTGGCAATCCAGAAGACGCGGGCAAGCCCTCGGGGCTCGGCTGGTACGCCAGATACTGCAAGGATAATTTCTGCGAGAATCAAGACTCCTTAGTGGCCCTTGACGAAAAGAGGTAAAACGCCATGCCCAACGGACTCACCGGACTGATCGAACGTCTGTCAACCAGTTCCTCCTCTTCGAACGACAAGGCGATCGCTGAGAAGATCAGGAAAATCAACGAGTACCTTCTGGGTCTCAACGAGATTCGGATTCTCATTGGGGATAGCCGCAACTTCGGACACCAATCCTCCTCGGTGAACATTCTGCGCAACCTGATCCGAATGGGCGCAACGGCAAAGTTCACCATCGCCCTGTACAACGATGATCGCAGCGTCCGCGAGCTGGTGGAGAAGATCAAGCTACTCATCCCCCAGTTCAGGGATCTTGCCACGCCATTCCGGCTCGACGGACGGATGGTGGAAGTGATCGAGTTGAATAGCAAGCTTCCTAAAGGTCCGCTGGCGATCACGGGGGGCTGGGATGAACACAAGGAGGTACCAAACGACACATTAAACGTGCTCAATTACGTCCAGCTCCAGCCGTACGCCTGGGACAAAGGTATCGACCTGATTATACTCGAACGAGATCTTGATAACCAGTTCAACCTCGACAAAAAATTTCCGGAACTTGCGCTCCGCAGGCGCGCCTTCTACCTGCCTGAGCCCACCGTCACGGCAGATGACTGGGCGTCGATCAGGACAACCGAATTCAAGGAGAAAGCGAACATCGTTAAGTGGGTGGTCGACAACCTCTCGAATCTCAACATCCACATGGTCCCGGTGTACGGCATCGCTACCATTGGCCTTCCCTGGGCATCCCTCTATAACATAGTGGCTGGAATCCTGGCAGCCCAAGCGGACAAAACCCTCCCAGAGGCCGGGAAACCTACCGTCGTGCTGGTGATCGCAGAGCTCTCGAACACTGATTGGGAGGACTTCTCTAACCTGGTGCTCCTTGGGGGCAGTTCTTCTGGCGCCGAATTATCAGGAAAGAGACTGAGTCCCGACTTCGTCGCGTGGAATAGGGAGAACCAGGTTTCCAAACGCGCGAAGTTTCTCTGGAAGCCCGGTGGTGGCCTCAGCCAGTCCGAGGTAATTGGTCCAGTTCAGACCCTCAAGAACAACGAGGTACTGGCCATCCAGCTCGGCAAGATCCCTGCAGTCTTATTCAACCACCTTTATGCGAAGGCAACCCTTCCCCCCGTATTCGAGGGTCAAAACACTTCCGAGTTGATGCTCAATCTCGGCCGGCCCTACTTCAAGATCGGCAGCAATGTGAGTGCCGTCCGCTTCGGTTACCCAACGCTGCCCTTGGACTCCGAGACCGACGGTGTAGATGCGACATCCTGCCAGGCCGCCACCTACAACGGAATCTACGACGCCCGGCCTGACAGTTGGTACGCGGAGCGACAAACCTACCCGCCTCGGGTGCTGCTGCCCATTATCCGTGCCTACCTCTCTGCCGATTCCAAAGCGTCTTTCGTCCAGTACTTCGCTTCCCTAGGGAAGTTTTACCACGGTGAGAGGAGAGACAAGCTGCTTCGAGCCTTCGATCTGTTGGTCAACGTAATCAAGCCAATCCAGACCGATGTTACGGGGGTGCTCATCGGTCCGGCTTCGCCCGTCGAACAGCTATACAACGACATCAAGGAGCATATCCAGGATGGGGTGCTGGACCTCCTGGAGGCGCTGGCCAGCGACTGGCTCAACGCCTTCTTCAAGGAAGTGATCACTGACGGCGTGTTCAGGATCAGCGGGGCCGATCTACAAATCAATTCAGCAAAGACGGAGGTGACGCTAAATGGCACCACGTCGGCCTTTGGTGTGGGCAACACTACACTGTGCTTCACGTTTACGGAAGGCCAAGGCGCCATCAAATCGGAGCTCGCCGCAACGTTCGGCGAGCTTACGATGGCTTTCCCCGGCGCGCAGTGGTTGGCTTTCTCTAAGCCGGGCCTGATGCTGACCCTCGACGAGAATGCCGCTGTGCCAGTGACCGGCGCGTTTACGGCGGAAGTCACCGCCGGTTTCACGATGGAAGTCGCCATCGCACTGCCCTCGGAAAAAGGCGATATGCTTCTCCAGGGCAACTTCACCCAAACGCGGCCGAGCTTCAGCAACCTTTTCCAGATGGTCGGCGGCATCAATTTGCAGTCGATTCTTCCGGATCAGCTCCAGTTGATCACGGATATCGAAGTCCAGAACTTCGAGCTGCGCTACAACTATGCTGATGACACCATGGAGTATGCCGCGGTCAACCTGGGAACGCCGGCGGAGCCGCCTTCGACGTGGTCGCTGGTCCCAGCGGTGGACGTGAAGGGGTTGCAACTCAACGCGACGTCGATCAGTCCGGGCAAGCTCAGCGAGCGCAAGACCAGCTACCGAATCGGCGGCCAGTTCGACATTGCAGGCGCCACCGCTTTCATTAACGCGCAGTTGCCGCAGTTGCGCGTTACCGGGGGGTTGACCGAAGACAGCAAGCCCCTGGTGGTGGCTGCCATCATTAAAGCTTACCTCGGTGACGATTTCGTCCAGGTGTTACCTGCTTCAATTAGAAACACCGAAATCGACCGGCTGAATTTTTTCGTCGATAAGGCGTTGGGCGCGTATTCATTCGCGATGGACGTCAAGGCGGATTGGGCGATCGAAATCGACAGCAAAGCGGTGTTTACGGTCACCGGCCTTGGTCTATCCATTGAGGCCATTTCAACAGACATCGATCCCGATCCCAAGACGGCGCAGAGACGTCTCCTTGGCGAGCCGCCTCGGCAAGGCACGAATGGCGCCTCGAAAGCAACGAGGGAGATCACTGGCAGCTTCAACGGCACTACTGTCATTCTGCCCGATTCGGCTAACATCGGCCTGAGCGTTAGCGCCATCTACGGAGGCAAGGACAAAGGCTGGACGTTTAACGGCAAAACCACCACGGCGATAGAGCTAGGCAAGCTGTTGAGCGCCCCGCCCTTCAACTTCGATATAGGCTCGCAGAGGTACCAAATCGACAATCTTTCGCTGACCATCACCACAGCCGATAATTCCTGGGTGTTCGATGGCTCGATCAGCAACTGGAAGATTGAATTCCTGGGGCTGGAGATCAAAACGGCGTCGCTGAAAGCCGGATACAACGGCAAGCAAAGCAACGTCCTCGTCCTGCTGGACGGATCGACGGCAGCGCTGCTGATTGCCGAAAACGCCGATCGAGGCGGGTACTTCGCCAACCTCGAGGTCGATGTTACCTGGCAGGGCATCGACATCACGGCTTGGATCAAATTCAGCCAAGGGAAAAATCCTGATTGGGGCTTCACCTTCGCATTTACGGAGACTATCAAGCTCAAGACAACGGTCGAGCAGAACGACAAACAAGAATGGATCGGTACCCTTGGATTCACGGACGATGTCACCATCGGCGCCCTGATCGAGACAATGGTCTCCTGGATCACAGGATCGAAATTCGGTTTAGAGGCACCCTGGAACGTGCTCGACAGCATCAGTCTGAGCGGCCTGCAGCTCGAGTATAACTTCACGACCAAGAGCGTCTCTTTCATAGTCAACATCGGTCCAATCGATCTGGGCATCGCCCGGATCGACAGCATCAAAGTCAACTATTTGAGTGGCCAGCAAAAGCCCGAAGACGATGGCGTCCAGGTGACGCTGAAGGGCTCGTTCCCTTGGACCGTTGGGCAAGGGTCGAAAGGCGACACCCTGGGGCCCTGGAATGCCGCCGAGCCTGGCGCTGCGCCGGCGCCCCCCGGGCAGGGCAACAAGTACGTTGACCTGCGCCTCCTGGCCCTTGGTCAGCACGTTACGTCGGACTGCTTCAGGCAGGCCACTACCGTACAGGCGGCGATCGACTGCATGAAGAAGCTGCCCGCGCCGCCCGGCGCTGACAAGCCCCCGGAGATCCCGAACGTCCAGTTCGATGCCGACAGTTCGTGGCTGATCGGCGCTGATTTCGGCATCCTCAAGGTCGAAGACAAGAAGAACGGCGACCTGTCAGCCGGCGAGAGCCGGCTAATATTGCCCCGGAACCCCGAGACGTTGAGCGAGGCTGTCGCGGAATATGTATTGAACCTGCAAGTCGTCTTTAACGACCCTCATCTCTATGGCTTGCGGGTCGCGATGGCCGGCGAGGCGGCAAAGATATTCCAAGGGCTCGACTTTCAGATCATGTACCAACAGGTCAGCGAGACCGTTGGGGTTTACCGGTCCGTAATCACACTGCCCGACGCCATGCGGCACCTGACCGTTGGCGCATACTCGGTGACGCTGCCCGTCTTCGGCATCGAAGTCTATACCAACGGCGACTTCCAAATCGACGCAGGCTTCCCATGGAACGAAAACTTTACGCGGTCGTTTTCAATCGAGGGCATCCTCCCGCCGGGGATCCCTGTGATGGGCTCGGCAGGTTTCTACTTTGGCAAGCTCTCCAGCGCTTCGACCAATAAGGTACCCGTATCCGTAAAGGGCACTTTCAACCCTGTGATCGTCTTTGGTTTCGGCATGCAGATTGGCTTTGGGAAGTCGGTGCAGTACGGCGTTCTGAATGCCGGCTTCAGCGTAACCATCGTCGGAATCATCGAGGGCGTGATCGGTAAGTGGAATCCGTACCCCAACGATCCGCTGCGGCTCGCCAACAACGCTCTGGCCGAGAGTAACTCGCAGATTCAGGGCGCCTATTACTTCTGGCTGCGCGGCACGGTCGGCCTGATGGGCAAGCTCTACGGAACCATCGACTTTGCCATTATCAAGGCCGATATCAACGTCGAGATCAAACTGGTCCTTCAGTTGACCTATGAAAGCTATGTTTCGATCACCATGACGGTGATCGCGTCAGTGGACGTGTCGGTAAGCATCACGATCAATCTGGGCTTGTTTCGTATCAGCATCGACTTCAGCTTCTCGATGCGGCTCAAGGAAACATTCACCATCGACAACCATGGCATCGCCCCCTGGGCTGATCCGCAGCCCTCGCACGCGGAAACCTTACTGCGGGCTCCGGCCGACCGCCGCCTGCGTTCCCGGCGCGAAATCGCGGCACGTGTGGCCCGGACGCTTCTCGAGCGACCGGCGACGAATTGGGCGAATCTGGAAAAAGCGGCAACAGCGGCTAGGCTATCCGGCTACCTGGCTCCGTCCTTGACGTTGGCTCAAGACGAATGGGGAGACGGCAGCCAGAGTTTGAAGGACCAAGTGCCGTGCTACGTGATGATGCTCTTCATCGACTCCGTGCCGTCGGCAAGCCGGGATACTCACACCAGCGCGTTGAAAGCCGTTGGCCGCGAAAATGACACGCCGTTCGAGATCCTTTGCAAGACGGTCTTGCGATGGGCTATCGCCGCCATCGGCAGCGGGCCCGTGGCGGCCGAGAACGTAGACAATCTGGTGATCGGAGATGAAGATCTCGTCTACCTCATCGAAGAGGTCTTGATCAGCACGGACGCGAATCCCACACCCATACCCGAATGCGCAATCGAGAGATTCCTGACCGAACAGTTCCAAATGACTGTGAAGTCACCTCCTCTCGATACGAACGCGGAGGCGCCCTGCACCTTCTTCCCGATGGCTCCTGCCCTGAAGCTCGAAATTCCCAACCCGGTGCTGATTAGCGGCCCCGTGTACAACTACATTTTTGCGGACTACAACGAGATCGACGACGCGGGCCTTGTGTTTCTTCGGACCTACTTCGACAAACTGGCCGTCAAGGTGCAGCAGAAAACGGCGATTGACGCGAAACTCGACGGCAAGAAGCTGTCCATGGCTGGCTGGATCATGACCGATTACTTCCTGCTGCTCGCCCGCCACATGGTGCAGGCCGCGCGCGACGCATTGCGCGACTTTAAGTTTCCAATCGAGGATCCCAGCGACGCGCGCTATCCCGACACGCCAGACGGCATCGTCACCTGGATCAACGAAAATGGCAAAACTGCCGCCTATACTCGTCACGACTTGTTCGCCGCCAACGCCACCCACGAATTGAACCCCGGCAAGGCGATGACGATCGGCGTCACTTATCCGATCGAGAAAGACGCAACGTCCTTTGAAAGGGCAGCCGCGAAAGCTGACCTGAATGAAGCGATCAGCGCCGGCGACCTGGCGACCGTCGCTGCCGCGGATACCGGGATTCTCCACGCCGGTACGGTGATCGCCTATGGCGATACGCGGACGTACACGGTCCAGGCCGGCGACTCGATGCTTAGCATCGCGCGGCATTTCAAGGTCCCTTTCTCGAGCGGATTGCTAGTCAGTACCGACGTGCTGAAGAAGGACGGGTTACTGAAACAGGGTGAATCGCTGGTAATTCCGGAGGTCACCTGTCAGGCGCTTACCACGGACACATTCGATTCCATCGCCGGGCAAGCGATCTACGCAGGCAGGTTCAATTCCAGGGACCTGGCAAAACAGAACGCCGGCAGGAGCATCCTCCGAGCGGGAGTAAAGATCGGCTATCAAGACGTCGCCGAGCCGTATGTTGTCCAGCCCACCGATTGTCTGGGCGATGTCGCCACACACTTTGATGTGTCGTTGGATGATCTACTCGACCCCGGCCGGAGCAGCGTGCTCACACAGCGCGGTCTGTTGGCGCCGGTCGCGGTCCTCGTCCTGCCAACCATGCGCTACGAGACCGGCAAAGGGGACACGATCGATAGCGTCGCGGCAAAGTTCGCAATGTCGCCCGACGTCCTGGGCATTCAGCCTGCCAACGGCGACATCAGGAGCCTCTTTGCGACGGCGAAGGCGAACGGCCAGCCCACGCCCTATCTCGACGTACCGCACCTGACGCAGTTTACCGTGAAATATCTGATTGCCGAAGCTCAGCGTTCGCTGGCCCTGCAGCATCTCTCGGGCATGGCTTCACGGTACTACCTGCACGGCATGCGTCTGCCCACCCACAACGATAAGGCCCAACCCCTGATCAGACCCATGCGGGTAGGTATGTGGGTGAAAAGAGACGGCGAAAAGCTGACGCTTCCACCCAGCGCTGGGCTCTACGCCCTCACTGGCCAGCAGGTCCCGCTGCCCGCCACCCGGCCGTTCACCATCACTTTGGACCGATCCGGCGGCCCGGAATGGTTGCTCTTCGAAAAGGATAACGCTTCGTCGAAAACGTCGTCGAATACGTTGTCGAATACGTTGAGCTTCGAGATTAAATCCGATTCACCAGATGCCATGCGCATCCAGAAAGTGACGGAATATGGCCACGCCAACCGGCTCGACACCGGCCTGACCGTGTTGGGCGCGGAGCCGATGTATGACAGCGAACTGGTAACCTATCCGTTGACTTCGACACTGGTGTGGCAGAGCGCCGATGCCGTCACGCTGCCTTACGGCGAGGTTCCTAGCGGTTCGCCGGCTCTCCGGTTGTGGAAGCTACCGGACGCGATGGTTAACTTGCCGGATCTGAACAGCCGCAAGATCAACCCACGCTTCAATATCCAGGTGGGGCGCTATGACGAGACTACCGGCGGTACCATCAAGTCCCCGGTCGACTACTACGGCTGGGCCTCGACCATCGAGTTTACGATCAAGAAAATCCCCGCCGCGGACGGCAGCCATGCCACCAAGAGTACCTACGAGATCATCGGCGCTGGCGGCAATGACATCGTGCTAATGGAACGTCTCCTCGATCAGGTGAAAGACGATGACCGGTTCTTTGCCCAGTTGATTCTGGGTTATCCGCCGGTCCAGACCGGTGACGCCACCCAGGGGTTGCAAACGGATCCGGTCGCTAGCGTCACTGTGGGCATCGCCCAGGTCAACCTCTCGACGGAAACTCGTCCGCCCTCTAGCGGCAGTCAGGCACTGGTTGAGTCCGGCGATCAGGGTTTGCTCAACAAGAAGTCCGAGTTCATCCGGCTCTTGTGGGAAGCGAGCATCACCCGCGCCGGCGGCTTCTTCCTCTACTACTACAACTCGTCCGAAAACGGTGGTTTGCCGGATCGGATCTTTAACGACAAGGGCGAGGCGCGTGTTACGTTGGTCGTGCTCTATACCCGCCCCTCGGAAGAGACGGCGCAGAACCGGCTCACGGATTTCATGAATGCCGTAGCTACCGGCCTGCGTATCGACACTTCGAATGCTGTTGTTTTTGCCCAGGCCGCACCATGTCCGGTCCAAATCCGGTCCTCGGGCAAGGAGTCATTGGCAAGCATCGCTTACGACTACTACTCGAACGTCGGTGACCTGGCTGCCAGCAACGCGGCGCTGGCTCTTGTTGGAGGCACGAAGGTCAAGGTCAGCGAGGGACTCTACCAGGTCACGCCCAATACGCCCGGCGGCGACCTGGACCGTATCGCCGCGCATTTCTCCCTCGGCAGCGACGGAGTACAGCAGATCAAAAATGCCAATCCGCGACGCACTGACTGGCACGAGCCGCTACCCCTGTACACGGCGATCCGGCTGCCGCAGATCGACGTCTCCGTTGGCACGAGCCCGGGCGGTACAAGCCTGAGCAGTATCGCTATCTTCTACGGCGAGAACCTCACAGCGTTGGCAGCCCACAACCAACATGTGGCGTTTGCGGACGGCTCGCCGGTGAACATTCCCGGGGGGCCGCGCGTCCGCAGCGCTACTGTGCCGCCTGGCGTTGAGGCGGTGACGGCGGTCCGTCCGGTGCCGGCCGTAACGCCGTCTGATCCTAATGCCGAGAACTTCGCCAGGGACTTCCTGCAGAACACATACAGTCTGCTCAACTATCAAGTAATCGATAACGTCGAGTTCACATCCAGTAACATGGGATTGCCCGCTGGTCCGACCACCGGGACAGCCGATCCCGAGAATAATGACAAGATCCGGATGCCGCGGGTGCTGGAGCCGGTGAAAGACTCCTGGCACTACAAGCAAGCGATTCCCTATCCGCATTATTTTAAGCCTAAGGCCAAGCCGGAACTGAGCCTGATCGGCGGTCTGCCCGAGGACCCGAGTCCGTTTGCCGGCATCGGCAGCATCCTGCAAGTGAACTTCACGTGGCAGGATTATTATGGCAATACGCTCGTGACCGATCTTTCGGATCCCCAGGAAGGCGACACCAAGCCGATAAATCAGCCGCCTTTGTTGACCGGCTACGCTGATGCGCTGATCGCCCTTAGCCAGTGGCCATCGGTGGCAGCCAGCTGGCAAGTGGTTGGCCCCGCTGGCAAGCCGCGGCTCGAAGTGCTGCTAAGCTTTGACGATAGCCGCTACCAGGGCTTGCTGATGGCAGAGGCGACTGGCGCCGCGACGGTAGTCGCGACGTTCACCAAAGCGCTGGATAAGACTTCCGCGGAGGACAAGTCCAACTACACCGTCAACGGCGTAGCCGTCAATTCGGCTTTGTTGGAAGACGACGAAAGGACTGTGACGCTGACACTCAACCTCAACGACTCGCTCAAAGACGAAAACGCTCTCAGGGCCAAAGATATTAAGAGAAAGTCGGCCCCATCTGAAGGCGAGACCGTCTTCGATGGGCGAGCGGGCTTCAGCTATCCGCAAGCTCGCGAGAAGCGCAGCTCGACGGTGCAGGAGAATGCCGAGAAAGACCTGCGGGTCTATACCCGGCTTTTCCATCAACTCGCCGATCAGAATGGCATTACCTACAGCATCGAGTCCAGCTTGCTAAAGGAGGGTTCGTTCCCGGTACAGGACGACAAGCCATTGATCGATTGGCTCTTCGCTGGTAGCGGCTCCTCAAGCTCGATCTACCAGTTCATCGCCGACCGGGGAAGCTTTGGGCTCGAGGTGCAGCCGCCAACTCCGCAGCTCCGGTTTACGAACGATCTCGAACTTGACCAAGTCAACGACAGCCAAATTTTTGTGTTGTCGCTGTCATTCATCATCCGCCGCACGGGCGGTGCGGTCCTCGGCGACCTGGAGACCACCCCCGGTATCCGGCAGACGGCGACTCAGGTGGCACCGCTGAGCGCCAAACTGGACGCCAATGACCAAAAGCCCAACACGCTGGGTCTTTCGCGATTCGCCACGAATTTCGAGGCAGCATGCCGGCAGCCAGGAGTATATCAATTGAAAGTCGCTACGGGCGTAGACCGCACCGTGCTGGCATCCGCACGTCACGGCATGGCGCTGTGGGCGGTTCGCCTGGGGCTGAACAGCGACGAGGGGATCTCTTACTCTATCGGCAACCAGGGCAAACCCGTGCTTTTCGCGCCGCGACCGATCTCCAACACGCTCGTAAGCAAAACTGGCGTGGCGATCTACGATTACAAGACTGGCACGGGGATCAGTCCGACGCCCACCCGGACAATCGATTTTGCCGACATCGACATGGATGTGTGGGGAAGTCTGTTCCTGCGAGCCATCGACGGTGTACTCTCGCCGGAGTACACCGCCGCCATCCAGCTGGTGGACAAGTGGAAGGGAACGGACTATCTGGCAGACATTCTGGCGCAGAAGAAGCTGCTGGCCTGCATCGTCAGTCAGTGGATGATCCCCGTCTTTGACGGCGAAACCGCCGATCCGACCAGCGCCCAGGAGGCCTTCTACCAGCAACTGCTGGCTCGTCTGAGCAACGCCTACACGACGCGGGCGGCAATCGAGTTCAAGGCGAATGTTCAAGCGGATATCAACGATGCGCTGGCCCCAAACGACGCCGGCAAGGCAGCGGGGCCGCGCTTCGAGGCTGCGGCGCTGGATACGGGCGGCCTTTGGGGGGGGTGTCAGACGCGGGTTCACCTGCAGTTCAGCAACCCGATGGATAAGGCAGCCGCAGAGGATAAGAAGAACTACACCGTCCCGGACGGTCTGATGGTGCAAAAGGCCAGCCTGTCGTTAGACGGCCTTTGGGTCACATTGTCGGTACTGGGCGTTACCACGGCGAGCGACTTGGCGGTTACAGCCAGCGCCCGGCTCAAAGACACAGCCAGCCAGACCCTTCAGCCACCCTTTACGCAGACGGTGAAGATACCACCTATACCACCTCGTCTTTTCGGCAATGTGATACAGAACGAGCTTGGGCACGCTGCGGCGCCCCAATCTGCTCTCAAGACCCAGGCCGAAGGTCAAATCTCGCTGACCTCACCGAAGCTTGCGCTCCGGACCAGAACCGGCGAACCGTTGACTTTCCTGCTGACAGCGCCGGACACGGTCAAGAGCGGCGGCGGCGAAGTGGTGCCTTTCGTGACGCTCGATCTGACCTACGACGGCTCGAACATCGAACATCAGATCACGACCGTGCCAGGGATACAAGGTTACCTCGCCTCGAGCTGGCTGCACTTCCTCATTTCGGAAGAAGCCAGTCCGCTGACCCAGAAGCTGGGGAAATTCGATGTGCCCATGGTGCTGCGCGCTTTTCCCACCAGCCCGACGATGACCGATCAGCTCGGCACGCCGACGGGAGCTGATGGCACTTTGAGCGAACTGACTCAATGGACCTACAGTTTCACCTATGCGCTTCCCTTTCACTATCCGCAGGACTTCGTTTACTGTGAGGTCGAATTCAACATCAAGGCTCCAGACCTGGCCGTGAGAGATTTCGAGGATGCCTTCCATCAACTGGCGCAGTTTGTGACCGTCTTCCCCGAGGTTAAGAAGGACTTTGAAGAGGTTGTGTCGAAGATTGACGCCACAACCGACGACAAAACCAAGATTGACGAAGCCGCGATCGCTGTCGAGTCGTTCCTCGCCATGGTTACGAACGTGCAGAAAGTCGCCAGCGGCGGCCCGGGCCTGACTATGGCCGAACGGCGCAGAGACTTCGTCGATAACAGCACCCTGACCTTTAACTGCTATATCCAGGAGGGCTCAATCACCTATGAAGGAGAAGACGATGTGCTCATGGTCGCGATCATCGTCACCAAGCCTGGAGCGATCGACATCAAAAAGATGCCACCGGTGGTCGAGATCGAAGGCTACGACAGTTTGTTACACCAGGGGACCGACTGCGGCGAGAAGCAGCATGATGGGGAACAATCCTTCTGCTACGTCTATAAAAAGAAGGACCTGAACGGAGAGCGTGCCGGCCATTCCCCCAATGGTGGCCTGTACCTGAGCGCGAAAGACGGACAGTCCATCGCTAAGCGCCAGGTCAAGCTGCTGGGGCTCGACATCCTCCAGAGCCAGGACGCCCGTTCGACGGTGTACATCAACCGCAACGAACTATTGATTCCTGGCAAACCAACGGCCGAAAAATTTGTCTACAAAACGGCCGAGGTGCAGTTCGCCAACCCGCTTCACCCGACAATCGACACGAGTAAGAAAGTCAACATTGCGGAGATCCCTTCTCACTCGCCGGCGCATCGGTCCCTCAAGGAGCACCTGAACGCGCTATTGGATGCCTTGCTCTTGAACAACACCCAAGAGCGCGTGACGTTCCAGGTCGAGACCACTTACAGCTACAGCGTCAATCCGATCCTCTCACCGGTGCCGCTGCCGCTGCTGATGCAAGCTCCGCTGGACGTGCAGGTAGTGGGGAAGACGCAACCGCCTAGCCGCGATCAGATGGTCGCGGACTGGAGCGCGGCGATCGGGCACTGGTTCACGTGTCACAGACCGGCAGGCACTGAAGGCACACTCAGGTTCGACTTGACGATCATGTCGAACCTGACCAAACAGGCGATGCCCCTGTTGCGGCTTCGCGACCTCGAGTTACCCATTGCCTTCATCACGCCACCCCTCGACATCGCATGAACATTGCCGAGGCCAGTCGCTACCGTGACAGGCTGGAGCGTTGCCTGCGGTTCCTTCCCCCGTTCCCGGAGAATCGTTATCAAGGCAGAGGTATTGTGATCTGTGGCGGCGGTAATTACTACTTTCCCTGCGTCTGGGTCTGCATCAGAATGCTGCGGAGGGTCGGCTGTAGGCTTCCCATCGAATTGTGGTATCGCGGACCTCACGAAATGACGGACGAGATGAGGGCACTTGTCGAGCCATATGGCGTTGTCTGTCAAGATGCATTCGCCATTTCTCAGCAATTTCCGGTACACCGGCTGGACGGGTTTGAGATGAAGCCCTATGCCATCATCCACAACCGATTTGCCGAGGTACTCTACATAGACGCCGATAATGTAGTGGTCCGAGATCCGGAGTATCTCTTTGATAGCGCCCTGTATCTGCAAACCGGCTCGCTGTTCTGGCCCGACGTTCCCACACATACCTCTTTGCCGTGGTATTTGAGCGAGGATGCCTGGGAGGTATTGGGTCTCTCGTTTCGCCACGAGCCGCAATTTGAATCGGGACAAGTTGTCATCGATAAGCGCCGCTGCTGGCGGCCCATGCAACTGACAATGCATCTCAATGAACATTCGGACTATTACTACGGTCTGTTTTACGGCGACAAAGATACGTTCCACGTTTCCTGGCGGAGAGTCGGCCAGGAGTACAGCATGATTCCGCTTCCGCCCCGAGTATTGGCGGACCATCGCGTGCTGATCCAGTTTGATTCGGCACAGAGAGCGCTTTTTCAACATCGATGTAATGTAAAATGGACGCTTGCCAGGCGGAATTCCCGAATTGCCGGTTTTCTCATGGAGGAAGAATGCTTCGCTCTGCTGGAGGAACTCCGAGCAAAATGGTCAGGGCGGACACGTTCGCTGCCGCAAGAGTATAGTGCGGCGGAAAGGGCGGTCTACGACGAGTTCGTCTGCAGCGGTATTGTGCGATGCAGCGTCACCGGGCGATCCGCTTGCGAATTACTCTTCCGGCCCGACCTGACGCTGGGTATGAGCGACGGCCTGCCATGGAACGGGTGGCGAGTCGAGACGGACAAAGACAGCGCGACGATCCTCGTTCTGACTGACGGAGACCGTCCGATCAGCTTCCTGCGACGGAAGGTCGAGCACATTTGGCAGGGGTATTGGCGCTTCGGCGAGCGCTTGCTGGTCGAACTTGGCCACTCGGATTCAGTGGGGTAAGCGCGGAAGCACAGCGATACCCTTATTCTGAACTGTGCATGATCTCTAGTCCCGGCATTCCCCAACACGAAACGCCCGAATCACTCGCCATGATCCCAAACCCTTCGGTTTCCAACTCACCCAGCCATGCGTTGTCCTTGCGAATCCGGTTATTTCCCAACCCGTAGGGAAAGGGCGGAAAGATAAGGCCGTCGCGGTGGAGATCCGCCTTCACGAGCAACATCGTGCCGCCGACAGCATCGAGCTTCACTAACTCTCCTTCCTGGCGCAGGTCATGCAGATGAATCCGTCCCTGATCGCGCCAGGCGTTCAGATCGAAGCTCTTCCCGCCATACTCAGAAACACAGTTAGGATGAACGATCTCCTTTCCCGTTGCCAACAGCGTTTCGACGACGTCGGGCGGATATTCGATCACGTCCACGTCCAGCCACAGAACCCACGCCTCGTCATCAAGGGCGTGAAAGAGTAAGTGGTTGCGGCTCTTTGCCATCACACGCCGGCGTGCAACTTGCAGGTACCATGCCCAGCGCGGCACGCCTGGTGGATTTTGAAAACCAAAATCTTTTTTCCACAAGCTCGCTCGCCGATAGGTCTTCTCCAGGGCGGGAAGCCGCTGTTGGATTTCGGCGTAGGTTGAATCCGTGCTATCGCTTTCCAGGAATCCCAAAGAGAGGAGCCGAGCCGGGTACGTCAACGTGGCAAGCGCTACGAAGTAACCGTCAAGATACTTTGCCGCGTTCTTGACGGGAGTCAGGATCAGGAGATGGTCTTCAGGCGTCATTGGTTTCCCGCCTCGAATACGACCAACCCATTGCCGGTTGTGACACGATACGGTCCGGGCAGACGGTAGTGCTGAAGAGCATCGGTCAATATTGTCTTTTTGTGACGAAGAAAGTCCGCTGACTGCCCAGCGCTAGTGGCGATCCGGCGATGGTGCACTTCAGGGTAAGCGTTTGCGCCATGATAGCAGTAGACGTTGAGATAACCGGCTTCCGAGAACGGAGCCACCGTGCGTTCGGCGGCGATCTGTGCGAGCAGGACGCTGTCTTCGCCAGTCGTCGAAAGCGGGCCGGTTTCCGGATAGCGCAAACACACTTCGCGGCGAGCCATCAGCGTCCCCGGAATAAGTTGCTCGGTTGCGTGATGCCCGGCTCCCCGCCAGTCAGCCCAATATAGAACGCGCTGTCGATAGAAAAACTGAAGCTGATCGGTGAAGCAGCAGGCCTCCGCTCCCACAGAGTTCATACACTCGAACTGGCGTTCCAGGCGCTCCGGATGGTTCAGGTCGTCGTCGTCCCACTGGCATACGATGGTTCCCTTGGCAACGTCCAGCGCAATGTTCCGCAGCACCCCCAGCGGTTGTCCCGATTCAGCCATATAGACCGGGTAAATATCAGCTCGTCCGAGCCAGCGAATGTAGTCGTCTATGGCCTGCCGATACTGCGGAGTCCCATCAGTGACAATGATCAGCTCTCGATTCGGATAAGTCTGGCGACAGTAGCAGCGGACGGCTTCCTTCAGCAACACGAGCCGGTTGAGCGTGATGGTCAGACAACTAATTATCGGAAGAGGGTGCTTTGAAACGGCAGGACTCGACAGTATTGGCGCGGCTGCGATTGACTCGGTCGGGTGCGTCCGGTCGGAATTGTAAATGTAAAACGCTCGTGGGTTATATCGGACTCCCGCCGAGCCGGCCGCTGAAATCAGTTTCTTAGCAAGTGCTACATGTCCTCCAACAGTCAAACCTTGAGAATGTTGATCCTGGACTGAAGATTGAGAGACGGCGAATGAAGCATCTTCGCGGACAACCTGCTGTAGAAGGGCTCCTCGAAAAGCCAGTGGAAAAGAGCACCGCCAGTCCTCGATCAGCAGCCGATCCGAGTCGATATTGGGAATCGCACATGCCAGGCCAGGAGCCCCGTCGGCGTACTGAAACTGCCCATAAGTCAACAGGCAACCGGGGTCGGCAAAGTAGCGCTGCAACTCGGTCAATGCTGTGTCTGAGGCCAGCCAGTCGCTACCGTCGAGCAGTAATACGACGTCATCTGCGTCGCAGTGCCGGGCCGCAAACAAGCAAACGTTTTCCCCCACTGCGTCATCTTCGGAACGGCGTACGAGCGTGACGCGCGGGTCTTCGACTGGCACTTTATGATGGGATTCGTCCGTCGAGCCGATGTCCAGGAAGACCATTTCAAATGGAACGCACGTCTGGCACAACAACCGCTCGACACAACTATCCAGGTGGATTCCGGGATTGCGGAACGGGATATAGACTTTGATCTTTTGCCGATGCTCACCCGCGTGCGAATAGGCCTCGGCTGCTTTCGTCGCGCACTCGTGCCGGTTGATCAGAATCTGATCGTACATATTCGGCGGCACCAGCCGCCTGTCCCCAAGGAGTTCGTCACAGAATCGAATGCCCGCCTCATACTGGCCGAGGTGATAACAGCATGTCGCCAGCGCCATCCTGATGAGGTAGCGATAAAGGCGTTCTTCGACCGCCAGGTAGTCCCGCTGCGGATAGGGAATCGCGACTGCCTGCTGCAGGAACAGGTGCGCCAGGTGAAAAGCTCCCTGCCAGCGATAGTGGACAGCAATCCGGTACAGCGGCTCGGCTCGAGTGGGCCGAAACTGAAAAGCGTCCAGATACGCCTGCAACACTTCAGGCCATTCGCGTTGCAGTAGTTGTTTGATCTCGGCCACCTTCAACAAGGCGCACCACGCCTCTTCAGGCCAACCTCCCATTTCGACGCGCCGCTGATAATATTGGAGGGCCAACACCGGCTCTCCCGCGGCGGCATAACTCTGTGCCAGGTTAAAAACCGTGCGCGGGTCGTCTGGTGTTTCCTGATGAGCGAGAAGCAGTTGCTCGACGTCCCGCTGGTAGACGCCCGGCTCCGCGGCCCGCGATCCATCTGTGCGGCTGTCGATCCACACCCCTTGCAGCCGTTCCTCCGTCGCCGTTTCGGGCGGAGCTAAATACTCGTGGATTGCACTTTCGTACCGCCAGCCAGGAGCGTTGCGGAAGAGTTGAATTCGCCAGAATGCGACTGGGCTTGAGAAAATCTTGAGATAGTAAGCGTCGTGGGTGAGTCGAGGTTGTGAAGAGTCCTGATCCAGGACCAACACCTCGTCGGCATCGATCACGAATACGTAGTCAGTTTTCCCTCGTGCGAACTCCAGCGCCTCATTGCGGTTGTGCGCGAAATCAACCCAGGGACGCTCGATCAACTCTCCCGGCACATTGCGCATACACCGCTGAATGAGATGCTGCGTACCATCGGTCGAGCCGGTATCTACAATCACCCAATGATCGATAAATCCCCTTACAGAATTCAAACACCGTTCGATGATACGGCACTCATTCCGCACGATCATGTTCAGACACACCGTCTGCTTCAACTGCAGCATACTGCTCCTCGAGCGGCTCATTCCGGCTATGAAAGACCGGCTTACTTACTGGGATACCGCCACGGCCCTTTACCCGTTGAGAGAGGAAGGCAACGAAGGTAGTACGCCAGCGCTTCCAGGAACCTCCATGCCTGTGGGTTCCCATCATCTGCCGGAGATCCTTCATTCATGAGCCAATATGCAACCTGGCACAAAGCAGGTAGTTCGTTCAACGGCAAAGAATAGAGCGCGGGAGGCAACGGAGGAAACATCGGTTTCGAAAACTGCTGAACCTTTCCCGGGTCAACAGGTCTGCCTAAATAGTGTCCCACAGTCGACAAGAACTTAGCGACGCTGGGGTCCCGCGACGGCGTTTCACTTAATTTCCACGCCAGCTGCTGAATCAACGGCAGCAAGTCGTCAGGGTACGGATTCGTGGGAGGTCGCGCCTGAAGAGGTTGCGGTATAGCTGGGGGAGATAGTACTTGTCCGATGTTAGAAATAAACTCTAATACTGCCTGTCGGTCGGGCAAATATGGATAGCCCTCGTTGATTGCCCATGTCATCTGCTCGAGGAGGTCTGGTACGTTCGACATCCACCTGCTGGAAGGAGGTCCCAACGGCCCGGTAGCTCCGGTGACTCCCTGGGCTCCTGGTATGCCAGCGGCTCCGGTAACTCCCCGGGCTCCTTGTACGCCAGTGGCTCCGGTAACTCCCTGAGCTCCTTGTGGGCCAGTGGTTCCGGTGACTCCCTGGGCTCCTTGTGGGCCAGTGGCTCCGGTGACTCCCTGAGCTCCTTGTGGCCCAGTGGCTCCGGTGACTCCGTGGGCTCCTTGTGGCCCAGTGGCTCCGGTGACTCCGTGGGCTCCTTGTGGCCCAGTAGCTCCGGTGACTCCCTGGGCGCCTTGTGGGCCAGTGGCTCCGGTGACTCCCTGGGCGCCTTGTGGGCCAGTGGCTCCGGTGACTCCCTGAGCTCCTTGTACGCCAGTGGCTCCGGTGACTCCCTGAGCTCCTTGTACGCCAGTGGCTCCGGTGACTCCCTGAGCTCCTTGTACGCCA
>Ga0210393_10000583_pt1 | contig 32645 bp, 29 predicted proteins | sample IncBWC27OmetaG_FD_160068 | JGI IMG/M metagenome (GOLD analysis project Ga0210393, IMG submission 160068) | Forest soil microbial communities from Barre Woods Harvard Forest LTER site, Petersham, Massachusetts, United States - Inc-BW-C-27-O ...
CTTCCTGTTTGAGCGTCAGGTGCATGCGTTCGTGGCGTCCGTTCTGCTGCGGGTTACCCGGCTTGATGCGCTCGATGTCGATCCCGAGCCGCAGCCACCACACCGACAGTCGGGTGAGGCCAAAAAGGGAGTTGGCGCTGGCAAAAGGCGCGCCGTTATCGGTGCGAATCGCTCTGGGTAAGCCAAAATCCTTAAAAGCCCGCTCAAAGACTGTCAAAGCGTACATCGTCTGGGTGTTGGCAAGGGCCTCACAGCTGATCAGATAGCGGCTGGCGAAGTCAGTGATGGTGAGGGGGTAGCAGTAACGGCGGTCAGCCAGCATGAACTCCCCCTTGTAGTCAGCGCACCAAAGATCGTTCGGTGTCCAAGGGCGAGACAGTTCGGTGCCTTGAGCCTTGTAGAGGCGCCGGCGACGTCGCTTGACCAGGCCATTACGATCCAGGATCGCGTGCACGGTACTGATCGCAGGACAGTGCACCTCGGAGTGCTGGCGACGCAGGCGTTCGCGGATCTTCGGCGCTCCCCAGCTGGGGTGCTCACGCTTGAGCTGCAGGATGGCCTTCTCGATCTGGAAAGGCAGCTGGCGGGCGTGCCGATAGGGTCTACGGGAGCGATCCGTCAGCCCATCAACCCCGCAGTCCTTGTACCGGCTGAAGATCTTGTAGCCGGTCTTGCGGGAGATCTCGAACTCCCGGCAAAGCACTGCCATCTTCTCCCCGTCCAGCAGACGGGCCACAAACCGCAGTCGTTCGTCCATCTGGTGACACTCCCGCCACGGCATCTGCGCACCCTCCGCAAATGCCGAAAAGTGTCACCCATGTCATCGGAATAAAATGTCACCCCCAAATCCGGAAGGACTTCAGAAACCTGCGTTGAGTGCTGAGTTGTCCCAACTCGCAATGTTTCCATTCTGTTTCCGTTCACAGTAAGACTTGCGAACACGCCGTATTTATACTTGTCGTCATGCTCCTAGACGACATCATTGCCATCCTCAGCGACAGCAAGGGCAGTCTCACCGATGCCCTTTTGAAGACGAAGGTTCTGCTTTACCAGATCGGAAAGAAGGATCTGGTTCCATGGGTGACTTCTGAACTGACTGGCTATTCAGATTTTTCCAACATTCCTCCATACCGAATCATCGCCGCCGCGCCACACGCGAGCCTTACGAGCATTGCTTGGGCGATGAATGACTGGCGGCTTCCTACCGGCCATCTGAAAGATAAGGACCGAAAGCACCTCACTGAAGCGTATATCGACCTGTCGATTCAGAGCATTGAAGAATGTGTAAGGCGCTACAGAGAGACAGGAAAGGGTGGCCTACAGCGACCGCTTGATCCCGCAGTGGCGTCTCTGTTCAAGAAGGTGCTGGAGCCAGGTGTGAATATTGTCAGCATCTGGTGCGATGTGACCATGTCGCAAGTTGAAGCCATCCTTGATGAGGTTCGCTCGCGCCTTCTCGACTTTGTGCTTGAACTGAAAGAGGCAATGGGTGGTGATATAGCTGTCCAAGATCTACCGAAGAGGGCCGAAGAAGTTCATGCCGACAGGATATTCACGCAGGCGATCTACAACACCGGCCCTGGCACCATCATCCTTGGCAACCAGAACATCCAAGTAAACAATCAACAAGGCGACATCGAGGGACTGCTAAAGGAAGTTGCAAAGCTCGGGTATGACCAGAAAGAGCTTGAAGAACTTCGTCGGGCAGTGATTGAAGACAAAGGTAAGAATGAAACACCAAGCGTGACCGAGGGTGAGACAGGTAAGTGGTATACAAAAGCTCTCAAAAAGGTCGGGAAGGGTGCAGTCAATGCTGGAGTTGAAGTGGTGACAGGTGTGATCGTCAAAGCACTAGAGCACTACGCAAAGGGAGGATGAATGAATCTTCAAACATTCCTTCTCGTGCTCATTTCAGCAATGGTAGGTATCCACTGGGTACGTCTTTAACGACGGCAAACGTTCAGCTGCTTTGTGCGCGCCATAACCTCGCAAAGCGTGATCGCATTGAATAGCGGTTTCACCGTCTCGAGATCAGCGTTAGCCGTCCCTGCGGATGTTGACCTCCCGTTCTTCTCATACGGGGCCTTCAAACCCGGCGAATTGGCTTTCTCGCAGATCGCGCCATTCCTATCCGCGCGGCCTGAATCCGCATCCGTCTCAGGAAGTCTCAAAGTTCGTGATGGCCTTCCACTCTTGGACAGCAGTGGTGGACGGAGGGTCCAAGGGTTCATGCTGGCGTTCACAAAAGAGAAGCGTCTACAGGCCTACGAAACCATTTGCCGGTTTGAGCCGAAAACGATCTACCTCTGGAAAGAAACCGAGCTGTTGTCTCCGGCGGTTCGAGTCAATCTCCTGGTGGGTAGGAAACTGGACAGGGGTCGAGCACAGGAGCTGGAAGGAGAAAGCTGGTCATTCCGAGACGATCCAGTCTTCACGCATGGCATGAGAGTCGTGGAAGCTGCCACACAGGAGTGGGGCCAACATCCTTTTGATAGTGCGCCACCGGACCACTTCGATTGGGCACGCTTTTTCCGTCTGCAGATGTCTTACCTTTTGCTCTGGTCAATCATCGAGCGGTATTCGGCGTTCGCATTTGGGCCGGCACTGTCTCCAGAGGCCAAAATCAAGGCCCTTGGTGGCGACCCCGGATTTATATCTGCGCTCAGGCGACATGCTCCCGCTGAAGCTAGAAACGTGTCCGATAGCCGAGATCCCGGCGAGCGAGTTCTTCTCGACGCAGCTGACCCGGCGAAGGCTGCAACCTACTTCTACCAAGTTCGCAGTAACCTGAGTCATCGCGGTAAGGGAGCGTGGACTGACGGAGAGATCGTTCGACAGTCGCTTGTCGCCCTTTTGACGATCTTTAAAGACATGCTTTCCTTGACTAAGCAATAAGGTCCCAGCTAGCAAGTCCATCCTCGCCGCGAAGTTGGTCCGGACCGATCTCATTCGTAAACGAGACTCTAGGCGCGAATCGTCCTAATCAGGGTGTCAGGTCGGATCCGCAAGCGCCAGTTCAAATTTGGACCGGGTTGGTGGAGCCGCGGGCCGTTGAAGAAACAGTGGGATGTGGCGCTCGCATGACGTCCGACAGCACAAGTGCGCGTCAACCACGCCTTGTTCCGTTAATGCACCAGATCCGTCTGGTGATGCGCGACGCCAACGTTATTGACGATGCCGAGAACATCTTTGCGCGCTGCGATGTCTTCTCCGAGCCGTCTCGTTGCCTCCGGGTCCGCCAGATCTACGGTGATGAAAATCCCCGGGAACGAGTGCGGCTGGTGGCGAGCGATGCCGATTACTGACCAGCCCCTCGCATTGAGTATCTCGGCGCTTGCCAGTCCGATCCCTTTTGAAGCCCAGGTAACCACTATGCATCGATTCACACGGTCCTCCCTCAGTAAGTGATGGAGGTCGCGTGCAACGTCCTGGTGGTGGTGATCATCGGCCACGCTGGCTGGCGCTCGCCACCGCCGCGGCGCTGATACCCTCCAGCGCAAGACCGTACCCCACACCCTCATCGATGATCCGTCTCAGCTTCTGCGTCAGGGCGATACGCGTGTAGCGCGTGGTCAGGGGAGGCAGCTTGGCGAGTGCTTCGGCGATCTCGCGAGCGCGGGATAAAAGCCTTTCCGGGGGGACGATCTCATTCACTACTCCCCAATCCTTGGCCGTCTGACTTGGGAGCTCCTGCCGCGTCAGAAGGAAGTACCGGCCGCGCACGCTACCGATGACCTCCGGCCAAAGAAGGTTTACGCCGTCCCCCGGGACGATGCCGAAATCGAAGTGCGGCGTGTCCTGAAAAACCGTCGAGGGTATGGCCAACACGATGTCCGCGAGCAGAATGTACTCGCTGTGAAGTCGCACCGGGCCATTGACGGCGGCGATGAGGGGCACCTCGATGTCCAGAATATTCATCAGGATCTTCTTGCCCTCTCGATAGATCTTGTCGTACCCCTGAGGGCTGAAGAAGTCGAAGCCCTCAGGACTGATCGATTCCATGAATGCGGCGCCACTGCCCGTCAGGATCACCACGCGATTATCCCCGTCGGACCCTATCGCATGAAACAGGTCCACAAACTGCTCATGCGTGTGACCATTGAACAGTAGCGTTTTGCCGTTCGTGTGCAAAACCACTTCCAGCACCCCGCTGTTGGAACGCGAAAGACGCGCGTTCGAGAACTCGTTCTGATACTCGGCTAGCTTAGTCATGATGGACGCTCCTTAAGCACATCAGTCAGAAGACTTATAAGCACCGATGCATCGCCCTGAAGTCTGTCCCGACCAACTCAAGTCGAAGATCGAGTCACTCATCGGGTTTGCCTCTCTAGGCATCGCCGATCTTGAAGCTCGCATCGGATCGCGCCGTGGCGGGCGAGTCGCTCTACCCGGCCCGTCGTCGGAGTGACACACTACATCGCCGCGAGATGTTCGCCGACAAACCAGCTCTGCAACTCGTTCGTGCGTACGACGTCGCTGACGATGAGATCATTGACGCGCATGAACTGTTACTTGAGGAGGCACGCCAGGTCGCCGCTTGACTGAATTGAGGCACGAACCATTGATCGCGGCGATCATCGGCACCTCGATGTTGAGATGTGCATCGAGGATGCGCCGCCCTTCCTTGAAGATCTTGTCGTAGCCTTCCGGGGTGAAGAAATCGAAGCCTTCGGCGGTGATCTCCTTGCAAAATGTATCGCCAGCGCCGGTGAGGATCACCACGCGGTTGTCGCGATCGTTGCCGACATCGTAGAACGCCTCCACCAATTCCTCGCGTGTATGTCCGTTGAAAATCAGCGACTGCCCGTTGGTGTGGAGCGTGATTTCGAGGACGCCGTTCTCCCGGTGAAAGCTGAGATCCTTGTATTTAGTCTCGTAGTGTATGGCGGTCTGCCTCTCCTATTTGAGGAGGAATGGAGTTCCCACGACTCCGCCTATGCGGATGGTTTCCACAACCTGAAGCGAGCTGGTGTCGATGACTTGGAGCCCAGTCTCAACGCTCGCGTAGAGATACTTACCGTTCGGATCTGGGGTGATGTATCCGTTCAACGTTGGCTTCGACTCAAGCGCAATCGTTCTCACCACCTCCAATGTGGCTGTGTCTACGACGACGACCTTCGCATCCTCGGACCCAAAGAAGAAGTTGTACTTTCCGTCCGGCGTGAATTCGTCCCACACCGCGAGGAAGTCCAGCGGGATGCTCTTGATGACCGACCGCGCGCCCAGGGCCACGAAACTGATCGAGAACCCCTTCCCCGTGGGGACTGCCGGAGGACCGAGGTGATGGTATTCCGCACCGTGATGACCGCTGCACTCGACGGACGCGGTGTGGTTGTCCGGCCAGATCGTGACCATGAAGGGTCCGGTCCCTTCGCCAGTGGGAACCGTACCAATGACTTTCCACGTGCGCGGGTCGATTATCGTGAGCGTGTCGGAATCCATGTCGGGCTCGCAGCAGTACTTTCCGTCGGCGCTCACCATCATGTCCCAAGGATGGGCGCCGACGTTTATCGTGGCGACCTCCTCAAAGGTATTCGTGTCGTAGACATGGAGTTTGTTCTCCGAGGAGACTGGTACAACCGCAAACTTGCGATCCGGCGTGAGACCGGGGGTGTGGGCAACGTTCTGGCCAAGAGAGATCGTTTTGGCGTTGGTGAGGGTCTTCGGGTCCACAACGTGGACGCCGGCCAGAGCAGAACCGTCTTCCTCGGCCGAGGCAACGCTCCAGACGCGACCTAAGTGATCAGGATAGTGATTGTCGAAAATGAGATCGTGCGTTCCGGGAGGGATCCTGGGAGCAGTGACAATAACGTGCCAGTTCGAGGGGTCGATGATCGCCGTGCCGTTTGCCCCGACGACATAGAGGTAAGGATGGCCTGAGCTTGCTTCAAAGGCCAGCGACGCAGCCGAAGGATGGTCAGGCGATTTCGTCATGTTGGCGGGCTTCGACGATTTCATTTCTGCATTCATATCGCTCCCTTTCATTTGTGGTCCTCTGAAGTAAGAACATGCGGTCTTCCAACTCAGGCGCCCGGCCGAAAACAGATCTGATTCAATAGATGTGATCGGAATTCAACTCGGCCGCCAGATCATCGAGGCTCAACGGTGCTCGAGGCGGCGAGCGCTCGGCCAGCGCGCCCATGTCGACGAGCGCGAAAAGACCGAGCGCAGAACGCACCGCCCAATGCCACATCGGCTGACCAAGCACTAGGATCCAGCGCGACCGTCCAACCGAGGAACGGTCGAGAGGGCGCTGCAGTCGGAGCGAGCAGTGTCATGTGGAAGCCCGCGGTATATCTTCTTCGCCCGTGAAAGTGCCGGCCGTCCAGGATCTATCGCGTGTCACGTGGCCTCCTCTCGACAAGGGACGCCCGCGGCAATGAATACCGTCGCTTGCCGAGGAGGACGTCCTGTGTCTACTGGGGTCGATCCACAGCAGAGCGTTGCGCTCAAGATCGAGCTTGTACGCAGCCTTCGGTTCGCCGACGCTGATTAATCCATTGATTATTCGAGCCATTTTGCGCTCCCTTTTTCCAGGCCGGGGAAACAGTACGCGCTAAGTTAGATAAATTAAAATCAATTTATTTGCAGAGTCTATAATGCTATGTTATGCGGGACTATCGCCCGACGTTTCGTCAGCTCGAGGCGCTGATAGCTGTCATGGAGACCGGTTCCATGACGCTTGCGGCCAAGCGCATGCATGTCTCGCAGCCCGCGCTGAGCCGACTCATTGCGAACCTCGAGACTGATCTTGGCTACGCGATGTTTCGTCGCGCGGGTGGGCGCCTCGCGCCGACCGCGGAGGCGGAACTTCTCCGCGAAGAAATCAAGAATGCATTGAGCGCGGTAGATCGTGCGCGGCGCCGCGCACACCAGTTGGGAAGTTTCCAAGAAGGCGGGCTCGCGATTTGCGCGTTCCCATCTTTGGCAGCGACCCCGCTACCGCGCTTGCTCGCGGGCTTTTGCGCGCGAAACCCGAAGCTGAAAGTCACGCTCAACGCAATGCACGTCCAGCGGATGCTGGACGAGGTCGCGCTGCAGCGTGCGGACTTCGCGATCTCCGATCTGCCCGCCCATGGGAATGGCGTGATGGCGGAACACTTGTCTCGCTATCACGGAGTCTGCGTTGTTCAGCCTCAGCACCGATTTGCCAGCCTGGCAACCGTGCCGCTACTGGCCATCGCTGAGGAGCGCTTCGTGTGGTTGGGCGAAGAGGACGATGCCCGTAACCGTACTATCGTCCAAGAGGCGTTTCTGGCAAACGGGGTTAACGTCAGCGGGAATGCAGAAGTGAGTCTCTCTGCCTCCGCATGCGCGTGGATCTCGGCCGCGGGCGGTTGTGCCATCGTCGACTCCTTCGCCGCAGAGGAGTGGCGCGGTAGGTTGGTTTGGGTAAATACCGATCCTCCAATCGTGTTTGATCTTTGGCTACTCCGTTCAGAGGTGAGGCCCATGTCGCGGATTGCCGCAGCGTTCCTTGAGATTCTGCGCAGCTATCTCGACACGCTGCCGGGAGCTCGGAAGACCGCGCCGTTTTCCCACACGTAGATCACCATGCCCGTGAATGCAGGCGGAGTAGTGGCGATCAAGTCCGTCAGCGACGATGTGCCAGGATTGTGTCGAGCTCAGACTTGATCTTCACGCAGCAATCGTTTCAGGACGCACACCACCAGAGCGTCCTGCCAGTTGAAAAACCGTGAGAGCAGCCTTTGCGTAACAGAATGCGCGCACAACCCGCTGCGTCTGAAGAATCTACATCCACTCTCCCCCCGCGTCCGCTGATTGGTATTCCGCCGGGTCCCGCGTGGACGTCGACCCCACTAGACTTCCTAACGCAAGCGTGTCACCGACTACCACCAGAGGCTCGTCGCTGAAGCCGCTTTGCCGTATATAGGAAGTCATGGCTGGAACGCACAGCTATTGGCTGATGCTGTTGTCGGTCATGGTGGCCACCATGGCGTCGTTCGTCGGGCTCGATCTCGCGGGCCGACTCGGGCGGTTTCGGCACCACGGGATGGGATCGCTTTGGCTGGTTGCCGGGGCGCTTTCCATCGGCCTCGGCATCTGGACCATGCATTTCATCGGCATGCTCGGGTTTCATCTGCCGATCGCGGTGTCCTACGACACCTGGATCACGCTGCTGTCGCTGGCGTTGGCGATTGCCGGCTGTGGAGCGTCGCTCGTTCTGGTGAGCAGCGGTTCCCTGGGCGCAGGCAAGTTGTTCGGGGGAGGTGCACTCATCGGCGTCGCCATCGTGACCATGCACTACACCGGCATGGCGGCCATGAGAATCGCCCCGCCAATCCGCTATGACCCCTGGCTCGTGATTGTGTCGATTCTCATCGCCGTGGCCGCCTCGGTACTTGCCCTGTGGAGCGCGTTTAAGCTGCGGTTCGATAATTTTTTCTCAGCCTTCTGGAAGAGGGCGGGCAGCGCAGTGATCCAGGGAAGCGCGATATATGGAATGCACTACACCGGTATGGTAGCCGCCGCATTTGCTCCCGGCAGCCGCAGCACCGTCTATCCCCCGCAGCAATTCGACCCCACTGCACTTGCCGTGATCCTGGGCGCCGCATCGATGGCATTCCTACTGGCCACTCTGCTCATCTCCGCCTACGAAACGTTGCGCGCCAGCCGGTTAGAACCGCATGTGGAGAAGCTGGGACGCGCCGTTGAGCACGCTTCCGGGGAAATTCGCGACCTGTCGAAGCGGCTGGTTGAGTTGCAGGACGCCGAAAGGCGCCGGCTTGCGACCGAGCTGCACGACATCGTCGGTCAGAACCTGTCCGCTTTGGTCACCGAGCTGGCCCTTATCCGCAGCCGCTTGCCGGCCGCGACGGAACCCGAGCTGTCCAAGAGTCTCGCGGATGCGAGCCTCCTCGCGAAGCAGAGTGTGGAGGCGGTGCGCAAGGTCATGGCGCAATTGCGGCCGCCGGGCCTCGACGAGCTGGGGCTACCCGCGGCCTTGCGCTGGCACGCGAGCGCCTTTGAATCCCGCACTGGCATCGCCGCGAAGGTCGACGCCGACGAGTCACTTCCCAGGCCTCGGGCGGCCGTCGAAGACGCGGTTCTGCGGATCTACCTCGAAGCGCTCACGAACGTCGCGAAGCACGCCTCCGCCCGTGTGGTTCGGGTGAAGCTTGAGCTGCGGAATGAGCAGGTCAGGCTGAGCATCGTCGACGACGGACGCGGGTTCGATGGGCAGGCTCGCCTGCGTGGTGAGCCTGCCCGCTGGGGGCTCGCAATCATGCAGGAACGCGCCGCAGCCGTCGGCGGAGAGCTGCGTATCCGCTCGGCACCCGGCGCGGGAACCTCCATCGAGTTCGCGATTTCTAAGGACAAATGGGCATAACTGTCCTGTTGGCCGACGATCACGGCGTGCTGCGTGACGGTGTACGCCGCCTGCTTGAGGCAACTGGCGATATTCGGGTCGTCGCCGTGGCGGACAACGGGCTCGAGGCGCTGGAAAAGGCCACTGAAGTCAGACCCGACGTCGCGCTCCTTGACATCTCGATGCCAGGCCTCAGTGGGATCGAGGCGACGCGAGCGATCATGGCCAGATTTCCCAAGACTGCGGTCGTGATCCTCTCGATGCACTCCTCGATGGAGCTGGTCCAGGAAGCGCTACGCGCGGGGGCGCGCGGTTATCTTCTCAAGGAATCTGCCGGCGAAGAAGTCGTGAAGGCGGTCCGTGCAGTGGCCGCCGGAAGACGCTTCCTCGAGGCCGGGGTCACTGAATTGGTCATTGAGGGCTGCATACATGCCCGGGTCGCCACCGCTGCACACCTCACAGCGCGCGAGCGCGATGTGCTGCGGCTGGTCGTCGAAGGCAAGAGTAATATCGAGAGCGCCGCCGCGCTGGGCCTTTCTCCCCGCTCAGTGGAGACGTACCGCCTAAGGCTCATGCAGAAGCTGGGTCTCAGCGATCTGCCGTCGTTGGTCAAATTCGCGATCCGGCACGGCATCACCACACTCGAATAGTCCGAAGGCGCAAGGGAATCGTTCAGACCGGCGGCAAGAAAAGCCACGTCTTCGCTACCGCAACTGACGTCAAGAACGCGCATACCTGCGCTCATTCCGGCCTGCTGCAATAGTTGACGCGTAAAGGGCTCAAAGAGCTGCGCCTGACGACTGAGACGTTCAAGTTCCTGCTCCGAAATGGCCCAAGAGCCTGTCGAACTCCTTCTTCTCTACCGCGTAACACTCGCAAACCCGCGCTTCCAATTGCGGCCGATCCAGCACGGTGATGACCCCACGGCAGTATCGGATTATGCCGCCGCTCTGCAACTTGCCAGCCGCTTCGGTCACGGCCTCACGCCGCACGCCGAGCATGTTGGCAATGAGCCCTTGAGTCATGGTGAGTTCACTCGAACTCAGCCGGTCAAGGCTGAGCAGGAGCCAGCGGCATAGCTGCTGGTCAACCGTGTGGTGTCGGTTGCAAACCGCTGTTTGCGCTACTTGTGTGAGGAGCGCCTGGATATAACGCAGCAACACATCGCGTAATACGCCAATCTGACCGAATTCTGTTAGCAGGGATGCGGACGGGAGCCTATGGGCCCACCCAGCGCTATGTACGAGTGCCCGACTCGGCGTAGTCTGGCCACCCGTGAAAAGTGCGACCCCAACTACGCCTTCGTTGCCAACCACGGCGATTTCGGCGGAGGCGCCGTCTGTCATAACGCACAGAATGGAGACGATGGAGTTAATCGGGAAATAGACATGCGACAAGGGAGCCCCGGCCTCATAAATGACTTCTCCGAGGAACAACGGAACCAACTCGAGTTGGGGCGAGAGCCGTTCGAGTACTTCTGGTGTCAGCGCGGCGAGCAGTTGATTCCGCACGGGCTGGCGTACGGGTGTGTGCGTGAGATCAGGCACGATATGGTCCATCCTTAAGCATTCACCTTAAGGAGATTTCTGTGATTCCCGAGTGCCCAAAATTAATGCCGAAAAAGTGGCTGCTTCGGCGGATGGCGAATGTCAGTGCGACACTCATTCTGCGAGTCGTGCCTGGGACTCCTTCGCGGCTCTTGCTGACACACAGGAAATGGTCCGCTACGCGCAGTAGATCGAGTGCCGAAACACGTCCGAACTCCTGCGGAATCTCCGCGGCGGTGACGCCGATGCTTACTATCACGGTGACAGGGCCGGCGTCTCGTAGCCTGCGAGATCGAGCAGGACAGGCGAGTCGCGCGCGTGCGAGCTCGTCGTCATCGAGGACGCGACGTCGTCACGGCTGCAAAAGTTGGCACGAGACGGCGGTGTCGGTGGCATAAGTCACAGCATGCGCGGCCGTCGCGGCGGTGGTTCAGGAGGCATGCAGGCTCGCAGTGGTGGCGTGGGCCGCGCGGGGATGGTTCGTACGCCGGGTACCCCATCTGCTGCTGAGAAGCGCCCGCGCCTCCTTCGCGGGCGCTGGCACAGCGAGCAGATACCCTTGTACTTGCCGACAGCCGAGATCCTTCAACATCGCGAACTGCTGCTCGGTCTCGACGCCTTCGGCGAGCACCGTGAAACCCAGTTCCTCCCCGAGTGAGACTACTGTGCGGACGATGGCGGCGTCCTTCGGCTCAGAGGTCATACGATGGACGAGTGCTTTATCCACCTTCAGGCGATCCACCGGCAGGCGGGAGAGATAGCTCAGGCTCGAGTAGCCCGTTCCGAAATCATCTACGGCAATGCGCACGCCGAGTCGCTTCCACTGTGCCAGACATTCGAGCGCAAGCTCCGCATTCACGAGCAGCACGCTTTCCGTAATTTCCAGCTCGAGCCGTTCGACGGGAAAGCCGCTGAGCTCGACCACGTGAGCTAGGACCGTGGAGAACTGCTTGCATATCTGCGGAGTGGACACGTTGACGCACAGAGTCGGTGGCTCTCCGGTCCGACCGGTCCATGCGGCGACGGTCTGGCACGCCTCTTGGAGAACCCACGCGCCGAGCTCGGTGATCAAGCCGGACTGCTCCGCGACCGGGATGAACACCGCGGGCGCTATTGCCTCTCTGTCGGGCCTGAACCAGCGCGCGAGGGCCTCGACGCCGCACGCGCGGCCGGTTTTGATTTCATATTGTGGTTGATAGTACACGCTCAGTTCGCGGTTCCGGATGGCATTGCGCAAGCCGCTCTCGAGCCGAAGCTGCCGTCGCGCGCGCTGCTGCACGTCGCCGGTGTGAAACCGCAATCGACCACGGGACTTGGACTTGACGTCGTGCATGGCCGCGCTGGCATTGCGAAGCAAGGTCTCGAAATCGCCCCCGTCGTTGGGGTAGACCGCAATACCTGCGCTCGCCGTCACCTGGAATTCCAAGCCCGCGAAGCTGCGCGGCGCCGCTGTCGAATCGAGCATTCGCTGCACGAGAACAGCCGCATCAACCGGATCCGCAAGTCGAGACAGAATGACGAGGAACTCATCTGGCCCGACACGTGCGACCGTATCGGCTTCGCAGACCGCCGCTTGCAGGGCGGCACCGACGCTCTTGAGCACCGTATCGCCCAACGCACGGCCAAAACCCTCATCCACCAGGTGGAAGCCGTCGAGATTCACGGTCACGAGCGCGATCAGGCCGTTGCTGTCGCGCGTGCGGCCTATCAAGCGGTGCACGAGATCACCCATGTACGCAAGGTTCGGTAGTCCGGTCAGCGGATCGTAGTTGACGAGCTGGCGAATTCGCGCCTCAAACGAGCTGTGATCCCCCACGTCTCGCGAAATCATCGAAAAGAAGCGCGTGTGGCCGTTGGTGTCCTTGTGCGCGGTAACTACATCGCCCTGCCAGCTTCCATTCTCAATTGCGGTGTCCAGTGCCGCGGGTCGCAGATTCGCATTCAAGACTGCCGCGTAGCTGCCATCCCACTCTGTGCCGAGCAGCTCCGCACGGGAGTGGCCGAGCAAACGGCAGGCGGCGTGGTTTACGAACGTGATTCGTCCCCCAATGTCACTCATCACGACCATGTCAGGGCTTGCCTGGACCACCTCGGCCAGGCGCGGGCGCGAGTGCTCCACTTCCTGCGTGCGCTCCCGCTCGCGGGAGTCGGCGATCGCACGTCGCACTGCCGTGCCGAGGCGCAGCAGATTCGACTTCAACAGGTAGTCCGCGGCGCCGTATTTTAGGCAGGCGATCGCGCAGTCCTCGCCGCTTGATCCGCCGACGAACAGCAGCGGCGTCGTTGGACGCAGTCGCCGCACCAGGTCGAGGGCGGCACGGCCCGGGTAGCCGGCCATCGCGTAATTGCACAGTACGACATGGGGACGGAAGTCGACCAGCTCACACCGCAGCTCGGATTCAGTCGCTACGCAGTGCGATTCGAAGTCGAGACCGTCACTTTGCAAGGCGTTCCGCGCGAGCGTGACATCCGCCTCCTGGTCCTCGACAAAGAGAACTCTGAATGTTTCACCCATCGCATCTCCCTCGGAGTGCCGGCCAACTGTTGTGTCCTCACCTTGAGAAGTCTAAGGAGGTGCGGGCGCGAGGTATGTCGGGAATGTTGGATAGCTATGTGGGCGAGCGCACATTGCTCCGGCACCACACCCGAATAGCGGAAGGCGCAGGGGAATCGTAGAAACCCGATACCCCGGGCGGGTTTGTCCGATATCGCATTCATTGCCCGATCCCTATCATTGCGACCCATGTACTCGAAGCAGTGGATGATTCGCGGGCCTGCGACACCGGTTCGCTCGGGAGAGCACTCTCAATGCACCAGTAGGTTCCTTCACCGGTGTACATGTTGTCCCGGCACATTCTGACTGCGGTGCGCGATAGAGTCGCTGTTGATTGTCCAGCGCAGCAGTGGGCATAGAACGTCGGCCAGCGAAGGATTTCACGCTAACCAATCCGCCGGTTAGGACGCTGATCGCAGACAATCAGGCAGTTCTGGTGGACACCATGCAGGTCATGCTCACGTCGCTCGGCGATGTGGAGGTGGTGGCGTGTGCGTTCAACGAAGTGGACGCGATGGATCTTACCGTCAAACTGCAGCCCGATGTCGCCATCATTGCATTCAACGTGCTCGGGATGAACGGCATCGAAACGGCGCGCCAGATCCGCAAGCTCGCGCCGGCGACCCGCATCCTGATTTTGTCCATGCTTCCAGGCCCCGACCATGTCTACACAGCGTTTCGTGCAGGTGCCGACGGCTACGTAATCAAGGACGCCCGTGCGGCCGAGGTGGTCGACGCTTTGCGGCGCATCAGCAAGGGGAAGCGCTACATGAGCGAGGCCGTCTCCAACGTGGTGATCGGCGACATGGCAGCGGAACGTGGCGCTGCACGCGATCCGCTCAGCCTACTCACCGGGCGCGAGCGCGACGTGCTGCGCCTGACCGCCGAAGGGAACTCGAGCGCCGCCTCGGCGAAGTTTCTCGGCCTTTCTCCGAAGACGGTCGAGTCCTATCGCAGCCGCATGATGCGCAAGCTCGAAGTCCGCAACGTCACCGGCCTGGTGAAATTCGCAATCCGTCGTGGGATCGTTTCTCTGGATTCGTAATCCCGGGCGCCACCCGTCCGGACGCTGACCCGTGAAAGACGGCGCGCAATACTTTGAAGAGTTCGCTCTAAGCGAGTCACCCGATGCGCTGATATTGATGAGTCCGGAGGGAAGGACCTTGCATTGGAGCAGGGGCGCTGAAGCGATCTTTGGCTACGGGCGCGCCCAGGTGCTGGCGCACGCGATCGGCGAATTTCTCATTCCCACGGATCGCATCGCAGAGGAAGCGCAGTTTCTCAGGGAAACCCTGGAGAAGGGTTTCGCTACGGTGCGGCGCAGGCAAAACGGTGCGCTGCTCTATGTCGATGTAACTAGCCGGGTCGTCCACGAGCCGGCGGGCGGTACGGCCTCGACACTCACTGCCGAAAGCTATCGCCGCAAGGGACTGGTGCTGGGGGCAACTCAGTTCATCTTTCGCCCGATAGAGCCGCAGGAACTGCTCGCCACCGTGAGCGGCTGCCTGCGCGAGCGCGTCTAGGCTGCACGTGGCAACGATTCTCGTAGTCGATGATCGCGTCGTGAACCGCCAATCCCTGGCTACGCTCTTCGCCTGTGCCGGACATCAGGTCGTTGAGGCCGCGGACGGTGGTGAGGCGCTCGAGCGCGCCCGAGAGTCGCCGGTGGATCTGGTCTTCTCGGACATTTTGATGCCTGCCATGGATGGGGTCGAGCTGGCGCGGCGGATGCGCGCCGATGCCAGTCTTGCGCACATTCCTATCATTTTCTACACGGCGACCTATCGCAGCGACGCAAGAAAGCTGGCGGTGGAATGCGGTGTGCAGGACGTGCTTGCAAAGCCTTCCGAGCCGGCCATCATCCTCAACGTGGTGTCAAAGTACGTCGGTGCGGGGACGAGATCCGTGCCGCAGACCTCCGTGGCGGAGCTGCCCATGCCGTCAGGGCAGGTGATCGAACGCCTGACCGGCTATATCGGTGACCTGGGCCAATTGCAGGGAAGGCTGGCGGAGGTCATTGAACACGGTCAGCCCTTGATCGGGCGCAGCGGCGACCTGCGCGAGCTCTCTTACAATCTGTCCGACGCGTTCACGACGCTTCACACGATAAGCCTGCGTCTGTCGGCCGTGATTGAGCTCGGGCTTGAGCTCGCATCGGAGCGCGATCCGGGGCGCCTCGTTGAACTGTGCTGTCGCGGTGCCCAGGACATCCTGAGCGCGCAGCGTGCCGCGATTGGGATCCTGCGTGACGACGGACCCGGCCTCGAGTATCTCTCGGTGCCGGGTTTTGCCGGGTCGGCGCCGGCCGCTCTGAGCGCGTTACTGCCGGCCCTTGGGGTACTCGGCGAGGTTGTTGCCGGTGGCAGCGCGCGCAAGGTAGTCGCCGCGGGCTCTGAGCCAGCATGCCTCGTTGTGCCCGTGAGGTCGGCGCAGCGGACCTACGGCTGGGCCTGGTTCGAGGGCAGACTGGGAGCCAAGGGTTTCAGCGAGGAGGATGAGCACTTTGCGGTGACTCTTGCGGCGCAGCTTGGGTTGGGCTACGAGAATCTGCTGCTGTACGACGAGACGCGGCGTCACGCGACAGCCTTGGAAAGCGAGGTGGTGGAGCGTAAACGCGTGCAGGAGTCGTTGGCAGAAAGTGAAGAGCGCTTCCGGCAAATCGCTGAGAATGTGCGCGACGTGTTCTATCTGATCGATTTGCAGACCCGCCGCGCGTGCTATATCAGTCCGGCGTACGAACAGGTCTGGGGTCGCAGCCGGGAGAGCGCGTATACGCATCCGGAATCGTGGTTGCAATCACTCCATCCGGAGGACCGCACGGACGTGCAAAACAGGTGGCTCAGGGACAGACCGAGCGTCGCTTTCGACTCCAGCTATCGCATCGTCCGACCGGACGGATCCATCCGCTGGATCGAGTCACGCGGCTTTCCAGTGCCTGACGCGGCAGGCAAAGTCTACCGAATAGCCGGTGTCGCAACGGACGTGACAGAGCGGCTGCGACTGCAGTCGGCGCTGGAGGAGCGCGAGGCAGGCCTGCACAGAGCGCAGCTCATGGCAAGGCTCGCGCATGTCATCATCGCAAGCGATGGCTCCTTCGAAAGCTGGTCCGAGACGCTGCCGGAGCTGATCGGGATACCTGCCCAGGACCTGCCCAAGACCGCGCGTGACTGGCTGACGTTCATCCTGCCGCGGCATCAGCGCCGGGTGCTCCAACAGATCGTGAACAGCCGGGTCGAGCATGAGCGGATCGAGCTGCAGTACAAGATGCGGCGGCCCGACGGGCGCACTATCTGCATCAGTCATGTGGCCGAGCCCCTGGGTGCGGAGGCGGGCTTTGCTGGGCGCGCGCGCTGGTTCAATACGCTTCAGGACGTCACCGCGCAAAGAGTGGCCGAAGGCAAGATCAAGCGCCTCAATCGCGTTTACGCCATGCTGAGTCAGATCAGCGCTCTGATCATCCGTGTTAAGGACCGCGATGCTCTGTTCCAACAGGCATGTCGCATCATCATTGATTCCGGTCACTTCTCGCTCGCCTTGGTCTCGCTCGTAGACCCCGAGAGGACCCACCTCACGCCGGTGGCCTGGTACGGCGCCGCCGAGGGCTTTGTAGCTCTTGTTAGGGGTCGGCTGTCCCTGCTGGATCCGCCAAAAAAGCAGAGTCTTACCGCGCGTGCCGTCAGCAAGAAAGTAGCGCTCGTGTCCAACGACGTGAGCAACGACGCTCGCATCAAATTCAAACCCGAGCACCAGCAGTTTGACACCCGCTCAGTGGGTGCGTTTCCGCTCGTTGTTGGGGACGCCGTGATTGGGGTACTGGTCCTGCACGCCATGGAGGTCGGGTTCTTCGATAGTGGGGAGATGCGTCTGCTGCTGGAACTCGCCGGGAACATATCGTTTGCCGTCGATCACATCGGCAAGGCGGAGCAGGTCAACTATCTCGCGTATTACGATTCCCTCACCGGTCTCGCCAACCGCGCACTGCTTCATGAGCGGCTGGTACTGTACCTGAAGGCCGCACGGCGCGAACACCTTAAGCTCGCCGTCATCATTCTGGATGTGGTGCGATTGCGGGCGATCAACGAGACGCTCGGCTGGCAGGTCGGTGACGCACTTCTCAAGCACGTCGCCGAGCGGATGCGCCGCCGGATCCGCGATCCGAATCAGCTGGCGCGTATTGGCTCCGACCAGTTCGTGCTCCTGCTGCCGGAAATCAAGACCGGCGAAGAGCTTGCGCGCAGTGTTCAGAGCTGGTTGACCGAACCGTTCGTTGAGCTGTTCAGAAGTGGCGATATGGAACTGCAGATATCAGTCAGGGGCGGAATTGCCCTGTTTCCGGAGGATGGTGATGACGCCGACACGTTGTTGCGGCACGCAGGCGCCGCACTCCAGAAAGCCAAGGAAACAGGAGAGCGGTACGTCTTCTACGCGCGCGAGATGACCAAGCGTGTCAGCGATACACTTGCATTGGAGAACAAGCTGCGGCATGCAGTACAGAGAGGGGAACTCGTCCTCCATTACCAGCCGAAAGTTGATCTCACGACACGTACCATCGTAGGACTCGAGGCGTTGCTGCGCTGGCAGAGTCCTGATCTGGGACTGGTACCGCCCCTGAAGTTCATTCCGCTGCTGGAGGAGACCGGCCTGATACTCGAGGTGGGCGCGTGGGTCATGCAGCGCGCAGCGCTCGACCATCTGGCCTGGACAGAACAGGACCTGTACGCGCCGCGCATCGCCGTGAACGTGTCGGCGATCCAGCTACGCCAGCGCGATTTCCTTAGCCTCGTGCAGGGGGCGATTGCCGTGGGCGCGATGCCCACGGGAATTGACCTGGAGATCACCGAGAGTCTGATCATGGAGGACGTTCAGGCCAGCATCGAGAAGCTCAAGGCGGTGCGCGAACTCGGGATCAACATTGCGATTGACGATTTTGGAACCGGCTATTCCTCGCTCGCATATCTGGCCGCGCTGCCGCTGGCGGTACTCAAGATCGATCGCGTGTTCATCGCGAAAATGCCCGATGATTCGAACGCCACGACGATCGTGAAGACGATCATCACGATGGCGCACTCACTCAGGCTCAAGGTCGTGGCTGAAGGTGTCGAGACGGAAGAGCAGGCGAGGCTCCTACAACTTCTGCGTTGTGATCAGATGCAAGGCTATCTGATCAGTAAGGCGGTGCCGGTAGAAGAGATAACAGCTCTTCTGCGTTCGAGCGCGAGCGGCTGAACGTGCGTGTCGGGTTCGGTTGCAAGCAGGCATTGACGACGGAACTGATTCCCGACGGGGACGGGGCGCGCGCGCTATGCGTCAGGCAGCAGTGCGGAATAGCATCTTCCGAACTCATCGTGGCCATCGACGCCAAGGCGGTTCCCTGCTTTCAGACCATCCTGCAGCAGAAAGGCGAGTTTGGAGATGGGGAGCTTGAGTCCGGGCTGGTTGCGCTTGCTGGGCGGACTCTCCGTTGTCATCCTGAGCGCGCTCGGGGGAATCACTCTAGCGCTTACGGGAACATGATGAAGTAAGGAACGCGAGGAACGATCCCGAGTCGTATGGTCTAATTTCACCTGTGCCATCTTCTGGCCACATCCGTGGTGTCGACTCTGTCCCACGCTGGATTTTCCAGTGCACGGCGGTCGCCTTGATCGCCTTCAAGGCGCATGGCGCCCCCGACCCGCCAGTTGCTGCCGATCCAGAGCGCCAGGCCGAGGTTTCAGAGCGGGGCGCGCAGGTGATGCCGTTCAAACTGAGCGCAACCACACACGTCTTTACCAAAACTCCTGTCGGAGCCCTGCAGAGGGTGGTCGTTAAGGATCCCAAGGACGCAGTGCAGATCCAGTTGATTCGTCGACATCTCAGCGACATCGCGGACCACTTTTCGCGGGGCGATTTCTCTGGCCCGACCGAGGTCCATGGCGTGCAAATGCCGGGACTGGCAGATCTTAAGAAGGCCAAACCGGGAGAAATTAGTGTGCGCTACCAAGACCTGGTCAACGGCGGGCAGATCGAGTATTCGACGCAGAAAGCGAATTTGATTGTCGCACTACATCAGTGGATTGATGCGCAGCTGTCCGATCATGGACCCGATGCACACGAAGGTCACGAGCAACATCACGATTACACGGTCGACCAATGACCCTGCAGACGCCAGGGCTTGGAAATTCCATTGCTCGCCTCGCCACGTGCATCACGCTTGCGGGTCGTTGGCATTCGGATGGAACAACTGCTCGCCGTTGATTTTGTAGTCGCCGATGGCTTTCTGCCCCGCGGGCGATACCAGCCAATCGATGAACTGCTGTCCGAGCTCTGTCTTCACATGCGGGTACCTCTGTGGATTCACGAGCATGACGTCGTACTGATTCAGCAACCGTTTGTCGCCTTGCATCACGATGATCAGGTCAATCTTGTTCTTGAACGAAAGCCAGCTGCCGCGATCTGAGAGTACGTAGGCATTGATGGCTGACGCGGTTTCAAGCGCGCCGCCCATACCCTGCCCGATATTCATGTACCAGGTACCCTTTTCCGCGCCGATGTCGATGCCGGCGAATCTCCACAGATCGAGCTCGGCAATGTTCGTACCGGACCTGCCGCCTCGCGCAATGAAGGGAGCGCGCATGGTCTTGAGCCTCTTGAGCGCGGCAACGATGTCGTTCGATCCCCTGAGACCGGCCGGATCGCTCTTTGGTCCGATCAATACGAAGTCGTTATACATCACCGGATAGCGCTTGACGCCGAAGCCCTCGGCGAGGAACTTTTCCTCGGCCGACTTGGTGTGGACGAACACGACATCGGCATCGCCGCGACGGCCGGTATCGAGCGCCAGGCCGGTGTCTTGTGCCACGACTTTGACGTCGATACCGCTTCTCGCCTTGAACAGCGGCAGGATATGGTCAAAAAGGCCGGAGTCCTGCATCGATGTTGTCGAAGCGACCACTATGGACTTCGTCTGTCCGAAAGCGGACGTGGCGAAGACAAGGTTGGCTGTGATGGCAACGAAACAGCGGCGATTCAGCATAATGGGTTACCCCCAATCGACTAGATCAGCAGTTCCGGCGTGCGATACGCGCGGCGAGTCTCGACTCCCGGCCGGCGTGTCCACCGCACCCACCCGATGGAACGACTTCGGAACGTCCGTCGCTGGATTCGGAGTCACGTCCAGGCACACCAGCACGATGAACACCCGGTTGCGGGCGGATCTTAGACCGAATCCTCTGATCGCCACACGTCTCTCCCACGCAGCTCGCTCTGGTCGAACCACACCTCGATCCCCCGCCTACCGCAGCGTGGTGCAGATGCGGGCGGTCGCCGCGGCATCCTGCGAGGCGCAACTGATGGAGACGGCGCGCGCGCCGACACCAGCCTTCTGTTCGTCACCGCCTTCGGTCATGTCGAGATCCCCACTACCCATCCGGCATCGTCACGGATACCTTTGGGGTTGGCAACCGCGGGAGATGCAGAGTCAGCGAGTGACCGCTTCAGGGAACCTAATTCGATGGGCTAAGCGTCTGGTCTTGGGCCGGTTCCGGCCGCCGACTCCGGCGGACGGCGGTCACAGTGCCTGGAGTTCCCTCGGCAACCCCGGGCGCTGACCCGAGCTGAATCGTCAGTCTTGCTGGGAAAGCTGGCGACGAAGGTGCGCGGAGGGCAGGCAAGCTTTCGGCTTCCACTTCGGTTTCCAATCCAGCTATGCGACGCAGATTCTTGTGGCCGGATGAGATGGAAGCAGGCGCGACCAATCCCACTGAAACTTCGGGCTCAAGCTCTCGGCTTACTCAATCGGGAGCACCGCACGCCGACAAGGGCGCTGGCGGTCATGAGTCATCTTGCGCACTGGTCCACAGACCGGCGCTTAAATCCGTGCACCGTTGCTAAGATTACCAAGATGTAAGATGAGACCGTGGGAAGCATGATTCTTCTCGATCTGATGGGCGGCGTCGCTCTGTTGTTGTGGGGCCTTCATATGGTCCGCAGCGGCATAGTGCGTGCCTTCGGCTCCGATCTCAGACGCTTCCTTGGAATGGCGCTGCGCAATCGCCTCGTGGCATTCACGGCTGGCATTTTCGTGACTGCGCTCCTTCAAAGCAGCACCGCGACGGGGTTGATGACCGCCTCATTCGTCAGCAGCGGCACGGTCGATCTGGTCCCGGCGCTCGCGGTCATGCTGGGCGCGAACGTCGGAACCACGCTCATCGTCCAGGTCCTCTCGTTCAATGTCTCGGCGGTGGCGCCAGTCCTGTTTCTGATTGGTGTGATCGCCTTCAAGCGTGGCGGCCAGACACGCACGCGCGATCTCGGGCGAGTGGCCATCGGCGTGGGTCTTATGGTCCTCTCGCTGCACATCCTGCTCGACACGCTGGCGCCTGCGGAGAACGCGCCGGCCGTCCGCACCCTCCTCGCTGCCATGACCGGCGAGCCGGTGCTGTGCCTTCTGATGGCCGCCGCACTCACTTGGGCCGCCCACTCCAGCGTGACAGTGGTTCTGCTCGTGATGTCCCTTGCCTACTCACATTTCATCACCCCGGTTGCCTCGCTCGCCCTGATCCTCGGCGCCAATCTCGGCAGCGCGATCAATCCCCTTGTGGAGGGCAGCCGGGGCGACAATCCCGCCAGCCGCCGACTGCCACTGGGCAATCTGCTCAATCGGCTGGTGGGGTGCGCGCTCGTGTTCCCGTTGTTGGACCCAATCGCCGAGGCACTCGCTCGCATCGAGCCCAATCCCTCGCGGATGGCCGCGGACTTTCACACCGCGTTCAATGTCGCTTTGGCGCTCGTTTTCATTTTGCCGCTGGACGGCGTGGCAACGTTGTTGACACGGCTGTTGCCGGAACGCGTGAAACCTAGTGACCCGGCAACACCGCTGTATCTGGATGAGATTGCCCTCGCGACACCCTCCGTGGCCCTGGCCTGTGCCGCACGCGAAACCCTGCATATCGGCGACATCATAGAGAGCATGCTGCGTCGGACGATGACGGCACTCATGACCGACGACCGCAAGCTGGTAGCGGAAATCTGCCGCATGGACGATGCCGTAGACCGGCTCGACGAGGCGGTGAAGCTGTACGTCACCAAGCTCACCCGAGAAAGCCTGAACCAACGAGATGCACACCGAGCGATGGAGATCATCTCTTTTTCAATCAACCTTGAGCATGTCGGGGATATCATCGACAAGAATCTGATGGAGCTCGCGGCGAAGAAGATCAAGCGACAGATCGTCTTCTCAAAGGAAGGCGCGGCAGAGCTGGAGTCCTTCCATCAAGAAGTTTTTGCCAACCTCAAGTTGGCTTTCAGCGTCTTCATGTCCGGCGACGTCACAATCGCGCGGCAGTTGCTAACTGAAAAGGCCGCGCTGCGCGCCGCGGAGCTCGCCGCGGCCGAAAGCCATCTTGCGCGCTTGCGGGAAGGGCGTCCGGAGAGCATCGAATCAAGCTCGCTGCATCTGGACGTTCTGCGCGACTTGAAACGCATCCATTCGCATATCTGCTCGGTCGCGTATCCGGTACTTGAGCGCGCCGGTGAATTGCAGGCGAGTCGTTTGAAGGAAGTCGATGCGGATTCAAGTTCCGCCGCTGTCGGAGATGCTGCCGCTTCGGCCCCACCTCATAAAGGCTAATTTCAGCGCAGAGAGTTTGCTAAGCGCGCCCTAGACATCCTCATACAAACGGCCGGATACCTCAGTCCGTAACCCGCCGCGCATCGGTCACGAAGTAGTCGGTCTCGCCGAAGCAGGAGCTGGGAATTAACTTGTGCTGCTCGTAGTGCAAGGCCACGCGCTCGCCTGCGCTTACGTTGAGGCGGTTAGCAACCGCTTCATCGCGCACCGTGAACTGAAATTTGTCGCCCACCGTCCCCGGCACGGTGAGCATGGCCAGCTCGCCTTCCCAAGTCTTGCAGAGCCATCCCTTTCTCGTGACCTTCTGCACGTAGCCGGTGCGTTGGCCGTCCGAATAGGTCCAGTGCAGCGCGGCCCAGGTGAAGGCCGCCGCGGCCACCGATATCGACAGAAGAGTACCTATAGCCACCTTGAGCATGAGCTGGCGCCTCCAGTCAGGTAGGTTGAGGAATTACAGGGTACCGCGCTCTATGCGACGCTGATCGGTTCGTTAGCCGCGTGCCGCGAAGCACGGCGCCAAGTTCTAGGCGGCGTTTGGCTACGGACGGCGAAACGACGGAATTTCCGGGAAACAGCGGCGACGACCGGCCACCTCCGCAGGCTCGGCGTTGTTTCCACTTTGGTTTCCAATCCACCGTCAACCAGGAGCGTCGATCTGTCCGCGGATCTTCTGATCCCAGGCGTCTCCGGCGCGAAGCTCGCTCTGGTCGAACCACACCTCGACGCCAGCCGCGCGCAGTGCGGCGCAGATCCTCCGCGCGAGGCATAACTGAGAAACACGGCTCGCGACGATTCGGTCACGATCTCTAATCCCGTTCGCCAGCCCGCACTCAGCCAGTCGTCCGTTGCCAGAATTCGCCCGGCTTGATTATGGCGATTCCCTGAAACTCGCCTAGTGCGAGGAGGTCCTTGTCTACGGTGACCAAGACCGATGCGCCGGCGGCGACCGCCGTACCGAGAACTGGGACATCCTCAGAATCACGGCAAACGTTGGCCGGGAGGTCAGTCGGCACGACCGTGCTGGCCATCCTCGCCAAGAAGCGGCGCAGCTGACGAACTTCGCTTTCGGGAAAGTTGAACTTATCGCGAAGTTTGCGGCTGAGCTCCTCGGCAATGAAGTTGGAAATCACCAGTTCGTGATGTGTCAGCACATCCTCGAGGAGCTCGGCGCACACGCCGGCTCGGCTGATCGAGGCGGCGATCAGCACTGAGGAATCGAGAACAACCTTCACGAGCCGTCAAGGACGCGGAACACGTCATCGTCCGTGTGTATTCCCTTAGCCTGGGCCCTTCGCACCAGCTTCGCGCGCAAGCGCTGAAACTCCGATACCGCCAGGAACCTGCGCAGGGCTTCCCGGGCCAGATCGCTCTTGGAGACACCCGCGGCGTTGCTCTGCCGTTCCAGCGCGTCGTGCAACTCATCAGGGACTCGCAGCGTGATGGTAGCCATGTATTACATTGTAGTACGTCATCGGGATGCTGGCAACGCAACCGAGCCGTCATCGTAGGTGTGCCGGGAATGTGCCGAGCTCAGACTTGGTGTGCCGTGATTGTGCCTTGGTGTGCCTGGGGACGGGGCTGGCAAGCGCTGCAAGTGGTTGATTAATAAGCCCCTGGAATCGCCTTCACCGGACTGAAAATCCGCGTGTCGGTGGTTCGATTCCGCCCCTGGCCACCATCAATTCAAGTGTAGGGTCTCAAGACTTCGTCGACAGACTGGCGGTGGATTTTGCCATGAGCCGCTCGTAAGGGGTTTGCCCGTCGAGAGCTCCATGCGGTCGATGCCGAAATGCCGACACGCCTGCGCCACGTTCCTCGGCATTTCGCTGGCCTCACGCAGCAGCTTTAGCCGCCAGGCCACGATCCGGTTCTGTTCGGTCTTGTTCATGGGCTCTCTCACTGGGTCGAGAAGGGAGCCAGAATGTCACCTTAGTCTTGGGACTTCACACTGCCGAGCGGATCTTGTGTCGAGGTCGCCGCTGCGGGCTCGTGTTGAAGCGTCTCGATCTCAAACCCCTCGAGCATATCGGTCAACCGCCGCGTTTCTTCCTCCAGGTCCTCCTCCGGGTTGATCCGCACAACCCGCCACCGAGACTGAATTCATCGATGCCGAACGGCCGCATCCTGCCGGGGTGCGGCGCGATCTCACATATACGATCTCGAGCGCCGTGAGCGTCGCGGACGCGAGCGCCTACGGCACCACCGCGGGCTTCCGCGGACATGCCCATCCGGGCGACCGCGCCCTCGGCCGACGCCGCTGCGGAGTACAGCCTGACCCGCAACTGGGTGCTCGTGGCCGATCTCATCTGGTCGCACAGCGCCAGCACGCGCATCACCGGCAGCGGCGATCCAGGAACGGTTATGAGGTCGTCCTCAGTCAATTGACCGGAATGGCTTCGAAGGCCACCGTCGCGCCGGTATTCGGGTCTATCGCCTGGCCGGTGATCTCGCCGCGGTCGTTGATGTCCTGGGCATTCGTGAGGATCAGTGTGGTGCCCGGAACGACCCGCTTGTTGAGATCGGTCATTGTGTCATTCTGCCAGAGGAAGGCGTGTCCGATGGGGAACGAGACACCTACCACCTGATCGAGGTCGTTCACGCCGAGCGCCTCGCTCACACCCTCAGGGTCGAGCGTGCCGAGATCGCAAGTGCCGGTCACCGTCTTGCCATTGCAGGCGTACGGTCGTGCGGACCAGAAGAACGCGTGGAAATTCGCTTGCGCCAGGGTGGGGCCGTCGCCCGGAAGATCCGAGAATCCCGCCACATCGTCGCGGTTGTTGATGTCCATCGGCGTATTCCAGTAGGTCCCGCCCAGCGTCGGCAGCGACATGCGTATCTGGCCGTCTCTCCACATCACCATGTGCTCCGCTGTACCGCCGCCGACCGCCGCATCACAGATGCCGGAAATGCCGACCACCGCTCCTCTCTGATTGATCGCGGTCGCTGCGCCGTCGAGGTCTCCTGGATACGGCGGCAGCGCGGCCGCCTCGTAGTGCTCACCGTCCCGCACCCACATCACCGCCTCGAACTGCAGCACCTGGTTGGTGTTCGTAAATTCATTGCACGTGGGATCGTGCGTGTTGTTCTCCGCCCAGCCGACGATCTGACCACGGTTGTTGACGCCGGTTGCGAAGCCGTTGTCGCCTCCCAGGGTGGGGAGCGGCGACATTATGCCGTCGCTCCAGACGAACCCGCGGCAGACGTGGCCATCACCCACGAAGAAAACGGCGAGATAACAGCTCCAATTCTCCCCGTTCGGCTGTAGTTCATTGGTCTCGGAAATACCGACGATGACGCCGTGGTCATTACGGTTGGGCCATGCCACCGCACTGTTGAGTGTCGGATCACCGAGTGTTCCGAGACTTATCGCCGAGCCGCTCCTCCAAAGCTCCGCGTGCATGGTGAAGTCCGCCTGGGTCGACCAGCCGGTAACCCAGCCGGGCTGATTATTGGTGGTTCCCTGACTGATCGGGCCTCCTTCCGGGTCGCCGAGGTTGATGATGCGGTACAGGGTGTGCTCCGAGTCGGCTGCATACGCGCCACAAGTAAGGAGGAGAGCCATCGCCGCCGAGAAAAATCCGGGTAGTAGTTGGGTTTTCATGAATGTCGCTCCCGTTGTGTCGCGAGTGCCGCAGATCGCAGCTCCTCGGCACTGAAGATAGCCATTCGGCCGCTACTTGAAAGCACTATGTGACGAGCGACAGGATTTCCGTGACGAGCAACGGCCGGCAGTCGACCAAGCGAGCTACAATTCAGCTATGCGGCTGCCGAAAATTCCGATGCGGCGTCTCGTACGGGACTACGCGATTGCGCTCGCGTTCTGGTTGCCGGCATCGCTGCTGGTCAGCTGGCAGATGTACATTCTGGAGCGGCGCTTTGTGCCACTCAGCTACCACGACATTCTGCTGCTGTACGCGGCGCGCTACCTGTCCGTGGCGCTGCTCACGCCGCCGATCTTCTACGTCGTGAACCGCTGGCCGGTCACCGGTGACGTGCTGCGGCGCACGGCAGCGTACGGCTGCGGCTACCTGCCATTCACCGCGGCCTTTGCCGTGATTCGCTGGTCGGTGCTGCCGCCGTGGCTCGATGCATCGATGGCCTGGGGGCCGCGCACCGTGCAGACGCTGCTCGAGCTGATGTACGACTCCTTCGCCGACCTGCTGCTGCTGTATCTGGCGGTGATCGTTGCGGCGCACGCCTATGCGTATTTCGTGCGCGGGCAGCGCCAGGAGATCGAGCAGTTGCAGCTGCGCCAGAGCCTGGCGCAGAGCGAGCTGCAGATGCTGCGGGCACAGCTGCACCCGCACTTTCTGTTCAACACTCTGCAGGGAGTGTCGACCCTGATCGATACGGATCGCGCCACGGCACAGAACATGCTGCTCACGCTGGCGGGCCTGCTGCGCAAGGCGCTCAAGTACGGCAGCACCGACCTGCTGCCGTTTCGTGAGGAACTGGCGTTCGTGGAGGCTTATCTGCAGCTCGAGCGGATGCGTCTCGGGCCGGGCCTGGAAGTGCGCTGGCAGATCGCTGCGGAGGCCGCCACGGCGCTGATCCCGCAGTTGCTGCTGCAGCCCCTCATCGAGAATGCACTGGTACACGGCATCACCACCGCCCAGGGCGGCGGCTGGATCGAAATCGAGGCACGCCTGCAGCAGATGCAGCTGCTGGTCACGATCCGCAACAGCGTCGGCGGCGCCTCGCAGCCCGGATCGGGTGTGGGAATCGCCAACACCAGGGCGCGGCTGAAATACCTCTACGGCTCGGATGCCCGTTTCGATTTCGAGGTCCTCGGCGGCAACGTCGCGGTGGCGCGCCTGGTGGTGCCGGCCTTCACGCGCGACCTGGCACACGCGGCCAATGCATAAGAGGCGGCGACGGTGCGGGTCCTGATAGTCGACGATGAGCCGTTGACGCGCACGGCGCTGGCGAACCTGCTCGCGCAGCGTTCGGACGTCGAAGGATACGAGCTGACGGACAATGCGCAGCAGGCGCTCGCGATGCTGCGCACGAGCCCGTTCGACGTACTGCTGCTCGACATACACATGCCTGACATGTCCGGCCTACAGCTGGTGGAGCGCCTGAGCAGGGAAGAGCGGCGGCCGCCCGCGGTGGTTTTCATCACCGCCTATCAGGAGCATGCGGTCGAGGCCTTCGAAAAACGCGCCGTCGATTACGTGCTGAAGCCGTTCGTGCCGCGTCGCGTCCACGAGGCACTCGACAATGCCATGCGCCGCTCGCATCAGGACCGGGCCACGCGGCTGCTCGAGCTGGCTGGCAGCCTGAGACTGATGCCGGAGCGAACCGCGCGTGTCGCCATCAAGGACAAGGGCCGCATCGTGTTTGTCGACGTCGCCGAGCTGGTCAGTGTCGAGGCACACGGGAATTACGTTCTGCTGCAGCAAAAGGCCGGCACCTACCTGCTGCGGGAGACCATTTCGGGGATTGCCGAGAAGCTGCGGGCTCACGGCTTCATTCGCATCCATCGCTCCGTGCTGGTCAATATCGCCTTCGTGGACACGATCCAGGCGGAACCCGACGGCGACTACGTGCTGCGCACCAAGACCGGTAAGCAGTACCATGTGACGCGAACCTACCGCGACAGCCTCAAGGGGCTCGCCCGGTTCTGGATCGGCACCGAAACGTTCGCTTCCGACTGAGGTCGTAATCGCGGCGGTCTCACTGTCCGGCGCGGGTGAGCGCTGCGTCCGCCTGCGCTGCATATGATCCCAGTTGGTGAGAGAAGCTGAAACCACCGGTGAAATCGCACGTCGCAGAACCTTCGCGATCATCTCGCACCCGGACGCGGGCAGGACCTGATTTTCAGCTTGTGAGATCGGACTATGGGCTACAGCTGCGGAAATGACGTGCTCCAGACGAAGTTCCGGCCAGTGCAAGTCCGATATATCAGGCACTTGCCGCGCCAGTCGGCGTCGAAGGCTGCTGCCGGTTCACGGGCCAAACTTGTAGTCAGGGAGATTGAGGTTCGAGCAAAGTCAGTTCATTTCGAATGAGCAGTCGCTTAAAACCGCGATCGAATGTAACCAAGTGACTGCCCAGTGTACGCACTGCCGCGGCGATCCACGCGTCCGTCAAGTCGTTGGCGACGAGATCGTGTTCGCGAGCTAGCTGCTTCAAGGTCGGCCACTCGCGACCGATTTCTGGCATCTGAACACCCGGGCGCGCAAGCAGGGCATCGATGAACGCAACGGCATCGCCAATGGGCATGGGGAGCTTGAATACCTTGGGATGGGTGGCGAGGCGCAGAAATCCCGCTGCGACCATCGGAAGGATCTCGAGGCTTTCTCCAGCCTCACATGCGGCGAGCGCCCGATTCAAGCAATCCAGCGCCACGGCGTGATGCGGATGATCGGTGCGTGAGGCAGCTAGAAGAACGTTCAGATCAGGAGCCATCGTCCGCAGCGTCGACAAGCGAGCGGTTGGAGAGCGGGTCGACACCTGCGACGAGCCCGCCTTTGCCGACGAAGGTCGGAATCGGTGAGCTAGTCTTACGGCCGCTTGAGTGAGGTCGACGCAGGCGTAGCCGCAACCCTTCCTCAATAAGGGCGGTGAGGCTCTTGCGCTCCCGGGCCGAGGCAGCTTTCGCTCGGACCAGAAGCTCGTCGTCGATATCGAGAGTGGTCTTCATGATTCAACTATACAGAAATCTGTATTTAGAGGTAAAGGAGAGATCGCCGGGCTCGATGTGCCGAGAATGTGCCGAACTCAGATTGGGTGTGCCGTAATTGTGCCTTGGTGTGCCTGGGGTCGGGGCTGGCAAGCGCTGCAAGTAGTTGATGATTAAGCCCCTGGAACCAGCGGCAACGGACTGAAAATCCGCGTGTCGGTGGTTTGATTCCGCCCCTGGCCACCACATCCTTGAAATCAGGAAGTTGCATCAGGGCGCATGGACTCTTTGTCCAATATTGGCGCCGATGTCCAATATTTCGGTCCGCTGTTCGCTTGACTAACACGGCTCTCATGGCTCAGCTGGTACCGTCGTGTTACGGGCCACAACCGGCCTTTCGCCTTTGGCCCACGGTTTTTCCTAGAGCAGACAGTCGCGAGTCGCGTCATCGGATATTGGCACCTTATGTGAACGCGCTACTCCGGCAGGTTCATCTTCTTGAGTAGTGCCTGGAAGCGCGGATCGCCGCGCAAGCGATCGAGCAGCAGGTCGACTTTGACCTCTGACAGGCCGCCATCGCGCTGTTGGTGGGCGCGCTCGAGCCATTCGAACGCCTTGTCCTTTTCGCCGCGCCACGCAAGTGCCTCGGCGATCTGATAGGCGCCGTCCGAAGCATGCTTGGTGATCAACTCGTCGAGGGCCTGCTGGGACTCCTTCGCGTGACCGAGGCTGTGCTCGGCCATGGCAACGTCAGTCAGCCTAAAAAACTCGATGCCGATCTTGCGTGCCGTCGTGAGTGCCTCGGCCGCGTTGCCTTCGAGCAGCTGCAGGATCGCCACGTGATGGCCGGCGAAGCTCGATTCCGGATTGATCTCGAGGCAGCGACGCAACGCCTCGTGGGCGCCGGGGTAATCTCTGTGGAACGTCAGGTATTGACCAAGATTCGACCAAGCGATAGCGGACAATGGATCGATCTCGGTCGCCCCTCTCCCGACCGCAATGGCTTCTGGCAACCGGCCGAGCCTTTCCAACAAAGTAGCGTAGTTTCCCTGAACTTTGTCGGAGGCGGGATCGAGCGCCAGCGCCGTCTCCAAGTCCGTTTTAGCACCGTACCAGTCCCAGAGGAAGGTCATCCGCAGAACTCCGCGCGACGCGTAGCCGTCAGCCTCCTGCGGCGCAAGCGTAACGGCCCTCTCGGCGTCGGTCGTCGCTTGCCTTTGGCCGGGTGCATCGCCGGTCGAATCCGCGAGGACATACTCCGAGAGAGCAAGACTGGCATAGGCCGCGGCGTAGCCGGGAGCGAGTGCGATCGCTTTTTGGAAGGCATCGATCGCCCGCCGCCAGCCGTCGACATTTCCTCGACTGTGAAACCGTTTACCGAGCAAATACTGGTTGTACGCCTCGGTGTTTGAGCTGCGGTAGGGGGCGACCGCCTGCGCCGGCGCGAGCTTAGCCTTCAGCACCTCGACCACGGCGGCGGCGATCTCGTCCTGGACCTTGAAGATGTCCTTGAGGTCCCGGTCGTAGGTTCTCGACCAAAGGTGATAGCCGTTGTCGGCGCGGATCAGCTGTACGGTCACCCGGAGCGTGTTGCCAGCTTTCCGCACGCTCCCTTCGAGGACGTGGGCGACACGCAGTTTCTGGGCAATGCTCGGGACATCGTCCGCCTTGCCCTTGAAGGCGAACGACGAGGTGCGGGCCGGCACCCGCAGGTCCTGGACCTGCGCCAGCAGGTCAATGAGTTCCTCGCTCAATCCGTCCGAGAAGTACTCCTGGTCTTTCTTCTCGCTCATGTCGACAAACGGCAGTACCGCGACGGACTTCTCCGGGATCGCACTCTGTGGGTGGGTGCCGGCCTGAATAGTCGATGACGAGGTCTGCGCACCTGCTGCAGCCCGCTTCGACAACCACAACTTGTCCACCGCAAAGTAGCCGACGCCGATGACCGCGACTGCCGCGATCAGCAGCAGGACACGCTGCATCGGGCGCGGCACGGCAGGATTCGGCGCAGGCAGTTGAAGTGCAGCCCCAGTGGGTGGCCCTGCGGGGGCGGCCGGCGACCTGACCTCTCCTAGTGCATGAGCCGCTTCGGGCGACAGTAGCCGCAAGACGCGCTCGACGAAGGCCGGTCGCGCGTCCCCGTTGTGCAAGCGAATCCATTGCGCGGCGGTGAACGCGTCCGGCACATCCGCGTCCGTCTCGGGCGTGTCGTCGACGCAGACCGGCACGATGAACGGTCGGGTGCGCCCCATTAGGTGCGTGCGCTGATCCGCGAGCCGCCACTCAAGCCTGAAGTATCCCTCCGTCCTCTCCTGCGTATGGGACGAGATGATCGGGAGGAAGAGCGCGCAGTCCCGTATCTGGTGGCGAATCTTTTGGTCCCAGACATCGCCGCCCCGAAGTTCGCTCTGATCGAACCAGACTTCGATACCGGCGGCTCGCAGCGCGTCTGCGATACGTCGCGCCGCCTCGGCATCCTGCGAGGCATAGCTCAGGAATACGGCTCTGGCCGGCTCGGTCATCGAGGCTCCCCCAGGCGTGCTCAGGGACCTTCTAGGCGGTACCGCCGACGTCGCCCGCGAACGTCAGCTTATCCGAATTCGAAAGTCCGCTCTCGGGCTGGCGAACGACTCGATTCCGGACAGACGACGCAGTGTGCGAGCGCAGTAAATCGCCGTTATGAACAGGTTTTTCGCATCTAATATTATCCCTGCCTAACTCAGCAAATCCGATCGTTATCTCGTTGTAACTCGGGAAAATATTAGACACTTCGGCTGTCGTATCTGCCTCTAAATCAATGTGTTAGTTATTTGGAGTCTGGAATGAAAATCCGCGTGTCGGTGGTTCGATTCCGCCCCTGGCCACCACTCAAATCGGGTCCATTCCGGTTGGATAGGTGGCGTTCTATACCGGAGACATGGGTAACAGTTTTGCGGCGAAGGGGTTCGCCGCACTCTCGATCCGACAGGTCTCGTGCGCAA
>Ga0210393_10000585_pt1 | contig 32628 bp, 25 predicted proteins | sample IncBWC27OmetaG_FD_160068 | JGI IMG/M metagenome (GOLD analysis project Ga0210393, IMG submission 160068) | Forest soil microbial communities from Barre Woods Harvard Forest LTER site, Petersham, Massachusetts, United States - Inc-BW-C-27-O ...
TGCATGAGGGTTTTGTCGAGATAGTACAGCGGGTTGTCGATGCCGGCGAAGCCTGGGCTCATGCCGCGCTTGATCACCATGACGGTGCGAGCTTTGTCCACATCGAGGATGGGCATACCGAAGATTGGGCTGCCAGTGTCGGTGCGCGCGGCGGGATTGGTGACGTCGTTGGCGCCGATCACGAGGGCGACATCGGTCTGAGGAAAATCCCCGTTGATGTCATCCATTTCAATCAGGCGGTCGTAAGGAATATCGGCTTCGGCGAGCAGCACGTTCATGTGCCCCGGCATGCGGCCGGCGACGGGATGAATGGCGAAGCGCACATCGACTCCTCGTTTGGTGAGCGCGTCGTAGAGTTCGCGAACTTTGTGCTGCGCTTGAGCCACGGCCATGCCGTACCCGGGGACAATCACAACCTTGTTGGCAGCAGCCAGGATTCCGGCGGCTTCTTCCGCCGTCGCGCTGCGCACGGTTTTCTCTTCTTGTCCAGCCACGGCGGCGGGCTGCACTTGTCCGAACGCCCCAAACAGAACGTTGGTGAAGGAGCGGTTCATCGCCTTCGACATGATGATAGAGAGGATCAGACCAGAAGAGCCGTCGAGCGCGCCCGCAATAATAAGGAGCTTGCTGTCGACTACGAATCCCATAGCGGCAGCGGAAAGCCCGGCATAGGAATTGAGCAGCGAGATGACGGTGGGCATATCGGCACCGCCGATGGGAACAATCATCAGCACGCCGAAGAGAAGAGGAACAGCAATCATCACGGGAAAAAGTTGATGCGCTTCAGGGTGGATTACGAGGTAACCCGCGATTGCGACTGAAGCCGCGAGCAGCGAAAGGTTGACGAAGTTCTGTCCTTTATATGTTAGCGGGCGCTGCGGCAGGATTTCCTGGAGCTTGCCGGCGGCCATCAAGCTACCCGTAAACGTGAGCGAGCCGAGGATTACCTCCATGGAGAGGACTGCCATCATGAAGCGCGGCACGTTGGGAGTTCGGAGATAGAATTCCGCGGTGCCCACGAGCGTGACGCAGAATGCGCCGAAGGCATGGCTGAGCGCAGTTCGTTGCGGCACCGCGGTCATATGCACCATGCCGAGAGGAATTCCGATTCCGGAGCCGAGCACCAGGGCGATGGCGATCCACTTGTAGTCCACGATACCGTGGTGCAATAACGTACCCGCGATGGCGAGGACCATGCCGATTTCGCCCGCGCGCACGCCGCGCTGGGCCGTGGCTGGAGAACTCATCCACTTCAGCGAAAGAATAAAGAGAACGCTGGCGATGAGATAAGTGATTTCGATGATTTGCTGATTTCCGGCCAGGTCAGTGTTCATGGTTTTGTCGGGCGGCTGGACTTGAACATTTTGAGCATGCGATCAGTGATCAGAAACCCGCCGACGACGTTGCTGGTGGCGGCGACCACCGCCAGGAATCCGAACACGAACGAGAGTGTGCTCTTGTGTTCGCCGACCAGTACGATGGCACCGACGACTGCGATGGCGTCGAGGGCATTGGTGAGCGACATCAGCGGCGTGTGGAGCAGAGGCGAGACTCGGCGGATGACTTCAAATCCGATGAAAGCCGCCAGCATGAAAACGAATAATCCGTTGATTAATGTGGAACTCATGTTTCCTCCTGAGGAGTTCGCGTTCAGTCTTTCTGCGCGATCGACTCGTCCGTGAGTCGGTCAATTTTCGCAATTATATTTTCATCCCTTCAACGAATGTTCGAGGACGCACAAAGAGAACCAGCACGCCGGGTGTGGATGGTGCTGTATATTTACTGCACAGATTTTCCGTAACTACTCCTCGTGAGGCGACCTCATCCAGCGAATACCTAATTCGGCCTCCTCCGCTGAAATCGCGCTTGGAACGACAGTCAAAGCGAGTGTTTGGGTTTACTCGAACTTCGCGAGGTTTCACGTTGGCGATATCCAACCGGATTTCGCCCTTTCGATCAGTGTCTAACAAAAGCATTTCTCCATCGCCAAGCCAGACATTAAAGCTCTTGTCCCGAATCGGCTTGCCTGTCTTCCCATTCAGTAGCCGTATTACGATCTGGCCCTGCTGGCCCGGGCACGGAATTGCCGCGACGAGAAACCAAACCAGCGCGACTGAGAATGCTTTCACTTTGGCCTTTGTCCTAATCCTTACCCAACGCTACCAGCGCCGGCAGCTTGAAAAATTCTCGGACGCGTTGGTTGACTATTTCACCATCTTTGGTCAGCAGGGTTTCGCGGGTAATTTCGTCTTCGAGATTAATCTGCAGCTTTCCGTCCTTTACCAGATGCAAGAGAAATGCCGTGACATTGCGAGCGTACATCTGGCTGGCGTGATATGGAACTTCGGTAGCGATATTGATCCGCCCAATAATAGTGACGCCGTGCGCGACAATGGTTTTACCGGATTGCGTGAGTTCGCAGTTCCCTCCCCGCTCGCTGGCGAGATCAAAAATGACCGAGCCCGGCGCCATTCCTTTCACCATCTCCGCCGTCACGAGCACGGGCGCCTTTTTGCCGGGGACGACCGCAGTTGTGACCACAACATCACTTTCGGCGACGACCCGGGTCAGTAGCTCGCGCTGTTTCGCATAGAAGGTCTCGTCTTGCGCAGTACCATATCCGCGCGCATCCTGCGCATCCTTGGCTTCGATGGGGAGCTCGACGAAACGTCCTCCGAGACTTTGCACCTGCTCTCTCGAAGCCGGACGAAGGTCGTAAGCAGAAACCACGGCCCCCAGCCTCCGCGCCGTGGCGATGGACTGCAGTCCGGCGACTCCGGCTCCGATCACGAGAACGCGGGCGGGAGTAATGGTTCCAGCTGCCGTGGTCATCATGGGGAAAATTCTGGGCAGCGTGTCAGCCGCGATCAGCACCGCTTTGTAGCCACAGATTGTGCCCATCGAGGATAGCGTGTCCATGCTTTGGGCCCGCGTGGTACGCGGCATCAACTCTACCGAGAAAGAGGTGACACCGGTTTGGGCAATCTGCTGGATGACTTCGTCCGACCCCAGCGGGCGGAGGAAACCAATCAGGATCTGACCTCGACGCATCAGTGGAAGATCGGCTTTTCCTGTTACATCGTTGGAGCCGTAGCAGAGAACCTGCACGATGATGTCTGCATTCGCGAAGACGGCGGCGCGATCGGGAAGGATCTTCGCGCCCTTATCGACGTAGAGCGCGTCGGGATAGCCGGCTTCGACTCCCGCATTCTTTTCGACGACGACCTCAAGTCCTGCTTTGAGAAGATTGGGCACTACCAGGGGAACGAGCGCAACCCGCCGCTCTCCAGGATAACTCTCCTTGGGCACGCCAATAATCACGGAGTTGTTTCCTTTTGAATTGGATAAAGCACGAACCGGTCATTGTAGCGGATGAGCGACCGCAATGCAGTGACGGGGAGCGCCGACTCCAACTGATCAATCCTTCTTGGGAACACTTGGCGCCGGCGCGCTGGTCTCAGGTTTGCCGTCATTTTTCTCGGGCTCTTCCGGCTTTTGTTCAAGATTCTGCACAATGACGGAAATGCGTCGATTCGATGCGTCGAGGGGCGTGCCTGGCGTGCGCAGCATCTGATCGGCGTAGCCTCGGACTTGTGAGATCTGATCGCTTCGCAAGCCATCGTGCTGCATCAGCCGGCGGGCCGCGTTGGCGCGGTCCGTGGAAAGCTCCCAATTCCCGTACTCACGCCGGCCCGCATAGGGCTTGGAATCGGTGTGGCCTTCGATAGAAAGATGATTAGGAAGTTTCCCCAGCTCCTGCGCCAACAGCGAGAGCAGATCTTTGCCATTGTCACTCGGGGAGGAATTGCCGATTTGAAAGAAAGTGCCAGTTTCAGTTTCGAGCAATTCGATGCGCAGACCCTCCGGGGTTATGGTCATTTCGATTTGGTCTTTAATTTTGTCGAAGTTCGGGACTTTGCGGATGGCCTTCTCCAACTCCTCTTTCAACTTCGGCATGTCGTCTTTCGTAATGGCGAGGGCTTCGGCGGTGCCAACTTTGGTGGAGCCCATTTTATTGGCGGTTCCGGAGGGATCTTTGAAATAACCGGCAACGGCTTCCTTCACAGGCTTGCTGGTGTTGAGCAGCCAAAGCACGATGAAGAGTGCCATCATCGCGGTCACGAAGTCGGCGTATGCGACCTTCCACGCGCCACCGTGATGTCCGCCATGTCCGCCTTTCTTCTTGATGATGATGATAGGACGCGAATCAGGCATAGATTTGTCTCTTTTCTACGCTGATGCGGAAGCGGCTGCGTCTCCAGCCGGCGGTGCGCCTGCGGCCGGCGCTGCATCACCGCCTCCCTTGCAATGCTTCTCAACTTCTACGAACGAAGGACGCGCATGCCCCGGAATAGCCCGGCGAGCGAACTCGACGGCCATAATCGGAGCGGTTCCTTTCAAGAAAGAGACCATCACCACGCGCACCACATGTAAGTACGCGCCCTCGTCCTCAGCGATCTTCTGCATACTGGCGGCGAGCGGGCCCACCAATCCGTAGCAAAGGAGAATGCCGAGAAATGTGCCGACCAGGGCAGCGGCAACTTTGTGGCCGATTTCTTCCGGCGGACCGCCAAGCGCTCCCATGGTGATCACGACGCCGAGTACGGCAGCGACAATGCCCAGGCCAGGCAAGGAATCGGCCATGCTGCTCAGCGAGGCGATGGGCAGGCTGGCGCTGTGGTGGTGAACCTCCATGTCAAGATCCAGAAGTTGATCCAGGTCAAAGGCTTCGACTCCGGTGATGGCCATGCGCATGGTGTCGCAGAAGTAGTCGCGGACGTGGTGATCTTTCAGGAAGGCCGGATACTTCGAGAAAATTGGACTCTTGCCCGGGTCCTCGACGTCGGCCTCTAGCGCCATCAGGCCTTCGCGCCGTGCCTTGTTTAGGAGTTCATACATCATTTTGAGCGATTCGAGATAGCGCTGTTTAGTAAATTTCGATCCCCCGAATACGCCCACGACGCCGCCTACGATCTGTTTCAGAATGTGAAGCGGGTTGGCGATCAGCACCGTGCCTATCGCGGCACCTCCAATGACGACGAGCTCAGCTGGCTGGACTAGAACCTTGACGTTGCCGTGCTCCATCAGGTAGCCACCCAAAACTGAACCGAAGACGATAACGATTCCGATAATTGCAAACATAGGGGATCAAATCTCCGAGCTTGCCTGGCTTACCTGAGAGCCGGCTGCTGCTGCCACCTTTTTCAAAGAAGATCGTTGCAGGGAACTTTGCGCTCGCTTCAACAGGGAGTCGATCGAATCACCCTCCTGAATGGTCGCGAATCCCACCGAGGTGGTGACGGACAACTCGTCGCTCCACCAGCGCAGCCCCGCACAAGTGACCATCTTCCGAATACGTTCCCAGGTCTTTTCGACGCCGTGATCGCTGCAATTCACCAGAATGACCAGAAATTGATCGTCCGCCCAACGTCCCACGAAATCTCCAGGGCGAAAAGCGTTTTTCATGGTTTGTGCTACTACGTGCAGAATGGCGGCGGCGGCCTGGCGGCCGTAGGCGGAGCGGAAGTGCTCTAACCGGTCTACCTGAATGGCAAGGATGCCGAATGGAAGGTGGTAGCGGATGAAACCTGCGAGATTTTCACCCAAGTGAAATTGGGTAAACTCCTGATTGGGGATGCCCGTGGTTTCATCCGCGCAACCATGGGCGGCGAGAGTGTGCTGATTGCGGTCTCGATTCGAAGCAAATTTCTGCTCGTCAAAACTCTGCGCCATTCCGATGATCGAGCCGCGCGCATCGCGGATAGGAGCAACCCACATCATCACGTGGACCGGATGTCCTTCTTTGTGGCGCAGCTGCATCTTCGCTTCTTGCGGCCTGCCCTGATGCATGGTTCGAGTGAGCGGACAAGTCGCGCCACAGGCGACACAGCCTTGACCGTCGCAGTGAACGAGAATATTGTCCCGCCAGGAGTGCCCGACTACTTCGTGCCGCTTGTGTCCAGTCAGCCTTTCAGCACCCTGGTTCCAGGACCGAATGATCCCGTTTCGATCCGCCACACAGACCCCGTTCTGCAGGCTATCCAACACGGCGCGGAGAATCTCCGGATCTTGAAAGTCAGGCATAAGAAGTTGGAAGACGCGGCTAAGCTTCTCATCGGCAGGAAAAGGTCGGTACTTCAGAGTTTTCGTTGGTCGTGAGCAGATGACCACAATCGCCCGATTGGTCCTGTACCTTCGGACGCCCTCCATGCATGAAATACCGGCTGCTCGAACCGGTCTGCGCCTAGATCTGATCACCAGGAGTAAAGGAAATATCGAATTGGGCCGAAGAACTAGGCATACCCGCGTGTGTTCCGAGCACGCTGCGGGGATCGAGTCTTTCTGAGTAAAGCAGTTCTACTGGTTGCCAAATGTTTCTTCTTTACAGAGCCTCGACAAACGGCTTTATCGCGAAACAACGCCGCGCCAGATTTCAGGTTGTATTTCGCTGGCTTGCGATCCTGGCCTTAACCGCAACTGCGGGTGCGCAGCAGGACGCGAAAGATTTGAGTGAAGTCAGTTTGGAAGAGTTAAGCAACATTCAGGTCTATAGCGCGTCGAAACACATGCAGAGCACCAGCGACGCGCCGGCCTCGGTCACGGTTGTCACTGCCGACGAAATCCAAAAATACGGCTATCGCAACCTGGCCGACATTTTGCGCAGCGTATCTGGCTTCTATGTCACCTACGATCGCGATTACACCTTCGTCGGTGTACGCGGCTTTGGACGCTTGGGAGACTGGAACAGCCGCATTCTGGTACTGATCGACGGCCATCGCAGCAACAATAACGTTCTCGGCCAGGCCATGCTGGGGAACGAGTTTCTGGTGGATGTGGACATGATTGAACGAGTGGAGATTGTCCGCGGACCCAGTTCTTCGCTCTATGGTGCCAACGCTTTTTTCGCGGTCATTAATGTCATCACGCGTACTTCGAAACAAGTGAAGGGTTGGGAACTTTCTTTTCAGACGGGAAGCTTCGGCACAAATCAGGGCAGAGCGACTTACGGCCATCAATTTAATGATCTGGGTATTCTTCTCTCTGGCACGTTCTACAACAGCACGGGCCAGACACTATTCTTCCCTCAATTTGACAATCCAGCCAACAACAACGGCATCACCAGCGACACCGACTATGAATCTTATAAGCACATTCTAGCTACGCTGACTTATCACGGGTTCACCCTGCAGGGATTGTTCAGCACACGCGATAAAGGGGTCCCGACGGCGTATTTCGGGGCCGTCTTCAACGATCCAAGCGATTACAACATTGATAGCCATCAGTACGTCAGCCTGGACTACCAGCATCCGATCGGAAAATGGCAACTGGACGCGGGCACAAGCTACGACCAGGCGCGTTTGCAGGGGCCTGTCCCAGAGGCGCCAACGATGGCAGGCGAGCCGGTAATACTGAGTACTTACTCCTTCCGGGGAAACTGGTGGACGGGGGAAATTAAGGTAAGCCGCGATCTGTTCGAACGAAACCACCTGACTTTTGGGTCGGAAGTCAGGGACAACCTTCGACAGGACCAAGGCGATCTGCTGAACCCTCCTGATACATTTTCCCCCGATCCAAACAACTCCCTAATAAGCGCGCTATACGTCCAGGACGAATTCGGGATCACCAGCCGACTCACTTTAAACGCGGGAGTTCGTTACGACCACTATTCCACTTTTGGCGGAACCACCAACCCACGCGCGGCTTTGATTTTTCGTGCGGCCGATAAAACCACGCTCAAGCTGCTTTATGGCGATGCCTTCAGTGCGCCTGACGTTTATGAAACTTCCCCAGACTTCGGTGTTTTTTACGACAACAATGTGAAACTTCAGCCCGAGCATATTCAGAGTTTGGAGGCCAGGCTAGAGCAGGGGCTAGGGCAGTACCTTCAGCTTTCCAGCGGTGTGTATCGGAATCGGATTAGCGACTTAATTTCGCTGGTCCCTGTTTCCGGTGACGGGAATTTCCAGTACCAAAATGCGGGGAATGCGCAAGCCTTGGGAATGGATGTAGAGCTCAGCGGACGCGCCGCCAACGGCGTGCAGGGCAAAGCCAGCTTCGATTACGTGGACGCGTATAGCGACAGTGCGGGGCATCCGTCCCTGAATAACTCTCCCGGTCCCATGGCAAAGTTGAACCTGATTGTCCCCCTGATCGACCAACGGCTGTCGGCAGGAGTCGAGGGGCAATTCCTGGGGAGACGCCTGACGCTGTTGCAGGATTTCTTAAGCAGTTATCAGGTCTTCAACCTCACGCTGTTGGGGCACACGGTCGGAAAACACTTGGATTTGGCGGCCAGTGTCTGGAATGTTCTGGACAAGAAATATTTCGATCCTGGCCGACCTGAGGATCCGGAAGATGCCATTCAGCAGGACGGAAGAAGTTTCCGGATCAAGATCACCGGCCGGTTCTGAAAAACCATGACGCGACCGGGAGTACTAGAGAGCATGCGGGTGCGAAGCCCGCACACCCTTTCCTCGAAACTGACATGCGGATTGCGAATCTCACTCCGGCGAAGGTTTCAGGCATGTCGCGTCCACGACGAGTTCTGGGGATGCTGGCACTGGTAATGCTGCTTCTCGGCATCGGATACGCGCAATCCTCGACCGCTGGCGAGTATCAAGTCAAAGCTGCATTTCTATACAACTTCGCGAAGTTTGTCGAATGGCCAGCGAGCAGTTTTCGCGATGGAACGGCGCCATTTCAGATCTGCGTCATGGGACGTGATCCTTTCGGCGAGGGATTACTCAACATCACCCGCGAAAAGACAGTAAACGGACGCAGGCTCGAGGTCGATACGGTTGCCGATCTGGAGCATGCCAGAAGCTGCCACATCCTCTTCGTCGCCTCATCGGCCAAAATGCCGATGCAGCAGATCATCGAAGGGCTGCGCGGGGCGAGTGTTCTCACCGTCGGCGATACCAAAGGCTTTGCGGAGCAGGGTGGGATGATCGATTTTGTTTTGCAAGACGATCGGGTGCAGTTCGACGTCAGCCGCACGGCGGTAGAGCAGGCTGGACTGAAAATCAGTTCGAAACTGTTGAGTGTGGCGAAAGTTGTCAGGTAAGCATGTTTTAGGAGTGGTTCCTATGCGTCATTTTGGAGATTTGTCGATCCGCCACAAGCTTACCGCTCTATTCCTGGCGATCAGCGGCTTCACCGCATTGGCGGTTTCCTGTCCCCTGGCAATTTATGACTTAGTCACCTTCAGACACGCAGTGGCTCAAAACCTGGCTGTCTTGGGCGACGTTCTGGCCGGTAACAGCACAGCAGCTCTGACGTTTCGGGATGCAGAATCGGCGCGGGATGTCTTACGAGCATTGCGGGCAGAACCCGACGTGATCGCGGCCTGTATTTATACCGCGGACGGCAAACCGTTCGCCAAGTATGCGCGGGAGGAGAACGATTTCAGTTTCATACCTCCGGCCGCCGAGGCGGAGGCCACGCAATTCAGGAACCGTCATCTGATTCAGTTCCGCAAAATTGTGCTTGCGGGCGAGACCGTCGGCACGCTTTACATTGAATCGGATCTGGAAAGACTGCACTCGCGACTGCGAGGATACGCCTTCGCTTTCGTCTCGACCCTGCTGGTTACGCTTTCGCTGGCTTTCGTCCTCTCCTCTCGCTTTCAAAAACCCATTTCGCGCCCTGTCCTTCAGTTGGTGGAGACCACCAAAGCGATCTCCGGCCGAGGCGACTACTCGATCCGAGCCGAAGTCCTGAACCATGATGAATTCGGACTTCTGACAACCGAGTTCAACGGCATGCTTCAGCAAATCGAGAGGCGCGACCTTGAACTACAGCAGCACCGGGAGACGCTTGAAGAGCAAGTCGCCCACCGCACCAGCGAATTGCTGGCCATGAATACCGACCTGACCCTAGCGAAGGACGCGGCCGAAGCGGCAAGCCGCGCGAAAGGTGAATTCCTGGCCAACATGAGCCACGAGATCCGCACTCCGATCAACGGCATCATGGGCATGACTGAATTGGCCTTGGATACAGAGCTCACCACCGAACAGCGGGACTACCTGGAATTGGTGAAATCTTCGGGCGAATCACTGCTCTCGGTAATCAACGACATTCTGGATTTCTCCAAGGTGGAGTCGGGAAAGCTGGACTTGGAAATGATCGAATTCAATCTCTACGATTGCGTGGGCGAGACCATGAAGACGCTGGCTCTGCGCGCTCACCAGAAAGAACTGGAACTGGCCTATGACGCGGATCCAGAGGTACCCTCGCACTTGCTCGGCGATCCTGGCCGCCTGCGGCAGATTCTAGTAAACCTGGTCGGCAACGCGATTAAGTTCACGCAGCAGGGAGAAGTCCTGGCCACGATTGAGAAAGTCTCACAAAGCGCTGGACGCGTGGAACTTCATTTCAAAGTGAAGGACACCGGCATCGGCATTCCTCTGGAAAAACAAGGGCTGCTCTTCAAAGCCTTTTCTCAGGCCGACAGCAGCACTACACGCAAATACGGAGGCACAGGCCTGGGACTGGCGATCTCAGTCCGGCTGGTTGAATTGATGGGTGGCAAGATGTGGGTGAACAGCAGCGAAGGTCAAGGGAGCACGTTTCACTTCACCGCGAGCTTTGCGATTTCAGCGGCGGAGGTTCAACCCGCATCTCCTGCTCTCGAAACCGCGTTGCTAGGTCTCCGAGTGCTGGTCGTCGACGACAACGACACGAATCGGCGCATCCTCTGTGACATGACTCGGGGATGGGGAATGCGGCCTCATGCCACGGAAGGCGGCGCGCTGGCATTGGCCGCAGTGGAAACGGCAGAGCAAGAACTCGATCCCTTCCGCGTCATCCTCATCGACTGCCATATGCCCGGAATGGATGGGTTCGAATTAGCAGAAAAGATGCAAACAAGAATCAAGCTGAATGCTGAGGCTGCTGAGCCCACAGTCCTAATGCTCACTTCGGGAGGACTGCCTGGCGAGGCCAACCGGTGCCGCGAAGTTGGTATCTCCGCCTATCTGCTCAAGCCGGTGCTCAAAGACGACCTGCTGGCTGCGATCCGCGCGGCGTTGAGCCAACATCGGGCAGAGACCGACGAGACACCCGCACTGGTCACTCGTCATACCCTGCGTGAATCGGCACGCAAGCTGCGGGTTCTGGTGGCGGAAGACAACGCGGTGAACCAGGCCGTGATCCTTCGTGTTTTGCAGAAGATGGGCCACATGGCTGTGCTGGCGCAAAACGGGAAAGAAGCGCTCGCGCTAGCTTCGGCAGAAAAATTCGACCTTGTTTTCATGGATGTTCAAATGCCGGAGATGGATGGCATGGCCGCGACCGCGGCGATCCGAGAAAACGAAAAACAGAATGGAGCAACACACCTGCCGATCTTCGCCATGACGGCGCATGCGATGAAGGGTGACCGCGAACGCTGTTTGGCCGCCGGCATGGACGGATACCTGACCAAGCCGGTGCGTTTTAGCGACATTGAACATACGTTGTCAAGCGCGGTGCTTCCGCCGATGGTGCCCAGCAAGCCTGCGATGCCGAAGGCATCCTGGGACAAGACAGAGGCTCTCGATCGTATTGGCGGCGATGAGCAACTGCTGCAGGAATTGTGCCAGATCTTTTTGGAAGAGTCTCCGAAATTGCTGCAGAAACTCCACCAGGCAGTGGCGGCGGGAGACGCGGACGGGGTCATGCGAGCGGCTCATAGCCTTAAGGGCGAGTCCAGCTACCTGGGAGCGGGCGGAACGTCGCAAGCGGCCCGCCAGCTCGAAGAGATGGGGCGCGGCAACGACCTTTCGCGGGCAGGTGAAACGCTCGGAGTGCTGGAGCGCGAGGTGGCAAGTCTACGCCTCAATCTCAAAGAGTTAGCAGGGGTGCATCATGAATAAGCTTCCAGCCGACGTCACCGGAGCGGTCTTGGATCCCAAACCGAGCATTGAGGCGAAACCTTCCGCAGTCAACACTGCGCTCATCGCGGAAGACGATCCCATCTTCCGCCGGATTCTCGAGAACTGGTTTAAGAAGTGGGACTACGGCGTAACAGCCGTGGACAACGGACTGGCGGCGTGGGAAATCCTGCAGAGAGAGGATGCTCCACAACTGGCAATCCTCGATTGGATGATGCCGGGGATGGACGGGATCGAACTATGTAGCAAAATCCGCAGTCGCAAGCAGGGTCCCTATCGTTATGTTCTTCTGCTGACGGCCAAGGACGACAAACAGGATGTGATCGCGGGCCTGGAGGCGGGGGCGGATGATTACTTGACCAAGCCATTTGACGTAGACGAACTGCGCGCCCGGGTTCGAGCCGGCAGAAGAATTCTCGACCTGCAAGCAGCTTTGATCTGCGCTCAAAATGATTTGCAATATGCAGCTGCCCACGATACCTTGACCGGACTTTGGAATCGCGGCGCCATATTCGATTTACTCAGACGAGAAGTATCTCGTCGACAACGCACGGGAGATCCTTTGGGTATAGTCATGGCCGACATCGATTACTTCAAGAAAATCAATGACACGCATGGCCACCTGGTCGGCGATGCCGTGCTGCAAGAGGTGACGCGACGACTGGCTGCTGACGTTCGTCCCTACGATGTGGTCGGCCGATATGGGGGAGAAGAATTCTTGATCGTCTTTCCCGGTTGTACCCTCGCCAATTTGATCGTCGGCGCCGAGCGGCTGCGCCAAAGTATCGCTAGTCATCCAGTTGAAACCAGCGCGGGTCCGGTTGCAGTCACTCTGAGCTTGGGGCTGGCTTCGGTTGAGCAGGACGAAAAGGAAACTCTCGGTTGCGAGGGGCTGCTTCGCGCCGCCGACGAAGCTCTTTACGCCGCCAAGGCTCGAGGTCGGAATCGGGTGGAAGTCGGGCCGACATCACACGTCGCGGGACTGCACGGCGACTGATTCCGGCTGCGAGTCACCGGAGAACACTTCCATCCCAAGATGCCTAACGAAGATGTTAATCGCGCGATAGCACATTGGTGGGTCTTTCTAGCCCGGACGTGCCATTCACAAAAACTAAATGAAGAATTACTTTTCTAAGTGAGCAGTTCTGGGGGAGGGCTGCCCGGGCGTCCAATGACTCGCGAGAGTCGGACGCCCGTTTTTTGTTTTTGAAGACCGTGATTCGGAGTTCGCGCTGACTGAAGGAATGGCTCCGATCATCGTGATATAGGTCAGTATGTCGAAATGGTGAAATTCACGGTGACGCGTGCCTCGGTTTCCACTGGTTGCCCGCCCTGGTAGTAAGGCTTGAAGTGCCACTGCTTGACCGCCTCGCGGGCAGCTTCCGAAAGAATCGCGGGCCCGCTGAGCACCTGGATGTCCTGAATGCTGCCGCTCTTGCTGATCAGCGCCTCCAAAACGACCGCACCTTGAACTCTCATTTGCTTCGCGAGCAGCGGATAGCTGGGGTTCACTCGAGAAATCACCTGCGCGCCCCCGGGCGAAAGCTGAACCTGCGCGCTCGTCTTGGTCATCGCGGGAGTACTGCTGCCCTGGCTCTGGACTGCAGGAGCGGTTTGCTCCGGGGCTGCATCGTCGCTGGGTTGCATCTGCAGCTTAACGGAACTATCCCCGGGATTAACAGCCCGGTGCTGATTCCCGGCAACCACCTCAACCTCGAGAGGAGGCAGTACGGCGCGGTTCGTCGCTACGATGAACGGTGGGTCTGGCGGCGTGATCGAATGCGCGGTCGCTGTCGATCGCTTTGATTTTGGGCGCGTGTGAGCCGGCGACGGTACCGCAATTTTCGGTGGTGCGACGGGTGTTACAGGCTTGGCCAGAGTGGTGGCAGGGCTCACCCGGGTCGTGGTCTGGTCTGGAGTTTCGGATTCAGCGCTGGGACCGGGTGGGAACCAGAACTGGCGGTCCTTAATAAGAACCGAAACCAGTGCGAGCACCAGAACCATCAGAGCAATGAGCATCCGGCGGCGCTGTTGCCGTTCGAGTGCCGCATGTGGCAGGGAATCCCCTGGCTCTGTGTGGCTCTTCTGCTCCAGCATAGGCATAGCGCCAACTCCCCTGCCGAACCCGGGACTTGCTGCCTAGTATGCCTCGAAACAGCCAGTAAAGCCAGCACCGTGCGGGAACGCTGAGATTTTTCTTTTGTGTACGTTCGTCGCTAAGGAAGTTTCAATGCGAGCAGCCCAAAAAGGACACGAAGGGACACGCAAGGTCTGACCTTAGCAGGCGAGCTGTTCGCGGCTAAGCTTGAGGCCGTTCAGATTGCCAAGCACGGTGACCGCAATCGATTCGGTGAGGAAGAACTCGTTGGCGAGTTCCTTTACGTCTTCCGCGGTGACGCTCTCGATTTTCTCAATCAGCTCGTCCATGCTGTAGAAACGGTCGAAGTACATCTCTTGCCGGGCCAGGCTGGACATGCGCGCCGTCGAGGACTCGAGCGACAGCATCAAACTCCCCTTTAATTGGTCCTTGGAGCGGCGGAGTTCGTCGGCGGGAACATCTTCCAATTTGAGTTTGCGGAACTCGGAAACAATCGACTGCACCACTTTGCCTGCCGATTCCCTCGACGTGCCGGCATAAACCGAAAGGCAACCAGTATCGCGGTAGGGATTCAGATCGCTGTAAATCGAGTAGGCGAGACCCTGACGTTCGCGGATGTTTTGAAACAGCCGCGAACTCATACCACCGCCGAGCAGTGTATTCAGAATGTATGACGCATGCCGCTTCTCGTGCGCAATGGGATGCGAAGGCACACCCACGCAGATCTGCACTTGCTCCAGAGATTTCTTGTTGCGCATGATGATGCGCGGAACAATCTTCGGCTGGGGACTATGAAATCCGTTTTTGACCGGGCTCATGTGCTGAAAATGCTTTGCCACCAGTTCAACGAACTGCTCATGCTTCAGGTTACCGGCCGCGCAAATGATCAGATTGCCGGGGGCAAAACGCTGCCCATAAAAACCAAGAACGGGATCCCGCTCAAATGTTTTCACCGTATCCTTGGTTCCCAGGATCGGCTTGCCCAGCGGGTGATCCCGCCAGAAGTTTTGGGTAAAGATCTCGTGGACCAGGTAGTCGGGACTGTCTTCGTCCATCTTGATTTCTTCGAGGATCACGCCCCGCTCGCGGCTGATGTCCTTAACATCGAATGTCGGATTGAGGACCAGGTCGCTGAGAACATCCATAGCGATGGGGAGGTGCTCATCCAAAATCTTGACGTTGAAGCAGATGCACTCCTTGGCCGTGAAGGCATCCATGTTCCCACCGATGGAATCAACCTGTCGGGCTATATCCTCGGCGGAACGATGCTTGGTACCTTTGAATACCATGTGTTCGACAAAATGGGAGATGCCATTCCATTGCGCATCTTCATCGCGCGATCCGGTCTTGATCCAAATGCCGATCGAGGCCGAGCGGATATGCTGCATCTGTTCGGTAATAATGGTGAGCCCGTTGGGCAGCAATTCCCTCTTTATGTTGCGTACTTCTTCAACCATTAAATTTTCCTAAGCTCCTCCGCCACTCAGGACCGGGGCGGGTCTTTACTATTGTTACATACCCTTACGCTCCCGGCGAACCTCTGCAAAACAATATCAACTCATTTATAATCAAATACTTGCAACTGGCTTGTTGGGATAAGCCAAATCAGAAGGCACCTGTTTCGCCCATCTCCTCTAAAATAGGCGTTGCCAAGTCTATGAGCGACGAAAAACAAAGCGTACTGCTGGGTCTCACTTTTCGCGAGCTCACGGACTTTGCTGAGGAATCCGGACAGCCCTCCTACCGCGGACGGCAATTGTTTGAGGCCCTTTATGGCCAGCGCGTCGAGTCTGTCGAGCAGATTTCCACGCTCCCGCAGGAGTTGCGGCAGAGCTTCAAACAAAGAGGGTTGTCCGTAGGGGTTCCGGCGATTGAGAAGAAATTCGCGTCCAGCGACGGTACGGTCCGCTACCTGATCGGGTTCGCCGATGGGCAAAGCGTAGAGACCGTCTGGATGCCGGAAGGTGACGACGGCGAAGCTGGAGACGGTAGCGAAGCCGGGAACGAAGTCGAAAAAGCGCGAGCGTGGGACCGCGCTACTATTTGCGTTTCCAGCCAGGTTGGTTGTGCGGTAGATTGCCAGTTTTGCCTGACCGCTCTGCTTGGAGTAAAACGCAATCTCACGGCAGGCGAGATCGTTGGTCAGGTCTGCGCTGTGCTCAATGACCAGCATGTCTCCCCGCCGCAGAACCGCGTGAACATTGTCTTTATGGGCATGGGCGAGCCTTTTTTGAACTATGAGAATTTCATCAAGGCAGTCCGCCTGCTGGTTGAGGGCGTGGGAATTCCGGAATCCCGCATGACGGTTTCGACTGCGGGTATCGTGCCCCGAATCTACGATCTCGGCGCCGAGACTGTACGGCCGAAACTCGCTATATCGCTGAACGCGCCCAATGACGAGTTACGAAGCCGGCTGATGCCGATCAATCGCAAATGGAATCTGGAAAAGTTAGTGGCGGCTGCCCGCGATTTCCCCCTGAGGAATCGAGAAAGACTAACCTTCGAATACGTTCTCATGAACGGAGTGAACGACTCGCCGCAAAACGCCCGCGAACTCGGTGAACTGATCCGTGGAATACGAGCGAAGGTAAACCTGATCGCACTGAACCCCGGTCCGGGGATTGCATTTCATACTCCCGCCGAGGGTCGGGTATTCGAATTTCAGAAGACGTTGATTACCGCGGGTGTGCCTGCATTCATCCGGCGCCCACGCGGGCGCGACATTTATGCCGCTTGCGGTCAGTTAAAAAGGACTGTGGAGTTGGCCGCCTCCTGAGTGAGTGTAGGCGCTGGCGTTTTCGCGCAGGCGGTGTCTAGTTGGTTGCGGCTGCCTTCGCGTCCGGAAGCAATTCGGCCGACTTATAATTGCTCAATACCAAGCCGCTGGCTTGCGCTGAATCGGTAACCGCAGGTAGCTCGATGCGGAATTTCGCCCCGCCCTCTGGCCGATTTCCGCAAGTGATTTTTCCGTTGTGCTCCTGAATGATGCCGTAGCAGACGCTAAGACCCAAACCTGGTCCTTGGCCGACTGGCCGAGTCGTATAGAAAGGATCGAAAACCCGGTCTGGTTCCTCCATACCTGGTCCATTGTCAGAGAATTCCAGCACCACCCGTGCATCCTGTAGTCGCGCGGTCACGGTCAGTGTGCCACCAGTTTCCGTCAAAGCATGGAGAGCATTGTTGGTAATGTGCAGGCAAACCTGCAGGAGTTGGTTTGAGTCGCCCAGAACTCGCGGCAAGTCGCTGGCGATGTCGGTGTGCACTTGAACATTGGGACCGCGCGATTGGGGCAGACAGAGCTTGACCGCGGTTTGTAGCAGCGCACTGATATCCACCAGAGTCTTTTCTGCAGGAACCTGCTTGGCAAAGCTCAGCAAGCTGGAAACCAGAGTCCGCGTCCGGCGTACCTGCTGCTCAAATTTCTGCATCAGTGACCGTTGTTCGCTGCTGAGTTCGGTCGATCCCAGCAACTCCGCGTACCCCATCATCGCGGCAAGTGGATTGTTCAATTCATGAGCGGCGCCGCCCACGAGTTGCCCGAGTGAAGCCAATTTTTCCGACTGCACCAACTGCGCCTGTACCCGTTTAAGGTTGTCGAACGATTCTTGGGAAGCAATGAGCAATTGCAGGAGTTCGCGATCCAGCAGGTGCTGTTTAAAGAACACCAGCGCACCCATAACCAGCATGCTTGACAACGTAAGTACGAGTCGAAAGGTACGGACCCGTTGTGGAATTCCAGCATCGAACAAAGACCACAGGGCAAACAGCGGAAGCGAAAAAATGGCGGCCATACCCAGCCTCATCACCCACACTCCATAACCCCCGGAATTGCGGGCAGGCTGCTGCTTACCTGGTGAACGAAGCGCCAGCATACCGGTAACGGTGATCCACGCCATGGAGATAACCAGGGGAACATCGTACAGGCTACCGGTATGATACTTTCCCTGAGCAATGACCCAATTTATGAGGTAGGAACTCAGCGAGTATGTTAGCCCCGCGCCAAACCAATTGGCGTAGATGATTTTCCAGGAACCCTGGCCGCGAAACCAAAGAACGCCCAAACCAGCCAGAAAAACTATTTTTTCGGTTAGGTAGAGGATGTTGAGGTTGTGGTCATAACTGGGCTCGTACGGCCGCACGTACTGCCAGGGAATCACTGCAAACAGGTAAAGATACAGCCACCAAACCAACAAAAAGGCAAAGTCGAGGGTTCCGAGGCGGGTAGTGCGTTGGTTCGTTTGCACATGCGGCTGCACCGCCAGCGCCGCTGTCATGGGGACGATATGAAGAAACAGTATTACGTCTCCGCCGAATGGGTTTGGAAACTCCTTGCGCAGCAACACCTCGAAGTACATCCACAGGCACTGGTAGGACATCCAAAAAGCCACACCCAGCGTCATCAAGGCCCAGAACAGCCGGACTCGGCCCCGTGTTGCGAGCGCGTTCAGCAGGAGTACAAGCGTGCCCGCAAGAAGGAGAACGAGTTGCGTGATGTCGCTCAGCGCAGTCAGAGCAAAACTTTCACGCAGAAACAGCGATGCCACCACCTGCAGAGACACCAACCCCGCAGCCATCGAAATCCATAACTTTGTGTGACCGGACATGTTCATCCGTACCTGATTCTTAGGCACAATACACTAGAGGGAAAGTTACTCAAGTAACCAGGGTGGGGCCTGGCGAGAGTCGCCCGAGTCTTGCGTCTGAGTTTACTCTATTTAGATTGTTGGTGTTAGCCGCTATTCAAGGAAGTTTTCTCTTGCTCTCTGACCCCATTACAAATAACATCCGGCTAACCAACAATTTCTGGTGCACGGTCGGATTCGATTGCCATTTCAAGCTCTACGAGATCGATTCCTGTGGAGGCTTCGCGCTCCCATGGGTCCCGGCGAGGTACGCCGAACTGAACGCTGGCTGGCCACGGCTCGCGTTTCCCTCGCTCTGGCTTCGCTAGTCGCGATCTGGATGGACCCCGCGGAAGTTCGGTATTCGCTTTGGGCCTACGGACTATTGGCCTTCTACGTCGCCCAGGGTGTCATCATCATGATCTTCCTGCGCAGGCGTCAGGAATCGACGCAGTCGTTCCGACTCCTCGTGCATAGTGCAGATGTGATCTGGCCAGCTCTCATTTCAGCCTTTGTAACGGGGCAGGGCAATCCCTTCTCTTTGTTCTTTGTTTTTGTTCTTGCAGCTGCGGCCTACCGTTGGGGGCTGTGGGAGACGCTGGGAACCGCTGTGGCGGCAGTATCGGTCCTTTGGGTAGAGAGCTTCTGTTTGATTCATCTTCACGTCGTCGATCGCGCGAACGGGTTTCTTTTGAGCCATAAACTGGGCCTGCCTCTGTTGCAAGTGAATATCACCGATTTCGAGCCCAAGCATCTCTTCATGCGCTCGGTCGATCTGCTCGTTTTGGGCATTCTGCTCGGCTACCTGGCCGAGCAGCAGAAACAGCTTCGCGCGGAGAAAGCGGTAATTGCCAGAACGATTGGGAAGGCAAGGGTCGAGGCCGGGCTTACCGGAACGATTGGCGAGATTGCTGGTGAACTGCTCTCGATGTATGGGGCAAAACAACTGGTCATCGCTTCTCACGAGAGCAGCAACTATCGCGTCTTTGTCGGCGAATTGCGTCGCACCAACGGCGATACATCCTTCCGATGGCTGGATCCGTCCGCAAGTGACCGCGAGACCTACCTGTACGAGTCTCCCGCGGAAACTTGTTACGCGCGACGGATCGGCAAACATCGCATGGAAGAGTTTTCGCTCCTGGGATTAGATCGGGAGGGAGCAAGAGTTCGGGATCTTACTCCGGACTTTCTGGATCCGCTCACGAAAAGATATGATTTCCAGAGTCTGATGACAGTGTCTTTCGCCTTTGGACGCGAATGGTCGGGACGAATTGTTCTGCTTGATCCCTCTTTAGCAGGCGACACGGAAGAAGAGTTGCGGTTCTTGGACGAATTGGTGCGCCAGGTTGGACCGGCCGTCTACAACGTGCTTCTGTTGCGGCGTTTGCGGCTAAAGGCCGGCGCCTTGGAGAGAGCGCGTTTCGCGCGCGAGTTGCACGACGGGGCTGTCCAGTCGCTTATCGCTGTCGAGATGCAGGTCGACGTCTTGCGGCGTCAATCCCCCGGCAAGCCCGGCCTGGTTACAGAAGAACTAGGCAGGATCCAGGGGCTGCTGCGCGAAGAAGTTCTCAAATTGCGAGAACTTATGCAGCAGATGAAAACCCTGGATGTAGATTCCAAGAAGCTTTTGGGATTATTATCCGACACGGTAGAGAGATTCCAGCGGGAGACCGGAATCTCTGCCCGGTTCCTTTCGGATCTTGACGAACTGAATATGCCGCAGCCCGTGTGCAGGGAATTGGCGCGCATTGTGCAAGAGGCGCTGGTCAATGTCCGCAAGCACAGCCAGGCGCGACAGGTGTTGGTGCGGCTGGGTTCTCGCAATGGCGCATGGCATGTACTGATCGAGGATGACGGGCGGGGTTTCCCATTCGCAGGGCGCGTCTCTCAGGCCGAACTCGATACGCTCGGCAAAGGGCCACTGGTCATTAAAGAGCGTGTGCGTTTGATTGAAGGCGAACTCACGATAGAATCAATTCCAGGCCAGGGGTCACGTTTAGAAATCTCCGTCCCGCAGCGCCGGCAAGTGACTTATGGATAACCGACGATCGCAGCCGACTCGCATCCTGATTGCCGACGACCATCCTATTTTCCGCGATGGCTTGCGGCGGCTCTTGGAAACCGAGCCTGACCTCAAGGTGATCGGAGAAGCATGTGACGGTGCCGAAGCTGTCCGGCTGGCGAAGCAGCTCAAGCCGGACATTCTGCTCCTGGATCTCGCCATGCCCCGCCATCCCGGGCTGGAGGCGTTGCGCGAGATGAGTTCCGCTTCGAACCAAAACGCGGTCCGCGTGATACTGCTGACCGCAGCCGCCGAAAAAGCCCAGATTGTCGAAGCTCTGCAACTCGGGGCTCGCGGCGTGGTACTAAAAGACTCGGCGACCCAACTTCTTCTGAAAGCAATTCACACTGTAATGGCTGGCGAATACTGGGTAGGCCGCGAGAGCGTCTCCAATCTGGTGCAGTACCTCAGAACTCTGGTCCAGTCCTCCGGCGAAGAAGCGCGGCAGAAGAAATTCGGCCTGACGCCCCGCGAACTGGAGATTGTTTCGGCGGTAGTTGCTGGCTACTCCAACAAGGAAACAGCCGAATACTTCAAAATCAGTGAGGATACGGTGAAGCACCACCTGAGCAATATCTTTGACAAACTCGGGGTCTCCACGCGCCTTGAACTGGCGCTTTTTGCCGTAAATCAGTCCCTCCCCTTAAAACCGATCGCTTAAGCGATATGGCACTTTAGTGCCATAACCCGACACCGAAGAGCTATTGTTCAGCCCTCGCCGGATAATTACCATTTGAAGAACAACTGAGATCAGAGGAGGTTCTCGCTGATTGTCAGCCCGGTACAATTCTTCCGCTCGCGTAAGGAGGACTTAGCTGGGAGCAAGGAGGAGCCTGTGGTAAAGTTTTTGCGCCAATTGTGGTCGGATGAGCGAGGACAGGACGTCGCCGAGTATGCAGTCATGCTCGCCGTAATCCTGGTAATCGTCGTGGGTACCATTCGTCTAATCGGTGGTAATGCCAACAACGTGTTTTCATCCGTGGCCAGCTCCATCGGACAGTAAATTCGCGAAGCCAGACTTTCGTTCCCCAGTGACGCTGTCGGGTGTTCCCGCCCGCCTGCAAATCCATCTGATTTTATTGGTCGAATTCGACGCCGCGTCTCGTGTCAGCAGTGGACGATCTTCGGGCTTTTGATGCCCCGGGTCGCGTTTCGTGTATCGACTACAAGCTGTGACTCGCGCACTATCCCTGCATAGTCATAATCTGAGTGATCGGTGACAATTAGCACGCAATCGTATTGGCCAAGATTGTCCAGCGGCGCGCATTTCATTTGCAGATCGTACTTGCGTCCTTTGCCGACGGTTGGAAAATAAGGATCGTTATAGCTGACCACAGCGCCGTCTTTCTGTAGCAGCTCGATAATGGTCAGCGACGGGGACTCGCGTAAGTCGTCGATATCTTTCTTGTAGGCGAGTCCGAGCACCAACACCTTGGCGCCGTTCAACGCTTTCTTGTTCCGGTTAAGGGCCTTGCCGACCGATTCCAGCACGTGATACGGCATGTTGGTATTAATCTCGCCGGCTAGTTCAATGAAGCGGGTACGGAAATCCCACTCCTTGGCCTTCCACGAAAGATAAAAAGGGTCCACCGGAATACAATGACCGCCTAGCCCAGGGCCTGGATAGAACGGCTGAAACCCAAACGGCTTGGTCGCGGCCGCGTCGATTACTTCCCAGATGTCGAGCCCCATGCGCAACGACAACAGCTTCAACTCATTCACCAGCGCAATATTGACACAGCGGTAAATATTCTCCAGCAACTTGGTCATTTCGGCGGCAGCCGGCGAGGAAACCCGCACTACCCGGGCAAAAATGGCGCCATACAAAGCGGCAGACAGGTCAGACGCTTTCGCATTGAGCCCTCCGACCACTTTCGGAATGTCGCGCCGCGCCACCGTCTGATTGCCTGGATCTTCGCGCTCGGGTGAGAACGCGACGTAGAACTCTTGCCCATTGGAAGCGTCGCCGCGCGAAGCTTTAAGCCCTTGTCGGTTTCCTTTCTCTAAGATGGGAATCAGGACTTCTTCGGTCGTGCCGGGATAGGTTGTGCTCTCGAGGATGACCAGATGTCCGGGGCGTAAGTGCGGAGCGATAGACTTGGCCGTATCAGTGATAAAGCTTAAATCAGGCTCGTGGTATTCGTTCAAAGGCGTGGGTACGCAAATGATGATCGCGTCCATCTCGGTTAAACGGGCGTATTCGGCGGTCGCGCTGAAACCTTTTTTCTTCGCCGCCTGAATCTCAGCCGCTGGAATACGAAAAATGTAGGAGCCCCCCTGCTCCAGCGTTGAGATCTTGCGTGCATCGATATCGAACCCGGTAACTGAGAATTTCTGCTCAGTGTATAGCAGCGCCAGAGGCAGACCCACATAACCGAGACCGATGACGGCGACACGCGCCTGTTTCTGCTCAATCTTGCTCTTCAGTTCGGAAAACAAAGCGGCGGCAGGCATTGATTCAATACTCATGGTTGATTTTCTGGGTCCGCTTGGATTTTACCATGCAGACCTTCGACACTTGAAAAGCGAGCGCACCTGCGCTCACTGAAGTAACTTAACAGCCTTGAACAAGATACGAATCGAGATTTGACGTAGTCTGTATGGTCCATACAGAGCGGCGAAGAGCAGTTGCGGCCGTCATATAGCTGCAGAAAAAGGGATCCATGGCAAAGCTTAAACTCGTCCTCATCTTAGGAGGATTGTTCGTAATCGCCTTGGTCGCGACTTCCGGGCGATTTCTGGTGGTCAATCAACCCCGCAAGTCGGACGTCATGATTGTTCTCGCCGGGGAAACCGACCGGCGTCCAACACGAGGGTTAGAGCTGCTCGACCAAGGTTACGCACCGCGGTTGATCCTCGATGTTCCCGCGGAGGCCAAGATTTACCAGTGGAACCAGTTGGAGATTGCGCGGAAATTTGTCGAAGGGTTGCCGCAAGCCGGCGCAATTTCCCTCTGTCCGATTTACGGACGCTCCACTCGGGACGAGGCTCGAGATGTGGCCCGCTGCCTGCAAGGCGCCAACGCCCGCAGCATCCTGTTGGTCACTTCCGATTATCATACCCGGCGCGCTCTCAGTATTTTTGAGGGAACCTTGCCTGCGGACTACAGCATCGCCGCCGCCTTCGATGCCAGCGAGTTTGGCGCGCAATGGTGGCAACATCGAGAGTGGGCCAAGGTGAATTTTGAAGAATGGTCGAAGCTAATGTGGTGGGAACTTGTCGACCGCTGGCGCTAGCAATCGGGTCGTGCCGATTATGCGGGGGTGATCACGGCAGGCAATTGACGGTCGATGGTCCGCGGGCTAGTATCACCGCGAAGAGTTTGTGTCATGAGTGTGTCGAGACTGAGAAATATTGTTTGCTGGATGCTGGTCGCCTTCACTCCCGCCTCCTTGCTGGCGGCTGATTCGGGTGCAGCCATGCTCTATGGCCGGGGCCCGGTCTGGCTCAACGGCAGTCCATTGCCCAATTCGTCCGCCGTTTTCCCGGGTGATTTAATAAAGACCCAGCCAGAGTCGCTCGCTACGCTGGATGCATCCGGCTCCGGCGTTATTGTTTTGCCGGACTCCCTCGTAAAATTTGAAGGCAAGTCTGTGACCCTTGAGCATGGGAGCGTCAACGTTGCCACGTCTGTCGGCATGGTTGCGAATGCCGGAGTGGTCACGGTGACCCCGGCTTCTAACACTTGGACAGAATTTGAGGTGGGCGATTCCAACGGGTCGGTTCAGGTTTTCGCCAGTAAGGGCAGTATTAACGTCTTTTGCGGAAAGGACACAGCCAATCTCACCGAGGGTGAGCAGGCTAATCCTGACGACTCCGGCAAGTGCAATAAGAAAAAGCGGAAACCTGCTGGGGCGCTGTTCCCAGGAGGCGGCGGGTGGTTGACGAATCCATATGTTTTAGGCGGCGCCGCGGTTACAACAGGCGTGATCGTTTGCCTGTTACTGTGTAATTCTTCCCAGCCATTTATGAGTCAATACAAACCGTAGCGACTAGTTACTTCACTTCAAGTTCTTTTGTGCTCACTTGCGGGCGAAGGTCGTATCCACGCGACTGAACCGCGCAGCGGCGCGAAGTTCTGGCGCTGTGTCCATGGTGATGGCGGCCGAAACGTGGCTCCATTGCAGCGACCGTGCAAAGCACATAGAACAGAGCCGCGTTCGCCGGGATCTGCAGATTGAAATCCACGAAGCTGTGAACCAGGATGCCGATTACCCCAAGCACGGCGGCTAAAGTCACCGTAGTATTAGCATCGGTGGGAAAATGCTTCAACTTCTTCAAGGCAAAACCGAACAACATCAGCAGAAAGCACAGCATCGTCGCGAAACCGAGCGCGCCCGTTTCAACCAGCAATTGTAGATAGTCGTTATGGGCCGGACCCACTTGGAAATTCGTCGAGAGATTGCTGAAGTGTGGATAGATGTCGGGGAACGTGCCCAAACCCCATCCTAAGACCGGTTTTTGCGCAAAAATCTTGAGCACGTCGCGATCGATTGTGAGTCGGGTGCCGCTGGACAACTCGGTGCGGGTTCCGTCGTGCATGCTAACCATGCGCTCCACTAGTTCTCCACCACCGAGCCAAGCCATTAATGCCACCGCAACGATCAAGAACCCGCCTAACACTAAGGCCACCTTCCGGTTCTTCCCTCGAGTTATAAGAAAGCCCGCGAGCAGAACCATCTGTGTGCCGAAGGCAGCCATGCCACCACGCGATCCGGACAGAAAAATTGTGCTCGACATCACCGCAGCCGCAAGGGCCGCGAGCGCCCTGCGTGAGTCCCGAACATTGTCAGCAAGAGAAATGACGAGAGGAATCGGGATCAGCATCTCCATCAATCCCGCATAATGGTTGTGATTTACAAACGGGCCGTACATCCAGCCGCCAGATGGTAGAGAGCGAAACCAATACAGCTTGCCGTTCGGCGCGATGCCCTGCATCAGCGCGAAGAGAGCAACCGTAAAACCATATCCAGAGAAAATCCACGCGAGAACCTTCACCTGCGATGTTCTCCGCAGGCACTGAACCACAAGGAAACACAACAGTCCGTAGGCAAAGTAGAGCAGTGCCGTCGAAAAGGTCTCGGCGCGATAGGCGGTTCGTCCCGTCGCAAGCTGCCAAAGAATCAGGCCCGCGAAAAACAGGATCGGCATGAACAAAGGGTTACCCACTATTTCCAATTCGCCTGCCGTGACCTGCCGCGCAGCCCAAATTAAAAAAAGCAAACCGGAGCCGACTTGCATGATCGACATTGACCATGATTCCACGGCGCCAAATGCGAGCGGTCCGAATAGGAGAAGCCCAACGACTCCGTACAACATCAAACGATCCAGTTTCGAACGCAGGGATCGAGGCGAACTCAACTCAGCGGTCAGTGTGATCGGCAGTGGAGACGTCACTGGCCAACCGCCGGGGTTTGTTCCTGGGCCATGTGTCTCTGGGTCAGTTGCACATCGCCAATCCACAGTTTGCCACGAATCGCATTTCCGGGCGGCACGCGCTGTATCCGCAGCACTAGCAGCCGCGTATCGGCACCTGTGCTAAACGTTCCCCCTACCTGCTTCCAGAAATCCGCGTCTTTAAGTTCCTCGCTGGCAAAGTAGTTTGTCCGGGTAAACCGATCTTCCAGCAAAAAGCGTGGCCCACCCGCCCCCTGCAAGCCTTGGGACTTGAAAAAGGCGGAGAACTCATACTTCGTGTTCGGTTCGACAGGAATAAGCTGCCGGATACCGACGTCTTCAATTCCCCGACTGTCAAAGGCAATAGAAAGAGAACGGTGACCCGATTGCGACTCGGTTGAGTCCAGCGCAAGCGCCACATCGGATGATTTCTCATAGAGCCAATCGAATCCGCCATTCAAGACCGGCAAGCTGAAATCCCCGTTAACCACCAGATTCTCTGGCGAAGATTGGTAGGCAGAAAGATCGGCTAGACCCGCCGCTTGTCGCCAGGCTTGACGAGCTTGCGCGACTTCCTGCCGATCGATGAGATAGCGGACATAACCGAAAACATGGCGCGTTTCGACGGGATGTTGGAGTTGCACCATCTGCGTCCAGACTTTTGCCGCGGCTGCCGGTTCATTCCTGGAGATCAAGAAATCCAAGAACGATGCGTAAACGTCGGCGTTGCGTGGAACCACGCCTCGAAGGAGAGCATTGACATCCGGCTTGATCCGCCAACAGCGATCCAGGGCTGCGGGCGGCAAATAAGGATCATTGGCCAGGACCACGCCGAATTCCCGCAGCGCCTTATCCGTTTCTCCCAGAGCCCAATAGAAATTGGCCGCCTCCCATGCAACTTCAGGAGTCGACGGATCAGCGTCTATGGCGCGCTGTAAGGCATCCTTCTGCCGATCACTGTCGTTGAGCCGCTGATAGGTCCTCGAAAGTTCGAGCCAGTAGTTTGCGTGGTATGGATTTAGTGCGGTCGACGATTTGAGAAATTGCGCGGCAGTCTGGGGTTCGTATTGCGTCTGCAGAAAATAATGCCCAAGCCGGTATTGATAATCCGCATTGCCTGGTTCCAGCCGCGCTGCCATTTGCAGGCTTGCGAGGTCAAGTTTGCTGGAGAAGTAATCGGCGAGAAATTGGTCAGCGACCAATCCGATGTAAACCACCGTGAGCGTCAGGCATGCTACCAAAAAGATGATCTTTTGGGTTACGGTCTGAACCGCGATCTTCGTGTGAGTGGTTCGGCGTGCATGCACTCCACCCGGATGCCGACCCACACTACGCTCCATTGGAGGCACCTTCAGAAACGACTCCCTCCGTGTTATTTACTGGATCCTCTTGGTAGTACCCGTGACCGTACTTCCCCTGATATTCGTAGTGATAATAGTAGTCGGGCGAACTGAGATCGACTGCGTTCACCAGCACGCCGCAAACTCGCGCGTTGACCTGCAGGAGGATGTCGCGGGCGCGTCGCAAGGCCGGTTTCGTGGTGTGTCCAGACCGAATGACGAGAACGACAGCGTCAGCGTCGGTCGACATAACTACGGCGTCGGTGACGGATAGGGTTGGCGGCGAATCGATGACGATATGGTCATACTGCTTTCGCAACTCCGCAAGAACGCTCTTCATTTTCGCGGACGCGAGTAGTTCCGCCGGGTTCGGCGGCGGCGTTCCAGCAGGCAAAATAAAAAGCTCGGGCAGGATCGTCGATGGAATGATTGCCTGTTGAAGAGTCGCGGCACCGGTTAGTACATTGCTAAGGCCGATCTTCGGACCCATGCCGAGTGTCTTGTGAATGCTGGGCCGGCGCAGGTCGGCGTCAATCAGCAAAACTCGCGTGCCTTTTTGAGCCAGCACAATCGCGGAGTTCACACTGGTCGTGGTCTTCCCTTCTTCAGGAAGGGCGCTGGTGATGAGAATGACGGTCGGAGGCCCTCCGGCAAATGTGAGAAGCAACGAAGTACGCAGCGCGCGATAGGACTCCGCCATCTGCGACCGCGGACGCGACTGCGTCACAAGCTCTACGGCCTCTTTAGACGAAGCCAGAGCTAGTTTCTGATTGCCGCTCAATTCCCTCGTGCTTCTAGACCCGAGAGGAATCATTCCCAGCGACGGGAGCGCCGAGATAGTTTGCGCCTGCTCAGGGGTTCGCACGGTGTTGTCCATACTCTCCAAGAGAAAAGCGAGCCCGATGCCGGTGGACAGTCCCAGCGCTAACGCGAAACCAAGGTTTCTCGGAAGATTTGGTCCCGAAGGTGTTGTGGGAACCCGGGCCACATCCACGATCCGGAAGTTGTTCGACCTCAGACCTGCGGTAACGCCGGCTTCCTTCAATCTCTCCAGCAATCCTTCGGAAAGTGTGCGGTTGGCGTCGACATCACGCTTGAGCAGGCTGTACTCGATGGCACTCTCGTTGAGTTTGTTGGCCTCTTGCTTTTGTTGCTCCAATGCGGTGCGCAACATGCTCTCGCGCTGCACGGCTGCAAGATAGTCGCCGCGCAAACGTGCTGCCACCTTGCGTATCTCAGTCTGAATTTCTGCGTCGACTTCCTTGAGCTGACTATTCAGTTGAGCCAATCTCGGATAAGAAGGTCCGAATTGCGTGCTCAGTTGCGCTACTTGGATCTTCAGATCAGCTTGCTGCTCACGCAGTTTTTCGAGGAGCGCGGAATTAGCGCTCGAACCTCGAGACGCGCCGTCGACATTGGCCGCGGCTGCAATTGAATCTGAATCTCCAGTCTGCACCAAGTGGTAGATCGATTCCTTCTCCATCCGGACGGATTCGGCTGAGGTCAACTCACGGTTCAATTCGTCCAGCTTGGCAGTGGTGATGTTCTGCTTCTCGTCGATCCCCAGAATTTCGTGTTCCTTCTGGTACTTGACCAGTTTTTCCTGCGAGGTTTCCACCTTTATCTGGAGATCGACTAACTGCTTGGAAAGCCAATCCGAGGCCTGCATCGTGGACTCGAATCGTGTTTTGAAATTCTGCTCCACGTAGGTATTCGCCAGTGTGTTTACGACGCGCGCCGCGATGTTCTTGTCCTGGCTCCTGTAGCGGACTTCGATAATTCTGGTATTCGGGACGAGTGCGACTTGAAGATTCCCTTTGAATGTGGCCAGAACCGCCGACGTCCTTGCAGAATCTGGCTGCATCGCGTCAGTTGTTAGCTCCAGGGATGACGGCGAAGTCTTGCCCTTGGCCTCGAACTCCGGCTGCTTATCAAGATTCAGTTGTCGAATGACCTGGAGAGCCAGAAGATCGCTCTTCAGAATCCGGACTTCCGTGTCCAAGTCGGTGGGATCGTAGTAGTCGACGCTACTGGACGAATCCTTGAGGTTGAAAGTGACTGGGTCCATTTTGTTGATGGCGATGCTGCCAACCGCCTCGTAAATGGGCGTGCTGCGTAGCGTAGAAATCGCAACCACCCCCATGACCAGGAGCAAACTTCCAATCACAACCCACTTGTTCTTGATCAGTACCCGCAAGTACTCCCGCAGGAGAGAATCTTGAGCCGGAATAGCTGGATAGCCGCCCGGTGCAGTATTGCGGTTGAACTCAATCGGGAGCGGAGGCTGGAGTTCGCGCAGAATTTGGCCATTAACTGGTACAAGCGGTCCCGAGTCCATCAGTACTCCCGAAGAAAATCTGGGCGGCGGAGACTCTGGTCAAATTCCTGTCGTAGTCCTTTTTCAAACCAGCACCGCAACCCGAATCGTGTCACCGTCTGTTGTTTAACAATTGGGCTCAGTCTAGCACCGCAAAGTGAGGAGTCATCGCTCCGAATTCGACGGGTTCCTTAGTGTTAACGGGGGTTCCCGTAGGCTTGATCGCGGGTCATCTCCGCTATACTGGCGCTGGCAAATTGCTTTTTGATGTTGCGTGACTGGCGGACTGACGCGGTTCGTCCAGAATTTCGCATTTTCACTTCGAGGGATTCGATCGATGAATTGGTCCGAGCAAGTCGTGTTGGTGACCGGCGGGACGGGTTCTTTTGGCAGAAAGTTTGTCGATCTGATGCTGCGCGAATATCGTCCGCAGAAGCTCATTATCTTCAGCCGTGACGAACTTAAGCAGCACGATATGCGGGCTTCAGGCTTCGACCATCCCAGCTTGCGCTATTTCATCGGAGACGTGCGCGATGCGCAGCGACTGGAACGCGCGTTTTCCGGAGTCACAGTTGTAGTTCACGCTGCGGCGCTCAAACAGGTTCCGGCGTGCGAATACAATCCGTTTGAAGCGATCCAGACGAATATCATGGGCGGCCGCAACGTGATCGATGCCGCCATCAATCGCGGTGTCCGCCGCATTCTGGCTTTGAGCACCGACAAAGCCGTGAATCCCATTAATCTGTATGGCGCAACCAAGCTCTGCGCAGAGAAAATGTTTATTCAGGCGAATTCTTACTCCGGAGCGCAGGATACTCGATTCAGTTGCGCCCGCTACGGCAACGTGCTGGGCAGCCGGGGCAGCGTGATTCCACTATTCCAGGAGCAACGCAAGCGCGGCAAAATTACCATCACCGATTCGCGCATGACGCGCTTCTGGATCACGATCGAACAAGGAGTCAGGCTTGTAGTCCGCTGCATTGAGCAGATGCACGGGGGTGAAATTTTCGTTCCCAAGATTCCAAGCATGAAGCTGGTCGAAATGGCCACGGCAATCGCTCCCGGTTGCGATGTGGAATCGATCGGGATCCGGCCGGGCGAAAAACTCCACGAGGTGCTGTTGTCGGAAGATGAAGCGCGCCATACGCTGGAAGTGGACGGCATGTACGTGATCCAACCGGCACACCCTTGGTGGCGAAAAGAGAACTGGAAGCAGGCGCGCCCGCTTCCCGACGGATTCTGTTATACGAGCGACAACAATCCCCAGTGGCTGAGCGCCGAGGAACTGTATGAACTGGTCGGCGAGAGCGCGACTTCGGTTCTCCCTTGGCCCGAAGCAGAAAAGCTACGAGCCCCGGCCTAAAGAAAACCATGATCGTAGCTCCCGTAAGCGAAGTGCTGGCCATCCACGGCGGGTCTCCCGTTCGAAAGACTTTGTTGCCGTATGCAAGACAGTCCATCGATGAGACCGATATTCAGGCCGTTGTCGAAACGCTGCGGTCTGATTGGTTGACCACCGGTCCCAAGGTCGCTGAATTTGAAGAGGCTATGGCGGCCTGGGTGGGCGCGAAATATGCGGTCAGCTTCAGTTCTGGCACAGCCGCCTTGCATGCGGCTGCTTTCACCAGCGGGTTACAACCAGGGGACCAGGCGATTACTTCTCCACTGACCTTCGCTGCCACCGCGAACTGTGTGCTCTATCAGGGCGCGACGCCAGTGTTCGCCGATGTTCTTGAGGGCACGCTGACCCTTGATCCTGAACTGGTGGCTGCGCGAATTACGGCGCAGACAAAAGCGATTCTTCCCGTGGATTACGCGGGCCATCCTGCGGATTTGGATTCTTTTTTGCGACTGGCCGACCGCCACGGACTGATCGTGATCGAAGACGCTTGCCACGCGCTGGGTGCGGAGTACCGCGGACGCCGCGTGGGGAGCGTTGCGCACATGACCGTCTTCAGTTTTCATCCCGTAAAGCACCTGACGACCGGCGAGGGGGGGATGGTTACGACTGACAGTCCCGTGTTTGCCGAAACGCTTCGCCGGTTTCGAAATCACGGGATCAACATTGATGCGAGGCAACGGCAGCGCGCAGGCCGCTGGCACTATGAGATGGTTCTTTTGGGATTCAACTATCGCCTGACTGACATAGGTTGCACTCTTGGCCTGCAGCAAATGAAAAAGCTCGAAGAAAATCTGGCGCGACGGAGGCAAATCGCAGCACGATATTCCGCCGAGTTCCGCTTTATGGCGGGCGTCGTTCCACCGCAAACCCGAAAACATGTCAATCCCGCCTGGCATCTTTATCCTATCCGCCTGGATTTAGCTAAGCTCGCCGTCGATCGGGGCAAAGTGTTTCAGGCGCTGCGCGCGGAAAATGTCGGCGTGAACGTCCACTACATTCCGGTTCACCATCATCCGTATTACCGCGATCGCTTTGGATACCAAGCCGGGGAGTTCCCCGTGGCCGAGGCCGCCTATGAGTGCTTAATCAGTCTGCCAATGTTTCACAGCATGACGGACGGGGATGTTGACGATGTAGTCCGCGCGCTGGACAAAGTTCTAGCGCACTTCGAGAAGTAGTTTCAGCAATGACGAGGGGGAAAGAAGCGCAGTGAAGATCACCGCCATTATTCAGGCTCGAATGGGCAGCACTCGCTTACCTGGGAAAGTGCTGATGGATCTGGGAGGCAAGACCGTTCTAGCCCGAGTCGTCGACCGCTTACGCCGTGCCACGCTGGTCAATGAAATTGTGGTCGCCACAACAGATTCTATCGCTGACGATGCCATTGTTCAGGAATGCCGCCGGATCAAGGTCTCATCTTTTCGCGGATCCGAGAATGACGTTCTGGATCGCTACTACCAGGCTGCCCTGCTGACAGCGGCGGAAGGAATTGTTCGCATTACGTCCGACTGCCCTCTAAT
>Ga0210393_10000586_pt1 | contig 32607 bp, 32 predicted proteins | sample IncBWC27OmetaG_FD_160068 | JGI IMG/M metagenome (GOLD analysis project Ga0210393, IMG submission 160068) | Forest soil microbial communities from Barre Woods Harvard Forest LTER site, Petersham, Massachusetts, United States - Inc-BW-C-27-O ...
GAGGCGCCGGCAGATCTCCACGACCGCGGTCGCGTCCTCGGCTTCGACCACCGAGAAACGCGACGAAACACTTTGGGCGCGTTCGACGAATAGGCTTCCCGCGGCGGAGTTGATGCCGCCTCCGGTGCCCAACGAAGGGACCGACCACAGTTGCTCGTCGGCGACTTCCAGCCGCTCACGGCTGGTGGCCAGGATTCGTACGGTCGCGGAACGCGCCAGGATGGCCTCGATGAGATCCGCCGCCGCATCGCGCACGTGTTCGCAGTTGTCTAACACCAACAGCCGGACCCTGCCTTCGAGCGCGGAGGCCAGGCTCTGGGTCACGGTCTTTCCCGGTTGCTGGGTAACGCCCAGCACCGCGGCCACCGCGTCGGGCACCGCCGCCGGGTCTGTGACCGCGGCCAGTTCGAAAAGCCAAATCCCGTCGGCGAATTCATCGGTAAGACGCGCTGCGACCTCCATCGCCAGCCGGGTCTTGCCGACCCCACCCACCCCGGTCAACGTCACCAACCGGTGGACCTTGAGCGCCGATTGCACCTCGTCAATCTCGGACTCGCGACCGATGAAGCTGGTCAGCGCGGGGCGCAGGTTTCCTGGGCTCGTGTCCAGCGCCCGCAACGCGGGAAACTCGGTACGCAGTCCGGGCGCTCGGACCTGGAACACCACGACCGAGGTAGGCAGATCCCGCAGCCGGCGCGGCCCGAGATTCATCAAATCGACTCCGCTGAGTAGACCTGCCGTCGAATCGGTCAGCAGTATCTGGCCGCCGTGTCCCGCGGCCATCACCCGCGTGGCGCGATTCAGCGCCGCACCGAAGTAGTCCCCGTCTCGCAACTCGGCCTCGCCGGTCGCTAGCCCCATCCGCACCGGCAGTTCGAGCGCCAGCTGTGCGGCGATGGCGGCATCTACCGCGGACCTCGGCGAGGCGAACGCGGCACACACGCCGTCGCCGGTGTGCTTGAACAGCCAGCCCCCGCGTGTCTCGATCGCTTGGCGTAGTACCTGGTCGTGGGCGGCGAGGGCGGCCCGCATCCCATCAGCGTCGGCTTCCCACCGACGGGTCGAGCCCTCAACATCGGTGAACAGAAACGTCACGATCCCCGAAGGCCAACCCCCCGGATCAGCGGGCATCCACGCAGAATGCCACAGCAAACGGGATCTCACCCGGAATTTGCTGCAATGCTCTACGGACACATGACTTTGCTGCCACGCTAGTCACGGGCTCGAGCGATACGTATCCACAATCGCATCCTTCACTCCGTTGCTGTTGGGTGTGCAGCGAGGAAGTCTTCGATCGCGCTGACGAGGCGGTCGGGCTGTTCTTCGGGGATGAAGGTGCGACTGCCGGTGATCAGCTGGAACCGGCCTTGCGGCAGTAGTTTTGCCAGCCTTCGTCCGTGGTCGCGGGGAAAGATCTTGTCGTTCTCGGCCCAGAGCACGAGCGCGGGTTTGTCGAAGCTGGTGAGCCGGGCCGCGGCCTCGAATGTGTACTTCGTGTCGACCGCTCGCAGCATGCGCCGGAAGTCGCGCCTGACACCCTGGTTGAGGCGCACCGGGCCGGTGTACGAGCCCATGACGTCCGGAGGCATCGCCCGTGACGTCACAAAGCCGTAAGCGGTCGGCAGTCGCTGGATGGGCTTGAACTGCGCGGTATAGGCGACGATCCACGTGAGCAGCCGCGAGCGTGCCATCACCTCCAGGTACTTCTGCGGCGTCGGCGGGAACTTCTCGAACGCGTCGCACGAGGTGAGCACGAGGCGAGCGATCCGCTCGGGGTGGCGCCCGACCAGCGCCTGCGCGACGGCACCACCCGTGTCGTTGGCGACGATCGTGACGTTGTCGAGGTCCAACGCCTCAAGGAAGTCCGCGGTGATCCGTGCCATGCCAGGCAGGGACAGATCGGCATCGGGTTTCAGCGGGATCGAATGTGAGCCCCATGGCAGGTCTGGGGTGATGCATCGATGTCCGCCCGCTAGGCGCGGCACGATGTGCCGCCACAGATCGCCATTGACGCCGACACCGTGCACGAACACGATCGGCGAGCCATCGCCGCGGTCACGATAGCTGATCGCGCCGTCGGGGATATCGATGCGGTGCTCTCGACCGAGCTGCGGACTGATCGACATAGTCAGCGGTCGTACTTGCATGGTGCAAGTAGTCAATCTTTTGCGGAGTGTCCTTCCCATGCCGCCAGCTGCGGAGGTGTCAGGGTTGTCGGCTCGCCATCCGATCCGATCGCACCGGGCGCCGGCACCACGCGCAGGTCGCGCAGGTTGATGGGCTCTCCGCAGTGCTCGCATCGCAGCGTGCCTCCGGCCTCGTGATCGCACCCGGTGTGCAAGATCAACACCTCGGGCCCCTCGGGACCCAGTTCGTAGCGGTCAGCCCAGGCCATCAACGTCAACACCACCGGGAACAGGTCGCGGCCCTTCTGGGTCAGGTGGTACGAACCGCGCGGCGCGATCCGCTCCAGCACGCCGTGCTCCACCAACTTCTGTAGCCGAGCACTTAATACGTTCGTCGCCAGTCCAAGACTGCGCAGGAACTCGTCGTAGCGGGTCAATCCATGGAAGGCGTCGCGGACGATCAGCAGCGTCCAGCGTTCGCCGAGGATCGCGAGCGCCCGAGCGAGCGCGCAGCTCTGATCCGCGTAATCGCTGCCAAGTGGCATGGTGCAAGTTTAGTTTGCCAGCCGAGGCGGGGCCGTGCGGGCGTAACTTTGCACATATTCATCTCTTGACGCACCCAGCTTGGAGGAGCGATGAGCCGGGACATTGCCACACACATAGCCGACGACGGCGTCGCGACGCTGACCCTGTCCCGGCCAGAGCGACGTAACGCGCTATCGATCAAACTTCGAAACGAGATCACCGAACAGCTTGATGGCTGGGCTACGGATCCGGCCATCCGCGCGGTCGTGCTCACCGCGACGGGATCAACGTTTTGCGCCGGCTTTGACCTCGACGAGTTCGCGCAAGCCGATCTCGCGCCAAGCATCAAGGACAGCTCGCATCGCTACCACCTCGCAGTGTGGCAGTTCCCCAAGCCGCTAGTGGCCGCCGTCAACGGCCCCGCGGTGGCTGGGGGGCTGGATCTTTGCGTGCTGTGCGACTTTCGGATCGCATCGGCCACAGCACTATTCGGGCATCCTGAAATCAAGTTCGGTGCGCCGCCGTTGTTTACGCCGCTGCAATGGATCGTCGGTGTGGGCGTTGCGCGCGAACTGTGCCTCACCGGACGGCGAATCGACGCCGACGAGGCAATGCGCATCGGCCTCGTTAACAGAATCAGCGAACCCGCGCGACTGCTCGACGACGCGTTGGCGATGGCACGCACCATTATCGAGGCGCCTCAGGCCGCGCTTGAGTGCACAAAGCATTATCTGATCAGCAGCCCCAGTGCGACATTCGAGCAGGCCTTCGCCGTCGAGCACGACGCGGTCTTCGATGAGTTTTTGGTGGGTCCCGTGGGCCCCCGGACCACCCCATGACCGCCGAACCTTCGGTGCCCGTGATCGACATGTGGGCACCGATCGTTCCGAGTGCCGAGATCATTGACGACCTGCGGGCCGGATTCCCCGCCGAACAGCTCCAGTACCTGGAGATCTTTACCAAGAGAACGGTCAGCGCCGAGCAGTTCAGCGATTACGCAGATTCGCTACGCCGCACCGACGACCAAATACTGGACTCCCTCGACGCTGCCGGCATCACCCTTAGTTTGATCACGGGATTCGATGAAAAGTCAACGTGTGGTGTCACTTTCGTGCACAACGCTTCGGTGGCCGCGCTCGCGGCCCGCCATCCCGACCGCTTCCGACCCTTCGCCGGTGCAGACATCGGGGCCGGCGGCTCAGCGCTCGACGAGTTCGAGCGCTGGGTGCTTGAGCACGGATTCCGAGGGCTGAGCCTGCGGCCGTTCATGATTGGACGGCCCGCTACCGACCCTGCGTACTTCCCCTTCTACGCCAAATGCGTCGAGCTCGGTGTTCCCCTTTCCATTCACACTTCGGCCAATTGGACTCGGACGCGACCCAGTGATCTCGGCCATCCCCGCCACATCGACGACGTCGCCTGTCGTTTCCCTGAGCTCACCATTCTGATGAGCCACGGCGGCTACCCGTGGGTGCTAGAGGCATGCCTGATCGCATGGAAACACCCAAACGTCTACCTCGAATTGGCCGCGCACCGGCCAAAGTACTTCACGTCGCCCGGCGCCGGATGGGACCCCCTGATGCGCTTCGGGCAGACGACTATTCGCAACAAGGTCATTTACGGCACCGGTGCTTTTCTAATCAACCGCCCCTACCCGCAATTGTGCGACGAGATGCGCGCGCTGCCGCTGCAGCGGGAAGTCCTGGAGGACTGGCTGTGGCGAAACGCCGCTCATCTACTCCAGCACGACAAGTGAGACCCGGCTATCCGCGGCTGACCTGGATGGCTTTGACCACCAACAGCAGCGCTCCCAGGATCAGGTAGGCGCGCAACGCGATCATGCCGAGTCGGGTGCCAGGTGACCAGATGACGGGCTCTAACAGGGTCAGGGGTGGCATCCGCCAAGTGTTGCGGTCGACCCCGCGTGCCGGAAATTTTGCGGACGGTGGCGCGGGTTGCCGACGGGCCATCCAGCGCAGCGCCGGTCCCGCTGCGGCGGCGAGTATCACCAAGGCCAGGGCCAGGTAGCCGGCGACGGCGACGACGTTGATGTCGGGGAACAGGGTAGTGGCCATCAGTATCCCTGACAGCAGCAGCAAGGTGCCGACGATCAGACCGGCGACCCAGTTGAGCCAGCGACGATTGACCCAGGGTCCCAACACTTCCCGGTCGTTGCACAACAGCAGTAGAAACACACTGGCGCTGGGCAACAGCAGACCGGCAAGAGCTTGTACCGCGGTGGTGATCAACCCGAGTGGGGCGCCGGGGATCAGCACGATGGCCGCCGCCAACACCACCATTGCGGTGTAGGACAGGTAGAACTGTTTGGCGTCGGCGAAACCGCGGTGCAGCGAGTGCTTCAGGCCGAACACATCGCCGAAGGCGTAGCTGGTGGCCAGGGTGACCGCGGCTGCGCCGATGATCGAGGCGTCCATCAGCACGATCGCAAAGAACGAGCCGAGCGTCGCGCTGTGTTGACCGAGCAGGTGCGCGATGTCGCCGGCATCGGTGAAACGACCCACGGTGTTGGTGGAGCGCGCAGCCCAGTCGCCTGTCATGAGCAACGCCGCGGCGCCGACTATCACGACGAAGGCCCCCAGTACGGTGTCGGCGCGCTCATAGCCCATGAAACGGGGAGTGATACGTTTGTCGACGACGTTGGACTGCTGAAAGAACAGCTGCCAGGGCGCCACAGTGGTGCCGACGATGGCGATGATCAGCAGCACCGCATCCGAGCTCATGCCACCCGAGATGCTTGGCACCACAAAAGACTTCGCCGCATGCGCCCACTGCGGGTGCGACATCAGCAGCATAGGGATCTGCAGCAGAGTGATGGCGATGAAGACGAACATGGCCCGCTCCCAGCGCCGGAAGCTGCCGCTTGCCATGATCGCGACCAGCGCCACCGCCGAGATCGGCACCACAATGTATCTCGAGACGCCGATGTAGTCGGCGGCCAGGGTGATACCGATGAATTCGGTGACGATGGTCAAGAAGTTGAGTAAGAACAGGTCGCCGACGGAAAACCAGCCCCAGCCGCGGCCGAAGCGTTCATTGATCAACCGGGCGTGCCCGACCCCCGTGACCGCGCCGAGCCGGACCACCATTTCCTGGTTGACGATGAGCACCGGGATCAGCAGCAACAGCACCCACAGCAGGGAGTAGCCGTAGTTCTGGCCGGCTTGGGCATAGGTGGCCACCCCGCCGGCGTCGTTGTCGCCGACCATCACGATGATCCCGGGACCGACAATGGCCAGCAGGGTCAGCAGCCGGGTCTTCCACGTTCGGGGATGGTCTATCTCGCTGAGTTTGATCCGCCCAAATGCGCCCTCGATATCGCCCAGGTGTTTGCTGTCGAGCACCGCGGTATGCGGTGCCTCAGACTGTTCAACGCCATCAGCCGGCGTGCCCGGGATGGTGGTGTTGTCGTCGCCTGAGCTCACGTTCCTTCACTTCCCGGCACAGGCGCGTTGCCCTCATCACTGGGCTGGGTGATTTCGCGGAGCGGGCGGGGCGCGGGTTCGCGGCGGCGCCAGTCCTCGGGGATGGTGGCTTCCAGCACGTCGTCCACGGTGACCACCCCGAGCATGCGATCCTGCTCGTCGACTACCGGGATGGAGTAGAGGTTGAAGTCGGCCATCAACAGCGCGATGTCCGTCAGATCGGCTTCGGAGCCGACCCGGATTGGGTCGGAATCCATAAGTGCCCCAACGCTTTCAGCGGCTTCAGCCTGCAACAGGACGATCACTGACACCACACCGGCGAGGCGTTTGTCCTCGTCCAGCACATGCATCTTGATTAGCGCCTCGGGCTGTATGGTGCGGGCGTCGGCGATCAGCGCGAGCGCGGTGCCCGCGGTTGCGGTGGCAGCGCAGGAGACAAAGTCGACGTTCATCAGCCCGCCGGCGCTCTCGGGATTGAACCCCATCAGGGTGATCACCTTGGTGCGCTGCGGCGCCGGCATCAAGTCCAGTACGTGCCGGCGCCGCGATTGGCGAAGGTCTGCGATCGCGTCCGCGGCATCGTCGGCGCGCATCCGGCCCAGCAGCCCGGCGACCTCGCCATCTGGCATGCGATCGAGTAGTCGGCTGGCCTTATCAGGGTCGAGTTCTTCGAAGACGTCAGCTTCCAATTCCGGGTCGCTGCGGACCCGGTCGAGGATCTCGCCGCCCTCGGCCTTATCGGCGTCCTCGAGCAGATCGGCGATCTCGGCGGGTTTGAATCCACCGAACCGGCCCGACATACGGCGCACGGCATCGGAGCGGGCGTGTCCGATCAGCGGTTCGAATGCCTTCCAATCGCGGGCCGCGTGCCCGCCGGAGCGCTTGATCAGCCCGAACAACAACGGCGGGCGTCGGGTGTCCAGCCGCGTAAGCACCCACCCGGCGCCGGTATCTTCCAGCTCGGCGTCATAGGCGCGCACCAGCTCCACGGCGGCCACGTCGATCAACCGGTGCCCCAGCACGTCGGCGCGCAGCAGCACCTCACCGTCGCGGCGCTCAAAACCACGAAGGTCAACCTTGTTCTTGGCCAACACGACTCGGTCCGTCGCGTACTCGAGTATTGATTTGCTACCGATGAACACCTGCCGCCCGCCGACTCCGGCCACGATCCCGGTCAGCAACGGATACTCGTCGGCACCGCGCAGCCGCACGATCACGTCTTCGACCCGTCCCACCGCCTCGCCGGAGCGGGCCAGCACCGGTGAGCGCAGCAGCTGCGAGAGATGGATTACCGGCAGCCCCCCGTCATGCTCAGCCGTCGTCCCTGATGTGCTCACTTGTCCTCCTCAACGCTGTGTGACAGACCCCCGCGAGCGGCTCCATGGTGTCACGATGCCATGGGGGTAGGGCTGACAGCTAGGTTCGGTGATGGCGCAAGTATCGTCGCTTGACCGGCTCGGCGGCCAGAGTGTACGCCCTGGTCGCCGCGTCTATCTACAGCCAAAGGGTAAACGGACGGCAGCCATTCGGAACCCCGCGCCATCCGGCTGACACGAGCAACTTGGGCAAGTCCATCCGCCTCACCGAGTGCGCCGAGCACGATCCCCTCCGCACGGCCGCGAGTGTGTACCTCTACGTCAGTGACGCCGACGCCCTGTACGCGGAATGGAAAGCGCTGGAAAACCTCGAGGCCGCTTGATCGCACCGCGCGACACGCCTTACGGTGTGCGGGAATTCGCCTATGTCGATCCAGACGGCACCGCACATCGCATCGGCTCACCGCTTACTCCCTGACCATCCTGGGCGAGACAGGATCCGTGCACCAAGTCAGGCACCGGGGGACTAGAAGGGGATACTGTAATATCTACGGTTCGGCAGCCTCAAAGGAGAATCTCAATGAGAGTCGCGGTTCCGCTCGGGCGGCAGGATGAGCGCTCGGCGGTTCTGCTGTGACCGAGCCGAAAATCATGCCCGACGACGTCGCAGTAACGGCGTCGACACCGTACTTCGTGCGCGACGGAAACCATTACGTCCCAACCGAAATCGCGCGTGGCGGGTGGGGCCCCTCTATCAGCGGTCACGTTGTCGGGGGCATTTTGGGCTGGGCTGTCGGACAGGCGGTCGACGACCGCCAACTGCAACCTGCCCGGCTAACCGTCGACCTTCCCGCACCAACCGCGCTGGAACCGATCGAGGTGCACACGCGTGTCCAACACGAGCGACGGCGATTGCGGCTCGTGGAGGCCGTTCTCATCCAGCGCGACGTCCCCGTCGCGCGTGGGAGTGCACTGTTTCTACGGCGTGGGCCGCAACCCGACGGAGACGTGTGGTCACAACCAGTGGAGATGCCGCGGCTACCAATTGAGGAGGATGGCACTCACCCGTCGTTGTTTATGCGGACGTACGGCTGGGGCGCTGGGGTCCAGAATCCCGACCTCGATTGGGCCGACACGTCGGGACAGAAATACACATGGTTGCAGGAAACGCGCCCGTTGATCGACGGCGAGCCCCTCACTGCCTTTACCCGAGCGGCGATGGCTGCCGACGTCACGGCCGCAATCGCCAACTGGGGCAGCAACGCTTTGCAGTTCATCAATGTCGACTACACCCTCACCCTGAGCCGACTGCCGGAAGGGCCCCATATCGGGCTGGCCGCACTTACTCACTACAGCAACGATGGGGTGGCCACCGGGTCAGCCGTCCTCCTCGACCACAAGGGCCCCGTTGGCAGCGCCGTGTCTGTCTCGATAGCACACTCGGGATTTCGCCCGCCATCCGCCGATCATCTGGCTAGATGACGATCGAGACCTTCGCGAGACCTTCGGCTGAGGAAGCCGCCATGTCGACGAATCACATCAGGTGATTTTCGATGTCGGCCTCGGCCTCTCGTCAATGGCCGGGGCCGCCTGGCTGCGGGCCAGCGCTACCGTCGCCGCGGCCATTACCGCGACCGAGATGCCGATTGCGACCAGCCCGATGTTGCTGGTGTTCAGCGTCTCACCCAGCACCGTGACGCCGAGCACCGATCCGACAATGGGCTCGGAGATAGTCACCGCAGGTAGCGACGCGGTCAGCGGGCCGGCCCGAAACGCCGACTGCTCCCATGCTGTAGCCGCGATCCCCAGCACCGCCCACACGTATAACTCCGGCATGCGGAGCAATGCCGGGATGCCGCGGCCGAGCTGGTCGACCACGCCCTTGGTCAACACCGAGAACAGGCCCCATAGTGAGCCAGACATCAGCCCCAGCAACAGCGCTCTAACTGAACCCGAGAAGATACGGGCGCCGATGGCACACAGGATCAGTGCCGTGCCCATGACCGCAGCGACCACAGCCCACGTCTGAAATGACCCTCGTGGGTTCCCGGCCTGCGGGTTGCCGACCGTCACCACTACCGCAACCGCGGCGGCGAGTAGCACGGCCCAGATCCCTTGCCAGCGGGTGATTCTGCGGTGGTTCACCTTCGCGTTGATGACGAGCGCGAACAGCAGCGAGGTCACTGATAGCGCCTGCACGAGCACCACTGAACCCAAGCCGAGCGCAGCGGCCTGCAGGCCGAAACCGGCCCCGGCCACAAGGCTGCCCGCCCACCACCGGCGATCGCGCAGCAGCCGGCGGAAAAGGGCGACGGTGCCGACCGGCTTGTCGGTGACCTGCTGGGCAGACCGTTGCTCCAGGACATCGCCGATGCCGATCATCAGGGCCGCTGCGACCGCGAGCAATGCCGCGATGTCGGCTTTGGCCACAGTGACCTCCTATGGAGCCAACCGAATTCGCTAGCTGTTGCGCCTGATTTTGAGCGCGGTGGTGATCATCGGAATCTGTAGCGGCAGCCGGGCCAGGGCGGCGATGCGCATCGGCCAGGGCTTGTCCCACCACAACCGACACATATTGACGTTGGCTGGGAAGACCCCGACGAACAGCAGGGCCGCCGCCAGTGCGGCGAATCGCCGCGTGCGTCGCGGCACCAGCAGTGCGCCGACGCTTATTTCGGCGACTCCCGATGCGTAGGTGTAGAGCCGCGGGTCTCCCGGCAGCTCGGCAGGAACGATGGTGTCGAACGATCTGGGCGCTAGGAAGTGCACGGTGCCAATGCCCATCAGCATCGCCGCGATGCGGTGCGCGGCTGTCTGGGTGGCGTCACGCTGAGCTACGGGTGCGGTCATGGATCCATTGTGCCGTGCCCGCCGGTTGAGGTTCGTCGCGCGTACCCGCGACGCTCAGCGCTCCCCGACACCGTGGGCGTCGAGGGGGTTGAGCCGGTTGACGATCAGCGGGTCGGCTTTGGTGAACGGGAAGTCGGGCAGATCGTCGATGTGGGTGTCAAACGTTGCCGCGAGCACTTTGCGCGAGTAGGCGCTCGCCGAAGCGCGATAGCCGATGTCACCCGGGGTGGGCTGATCGAAGAAGATGCAGAAGTGCCATTCCGGGGCGTCGACGACCTCGATGTGGTGGGGGTAGGCGCGGGGGATGAAATACACATCGCCCTGCCGCAAGTACCACGTGTCCAGGGTGCCGTCCGGATCCATGACGGTCATGCGGGCCGCGCCCCGGTTGACGTAGCCCATCTCGGCGGTGATCGGATGCCAGTGCGGTTCGCGCATACCGTCTTCACGGACACGCAACGAATACATCGACAAGTCTTTGAGCGCGGGCCAGTACTGCAGGCGCGCAGTCCTGGCCGAGCCGACGGCGATACTGACGGGCGGATTCATCGCCTCGACCGAGAACTTGTGTGGGTCGTCGAAGTAAGCCGTCGCCGGGACGTCGGGATCTCCGTTGCGGGCGGCCAGTGCGCGGTCAGTGGTGCCGCGGCGGATCGCCGGGAAATCCGAGGCCGGCAAGTCGTACGTATTGCCGAGCACGGCGTCGGTCATCGCTCCGAAAGCCGCACCAGTCCGAAGTCCTCGGGCCGCTCATTACGGAACGTGATGATGAACTCTGCTGTGTCGGTGCCGATGTTCTCAATGTGGTGCAGCGAACCGGAGTCGATGTGGAACATGTCGCCCGTCCGCACCACGAAAGACGCGAATCGGCTGCCGGTGTCCAGCACCGAGACCAGGGCGGTACCCGAAACGCAGTAGGTCAGCTCATTGGCGTTGGCGTGCCAGTGCGGGGTCCGCATGGCGCCGGGATTGATCAGCAGCCGCTTGATCGATAGCCCCTTCAGGATCGGGAAGTTGTCGGCGGTCAGGCGACGGATCGAACCGAGGTCGGACTCTTCGACGATTTCACCGTCAGTCAGCGATGCGACGTGTGCGCTTGTCAGCGTGAGCATTTCATCCTCCTGGGCAGTCACGGAACGGAGATGTGGGTAGACGTTCCGGTTACTGCTTTTTACGATGCCGCCACGGGATTAGGCCCGTCCAACACCCGTTTTGGATGTGCTGATCGACGGTGCTTATCAAGCGCGACCAGCTCCGGTAGCAACCGTCGCAGGGCCCGAGCCGAGAAAGCGGCCGTGGATATGCGGCGCAGGGCATTCAGGGATAGCGGCCGCCGAAGAAGACCTGTACTTCGGTGATCTGATCGTCACGGACGGTGAGCACCTCGACATTGCGGTGACGCTCACCGGTCTTCAGTTCGTATTCGTACATGACGAATACATCGTCATCGTCCGCACCGACCACATGCAGCAGGTCTTGTCGGACCAGCCGGTCTGCGGTGGGGAAGCAGCGCTCGAAGTATGCCGCTCGGTCGATGTGGTCGTCTTGGGGGCTCGTGAACACGAACGCATCTGCGACTAGTCGCTCCGCCAGTTCGCGGTCCTGCTGTAGGTAACTGGTGAACATTGCTCGGACTGTGTCTCTTTTGGACCCGGCACGCCTCTCGTCGGACATGAGCTGCTCCCTCAGTGAGCTCGGCTGACGGATACGCGCGGTCGGCCTCCGTCCTGTTCCTCGTCTTGCCACTCGGCCGCCAGCCAAACTTAGGCCATTACTATTGCCCATACGGTATTTGATACGATTCGCGTCGCGGCGTTTGACCGCGCATCCCATCCGTGCTGCCGACCGCAGCCAGACAGTTCGAGGTTGAGTACATGGCTACACCCGTGATCGTCGGAGCAGTCAGGACGGCGATCGGGCGCTCCTTCAAGGGGACGCTCGTCAACACGCCGCCCGAGACGCTGGTAACCACGGTGCTTCCCGAGGTAGTGCGCAGGTCCGGCGTCGACCCGTCCGTCATCGATGACATTATTTTCGCCGAATCACATTACGGCGGAGGAGATTTGGCACGATATGCGGCCGCCGCGACCGGTATGGAGGACATTCCCGGCCAGGCGGTGAACCGGCACTGCGCGGGCAGCCTCACCGCCATCGGCAACGCCGCGGCCCAGATCGGCTCCGGGATGGAGCGCGTGCTCATCGCGGGCGGGGTGCAGTCGTTGTCGATGACGCCGCTGATGAACCAGCGGATTCCCGGCCCCGAGCTGAAGTTCGAGGAGCGCTGGCTGCCGCCCACCCACGTCGAGACTCCGGACGCGCCCACCAAGGACATGTCGATCACGGTGGGCTGGAACACCGCGCAGGCGGTCGGCATCACTCGTGAGGAAATGGATGCCTGGGCCGCCCGGTCGCATCAGCGCGCCATCGCGGCCATGGACGCGGGCAAATTCGTCGACGAGATCGTCCCGCTGAAGATCACCCAGCCAGACGGTTCTGTGACCGAGTTCTCGGTCGACGAGCACCCCCGTCGCGACACTACCGTCGAAAAACTGGCCGCGCTCAAGGTGCTGCACCCGGAGATCCAGGGATTCTCCATCACGGCGGGCAACAGCAGCGGCACCAACGACGCCGCGGCGGCGGTCGCGCTCGTCGACCGCGATTACGCACAAGCCGAGAAGCTCAACGTGCTGGGCACGGTCAAGGCGTGGGCCGCGGTGGGCGTGGCGCCCAAAGACACCGGTCTGGGCGCCGTCAAGGTCATTGGGAAGGTGCTGCAGCGGGCCGGTCTGTCGGTCAGCGATGTGGCGCTGTGGGAGATCAACGAGGCATTCGCCTCCGTGCCGATCGCGGCGTGCCGGGAGCACGGCATCGACGAGGCGAGGGTCAATTTCTCCGGTAGCGGCTGCAGCCTCGGCCACCCCATCGCGGCATCGGGTGCACGCATGGTCACCACATTGACCTACGAACTGGCCCGCCGCGGCGGAGGTATCGGCATCGCCGCCATGTGCGCGGGCGGTGGCCAGGGCGGAGCGGTCGTCGTCGAGGTCTGAGCGGCTGCGGCTAGTTGCAGAAGGTGTAGCCGATGAATTGCGTGTCGCGACCGTTGCCGACGGAGTAGTTCACGTAGTGCACCGCGGGCATTCCGTTGTACTGGGTGGTCATTTTCTGCGCGGTGGGCGGTGGGACACCCTTCGGGAAGGCCAAGATCAGGTCGGCAAAAATCCTGAGCCCGGCCTGGCAGATGGCGTCCGGGCGCGGCGGCTGCGGATTCCACGCATGCACAACGACCGGATCCGTAAGTTGATAACCGGCCGCACAATTCGGATCGCAGATTTTGAAAACGGCGGTGCCGGTCCCGTCGGCGCCTTGTGGTCCCCATGAGCTCCATGACATGTCCTGCAGCGCAACGGCTACGCTCGCGCATCCCAGGACATTGAGCTTCTTTGGACGCTCGGCAGGTTGAACCGATGGGTTGTAGCAGGCCGGAATGGCGAAGCTGGTCGGAGGCGCCGGCTGGGTATTGGTTTGGGGTGGTGCACTTTCGTGGCGCTGGGTGAGCCTCAGCCCGACGAAGCCGAGCACACCGATCAGCAGAACAGCCAGGATGGCACCAATCAAGATCAGGCGCCCCCGCGGATTGCGCCGCAATCGGCTCGATGAAGAGGCGTTGCCGCTCACATTCACCAGGGTATGCGGAAATGTCACTCCCGGGGTGGGGACTGCCACAAGAATCCCGGCACGGTAAGTTTGGTCAGCCCTACCAACATATCGAGGATGGCAATGATCTCCGGAGTAACCGATGACGGACTGGCCGCGAGGTTGGCCACCGAGGCGGGGCAGCTGCTGCTCGGGGTGCGGGACGAGTTCGCCGATGCCGATGCGAGCGAGCGGAAAGCGGCGGGGGACAAGCGATCCCACGACTTTCTCATGGAAGCACTCGTCAGCGAGCGACCTGACGACGCGGTGCTATCCGAAGAGGGCGCCGACGACCCGGTGCGACTGCGCTCGGAGCGGGTGTGGATTGTCGATCCGCTCGACGGTACGCGGGAATTCTCCGAGCTCGGGCGCGACGACTGGGCGGTGCACGTGGCACTCTGGCAGGCCGGTGAGCTTGTTGCCGGTGCGGTAGCACTCCCGGCGCGGGGGATCACGTTGGCCACGCCGCAGGTTGATGCACCTCCTGCCGCGCCGGGCAAGCCGCGAATCGTGGTATCACGCACCCGGCCACCCGCTATCGCCTTGGCCGTTCGCGATGCCCTGGACGGCATCTTGGTGGAAATGGGTTCCGCCGGAGCCAAGGTGGCGTCGATCGTGCAAGGTTTGTCCGATGTGTACGTCCACGCCGGCGGTCAGTTCGAATGGGACTCGGCTGCCCCCGTAGCGGTGGCTCGAGCTGCCGGCTTGCACACCTCTCGCATCGACGGGTCGCCGTTGGCGTATAACCAGCCGGACCCGAAGCTGCCGGACCTGGTGGTGTGCCGTCCCGAGCTGGCCGACGCTGTACTCGCGGTCACCGGCTGACGTCTGATCCAGCTGCGGACGAGGATTCGCCGCGCTGTGTCGTCTTAGCCTTTCGGAACGATACCCATTTGCTCAACCTGGTAGCTGGCTGCCTGCATGGCAATCGTTTATTTCACAGTTGCCGTGAAGTTGCTGAACAGGAGCTGCGTTGCGGGAAGGGGCGTGATCGCCCTATCGATTCCTCAGTCTCGGTCCGACGGGCAGGCGATGGTGGGCTCGCTTATCGGCGTCGGTTTCGAAATCGACGCCGACCCTTCGCCTCTTCGGTCCACTCCCTTTCGACCCGCCCAATCTCGAGTGAGAGCAGCACCAGAGTCGGGTTATCGCAGTGGACTTCGTGAGCAAAGCGGTACTTCGCTGCTTCGCCGGTAGCGGGCAGGTGCGGCCGCAAGCCCTCGAACCACTCGTCGCCGACGACGTTAGGTACATCGTCGACACGAGGTCCGCATTCCCACTGCCGGTAGGCATCCCGCGCATCTGCCAAGCCGGTCCGCCACCGCTGGACCGCGTCGCAGCGCTGCGAGTGCAGCTGGATCCTCATCTGGTGTTTGTTGTTGGTGCTTTCCACCATGCCGGGGAGCAAGTTGTCGGCGGCCGACCTCGCAACGCCCGCGATGCCCACGGCCGACGCACCCACGACCGTGCCCATGAGGCCCATCATCACCATGTCCATTTGCTGATCGTTCCATCTGAGGGTGGGCAACGGCCAAGAAATTCCGCATTCGATGGTATTAGCATTTGGGCCACACTCCGGACAGTCAGACGATCATCGACAAGCTCAGGGAGCGGAGCAACGATGCAGCGGATAGATACCCACCACCATGCCATCCCCTCCTTCTATCGAGACTTGTTGCGAAAAGCCGAGATCGACGCGGCCGGCGGTCGCGGCCTTCCGGAGTGGAGTCCGGAGGCGTCACTGCAGACAATGGGCGAACTCGACGTCGCGACAGCGATTCTCTCGGTATCCACGCCGGGCACCACATTCCTGCCGAGCCTGACTGACGCCGTCTCGCTTGCGCGCGATGTCAACGACTACCTTGCCGATCTCGTTGCCGCTCAACCCGATCGGTTCGGATTCTTCGCCACCGTTCCGATGCCGCACGTCGACGAATCCGTCGCCGAGGTCGTCAGATCGCTCGATGAACTGGGTGCCGACGGCGTGGTGCTGCTCGCCAACAGTGCGGGTACGTACCTGGGTCAGGAAGGTCAGGACGAGCTGTTCGCTGCACTGGACGTGCGTTCGGCAGTGGTCTTCATCCATCCCGCCGAACTGCCCGGCCCCGCGGTGGACGGCGTCCTACCGTTTGCGACCGACTTTCTGCTCGACACCTCTCGGGCGGCGTATCTGCTTGTCCGCAATGAGATTTGCCGCAGGTACCCGAACATCCGGTTCATTCTCAGCCATGCGGGCGGATTCGTGCCCTACGCCTCGCACCGAATGGCGGTTGGCATCATGAGCGACACGGGACGCAGCCTGACGGACAGCCTGGACGACTTCGCGGGCTTCTACTTCGATACCGCGTTGTCCTCGAGCGCCGCCGCGCTGCCGAGCCTGCTCGCCTTCGCCAAATCGGGACACGTCACCTTCGGCTCGGACTGGCCCTTCGCGCCCATCGCTGCCGGGAAGTTGTTCGCCGCCGGCCTGGAAACCTACCCCGGACTCGACACCGACGCCCGCGCGGCGATCGAGCGCACCAACGCGCTGTCATTGTTCCCCCGCCTCGGGACAGCACCGCCGCCCAATGCCGGCTCAACCGCCGATCAAATACGGCACACGGTGAGCAGAGCGGTCATGCGCGGCGTCGTGCGACTGATCAACACTCGGTAGCGCGCTTAGCGCACGGCTGCTGCCAGGCGACAATGCGGTCGGCCAGTTCTGGCCCGCTGTCCTCCTGGATGAAGTGGCTGGCATTGATGCGGGCGTGCGGTTGGCCCGCCGTGCCTGGGATGTGCCTGATCAGGGGGCGATCGGCGCCGCCGAGGAGCGGGTCGCGATACCCGAAGATGGTCAGGCACGGTTTCTCCCATTGGCCCAGGGCTTTCCACGCGGTCCGGTTGGCCGGAATCGCCGGATCGTCCGGAGAGGTCGGCACCAACTGCGCGAACGCACGGACCCCGGCTTGATAGGTCTTGTCGGGGAAAGGCGCGTCGTAGCCGGCCCGCACCTTGGGGGGAACCCTGCGGACGGTGCCGGCGGCCACCAGGCGACCGGCGGGCAGCACGGGAGAGTAGCGCGCAAAGGCCCGCCACGCGTAAAAGGCGGGAGGGGGGCGGTGGAAGGCGGTGGGAAGAAAACCATTGGCCACCACCAGCCGCGATATCCGATCACTCTGCTCGGCGGCGATGCGCAAACCGATAAACGATCCCCAGTCCTGGACGAACAGTGTGACATCCTTCAGGTTGAGGCGCTCAATCCACGACGTCACCCACTCCACATGCCGTAGGTAGGTGTAATCCTCGATCCGGCTGGGCTTGTCGGAGCGGCCGCAGCCGATCAGGTCGGGCGCGAGCACGCGGTTTCCGGCGTCAGCCAGCGGCGGAATCATCGTGCGGTACAGGTAGCTCCAGGTGGGCTCGCCGTGCAGCAGCACGATCGGCGGGCCATCGGAGGGACCCTCGTCGAGAAAGTGCATGCGCAGCGGCTGAGTATCGCTTGCCGCCACGTTTAGGTAGTTCGCTACGAACGGATAGCCCTCCAGGTTTTCGAATCGGGAGTCCGGGGTTCGCAGCACATCCACATTCAGCTCCTCCGGTGAGCGGGCACCTCTGCAAGCCTCTCTCTCCGAACGCCTCTTCGTCCAGTACGAGATTTCATTGAGGCAGCCACCGGTAGCCACTAAACTGCAAAATTTATGGCCATCCGGCGCGCGGTTCTGCTGATTGCCGACATCAGCGGATACACGAACTACATGCATTGGAACCGCTCACACCTTGCGCACGCGCAGCAGACGGTGGCCGGGTTGCTGGAGTCGGTTATCGATGCTGGTAAAGGGCTGAAGCTGGCGAAACTGGAGGGCGACGCCGCGTTCTTCTGGGAGCCGGACGGCAATGCCAAAGTGCTGGTGTGCGACCGGCTGTCACGGATGCGCCAGTCGTTCCTCGCGCGGCGAGAGCGGTTCAAAACGGACATCGCCTGCGAATGTGCATGCTGCTCACAGCTGGACAAGCTGTCGCTTAAGTTCGTCGTCCACCAGGGCGAGGTGGCAGAGCAGCGGGTCAAACGCAACGTCGAGCTCGCCGGCGTCGATGTCATCCTCGTCCACCGAATGCTGAAAAACTCGGTGCCCGTAGTTGAATACGTGCTGATGACCGATTCCGTGGCGGCCTGCCTCGACGAGTCGACCCGCGGCCGTTGCAAGCCGCTGATCCACGACTTCGAAGGCATCGGACACACGTCGACGCATTACATCGACCTCGCCACGTCCGAGGTGCCATCGGCCCCGCCGGACCGCAGCTTCTTTGGCCGGCTGGGAAAGACAGCGAAGTTCGAATTGAGCACGTTGCCGTTCCTACTCGGCATCAAGAAGCCCGCCGAGGGCTTCCGCAACCTGGGCCGCGGCACCGAGGAAATCTCTGCCTAAGCTGAAAATCGCTGTTTTTGGAAGGTTTTCAGCTACCGAACCTTTTCAAGGGCCCGACCCATCCGCGATACGGCCTCGGTGAGAATGGCTTGCGAGGTAGCGAAGTTCAACCGCACATGCCCGGCTCCGCCGGTCCCGAAGACGTGGCCGGAACTGAGCGCGACACGGGCGTGATCGAGGAACCAGCGGGCAGGCCCGGACAGATCAGCCACCACGGCAAGTCCGTCGGCGGCTTCTTCGTCAAACCCGAGCTGTTGACAATCGAGCCACGCAAGGTAAGTGCCCTGCGGTGGTAGATATTTCACCCCGGGTAGGTGCTCAGTGATCAGATCGCCCAGCAACGTCCGATTCTCGTCCAGGCCCAGCAACAGCGCGTCGAGCCACTCGCCACCGGCGATGAATGCCTCGGCGTGCGCGATGATGCCGAGGTGGCTCGGCCCGTGACTGACCTCCTCCGGCATCCGGCGCAGGTCTGCGGCCGCCTCCGGACCGGCAATGGCCAGGGCCGCCTTCAGCCCGGAGAGGTTCCACGCCTTCGAAGCGGATATCAGGGCGAAAGCGTTCTCGGCACCGGGAACGCTCAGATACGGGATGAATCGCGCTCCCGAGAGGATGACCGGCGCGTGGATCTCGTCCGACACCACCCGGACCCCGAACCGGCGGGCACGTTCGGCAACCCCATGCAGTTCGTCGAACGTGTGCACCGACCCCGTCGGATTGTGTGGATTGCACAACAGGTAGGCGACCTTCCCGCCCAAAGCGCGCGCACGCGCGAAGGCTTCCTCCAAGGCGTCCAAATCAATTCGGCCGTCGGCGTCAAGCGGCGCTTCGATCACTCGACGGCCGTCGTGCGACACGAAGGCGTAGAACGGGGCGTACACCGGAGGGTTGACGACGACGGCGTCACCGCGGTCGGTGACCAGACGCAGCGTCTCAACGATGCCGAGCATGACGTCCGGAACGATCGCGGTGCGGCTCACCTCCAAGTCGTGCCATTGCCAACGCTGCGAAGCGAATTCACTGACCGCCTCGGCGAACGCGGCGCCCGAGGGATAGCCGGTATCACCATTGTCGATAGCCGTCCGGAGGGCGTCGGCCACACTTGGCGCGAGCTTGACGTCCATCTCTGCGACCCACAGCGGCAACACGTCGACCGGGTGCGCGCGCCACTTCATGCTGGTGCGGAGCCGTAGCTGTTGCAGCGTGAGTTCCTCGAGCGGATTAAACGTCACTCCGGGAGATTCAGACGCGGAGGCAGTTCCGGCACTCACGACCACCTCCTACATCGGGACCACCACAGCTGCGCACGTCGCACATTGCCCAGTTCGCGCCGCCAAGCTGCAACAACGTTAGCCGAGTGGCATTGCGAGAACACTATTCAGCTGCTCCGCGAGTCCATTCCGAGCCTAGGCTTGATTCATGGCGTCGCTTTCCAACTCGTTATGGCTCCGCAACCGGGTCCTGGCCGAGGCGGCGCTGGAGCACACGTTCGTCCAGGGCATCGCGTCTGGAGAATTGGCGCGAGCTACGTTCGCCTACTACGTGGGGCAGGACGCCGTCTTCCTCGACGCGTTCTGCCGCGCCTACGCCTTGGCTTTGGCGAAGAGCCCGGACCAAGACGGGCTGATCGCGTTCAGGGAGCTTCTCGACGCCGCGGCCGACGAGCTGCGCCTTCACCAAGGCTATGCGGCCCGCTGGGATGTCGACCTTCACCAAGCGGCAGACCCCGCCACCTCGGCGTATACGAACTTTTTGCTGGCGGTCGCAGCGCTCGAGCCGGTTGGCCACATCGCGGCGGCGATGACGCCGTGCATGCGGCTCTACGCCTACCTCGGTCAGCAGCTGGCCGCTCAGACAACGCCCGACAGTCCCTATCGCGAGTGGGTGATGACGTACTCGAGTGCACAGTTCGAGGCCCAGGCACGACGTCTCGAGGTTCTACTCGACCGCTACGGAGGTGATCACGACCGCCTGGCCAGCCTGTATCACCAGGCGATGGAACTCGAATTACGGTTCTTCGATGCTGCCGGCCGTTCGGCTTACCTCTGAATCGCCAAGAGCCGCAAAATTATTGCCGTGCCATCGCTATGGTGAGCCGGTCCTCGGCTTTGATGAGGTGATCTTGGCTGTCGTGGCCGATGTCGATCTGCACCCGGTCGATCTGACCGGAAAACTTGTTGCCGGTGGGGCGCGGCCGTTGCATGCGGCATACGCCGGAACCCGCCCCGTTTCCGAATCGAAGCCTGTCGCGCATTTCAGATCTCGCTGTCGGCGAACGGACAACCAACACTTAGTGAATTATCAGAGGGGAGGTGGCGCGGCGGACCCGCGCCTTCGGCAATGGAACGCGTTAGGGACCAAGCCGATTCGTGACGCGCGCAGTCTCGCCTATTCGAGCGGCAGCCGCGTGCTGACTCACCCGGTCACAAACGCATGCTTCGGGATCGTCAGTGGCAAGTCCACCGAACTCAGCAATCCAGGTTCTGCGGCAACGACATACGGCACGGCGTTTACGACGCGCATCGCGGTGGCAACCATCGCGCCCGCTCCGGAGGTCATCCCGCCGACCCCGGCCTTGCGAGGATCCTTGAGCGTCGCCGCCATGGTGCAGTCGATGTCGGGGTCGCCGGTGATCATGACGCGGTAGGACAGATCGCCGATCCCCGTCGGCCAGTCGGGGGCGACGTCGTGTGCGAGCCGGGTGACGTGTTCGATGACGATGGCTTCGCGGCCATCGACCACCCCGATCGCCTTCATTCGCAGCGCACCGCACGTCCCGGCCTCGACAGTGCCCATCGCAACGTCGAGCGTCCGGTTCGTGACAGCGCGATCGAAACTCTCGCGAATTTCTTGAACTTCGACTCCGAGCGCGTCGGCGACCAACCGGATCTGACCCTGCCATTCGCCGGCGATAGCGCCGGGGTAGCCGATCCAGGCCTGGTAATCGAGCGGACGTCCGAAGCCCAACGCATCGCTCATGATGTCGGGAACCCCGTAGTCGTCGTACAGCCCGATTTCGAATGCATGAATCTTCTCGATCGACGACGACTGGGTGGACAGCACCAACGGCAGATAGTCGGCGGCGAAGCCAGGTTCGATCCCCGACGCATACAACGACACCTGCCCCTGCTTGGCCGCGGCAACCAGTTGGTCGCGCCACTCCGTGGGCTGGTAGGCATGCGGATTGACCAACCGGGTGGTGCTGGTCGTGACGACGTTGATTCCGGATTCGAGCAGCTTGACGTAATCCGGGATGGCCAGTGCGTCGCGCTCCGGGCCGCTGGCCGCGTAGATCACGCAGTCGGGTTTCAGGGCAATCAACGCGTCCGCATCATTGGTGGCGGCAAGGCCGATCGGCTCCCCATTGGCGAGTTCGCCGGCGTCCTTGCCGACCTTTTCTTGCGAATGCACCCACACACCGACCAGATCCAGATTGGGGCGTCGCTGGATGGCGCGGATGGCGATCGACCCGATGCCACCTGTCGCCCACACCACCACCCGGAGTGCACCGTCTGCCATCTGATTCCTCCTCAGTTCATTGGGATTTCGTCACCGACGTGACGGTGGGTAGGGGTACCGGCCGTAGGCGGATTGAAGCTCCGGCGTGGTTCGCTCATTGGGTCCCTTCGACGCGGCGACGCTTTATACCCAATGTTTGATCCGCAAGCTAACAGTTCCGCACCGAGGTGGTCAAGGGCCGAGTCGGCCGCGATGACCGCATATCATCAGCTATTTCAAGAGGGTTCAGCCAAGCCGGGTGATCGTTGCGTGCCGCGGACGCAACCGGTGCAATCAGAACAAACGTTAGGTTAGGGTGCATGGATATGACGACTTCGGGTGGCATCGATGTTCACGCTTAGGTTCGACATGCGTGCTCCGGAATGGGCCGGGCCGGCTGGCGATCTCTACACCGCTGCCATCGATATGTGCGCGTGGGCGGAGACCCGGGGTGCTGTTCTGGCGGTGCTTTCCGAGCACCACGGCGCCGAGGATGGGCATCTTCCAGCACCGCTGATTTTGGCGTCGGCGATCGCGGCCAGGACGCGCAGTTTGGCGATACTGCTGGCCGCGGTGTCGATTCCGTTGTGGGATCCCGTCCGGCTCGCTGAAGAGATGAGCGTGCTGGACCTGATCAGCAAAGGGCGGGTGTGGTACGCGTTCGGTGTCGGACATCGAAGTCAGGAGTACGACCATTTCGGCATCGACATGACCACCCGCGGACGGGTGGCGGACGAGATCCTGGCCGTGCTTGGCCCGCTGGTGCGTGGTGAATCCGTCGAATTTCGGGGCCGCTCGGTCCGCATCACCCCGCCGTGCGGATCAGCCAACGGACCGATGGTGCTGATCGCCGGTGGGAGCAAGGCCGCCGCCCGACGTGCCGGCCGTTACGGGCTCGGGTTTGTTTCCCAGACCGACTTGCCGGGCCTGAAGGAGTTTTACGAAGAACAGTGCCATGCCTACGGACACGAACCTGGAATGATTCAGTTTCCCGTTCGGGATGCTCCCACAGCGGTTTTCGTCGCCGAAAACGAGCGGGCCGTCGACGAAGCCTGGGATGTGCTGGGACCCCACCTGTTGCACGACGCGGTGACAGCAGCGTCCTATCGGCCCCACGACAATTCGGTAGCCAGCATTACCCGGGCCGACAGCGTGGCGGCGTTGCGCGAAGAGAGCGGTCCGTACCGGATTTTCACAGCCGATGAGGCGACCGAATTTGTGCGTGGCGGTCGACCGCTGCCGCTGCACCCGCTGTGTGGTGGCGTTGCACCCGATATTGCGTGGCCATATCTAGAAAGTGCCGCAGCCGCCGCAGCGCGGGCCCACGACACGTAAGGAGAGCGCTTGTGTCAGGCGAGTCAAGGCCTCTGCGCACCGTCGTGTGGTCAACCGGGGGAGTCGGAGCAATTGCGATCGATGCGATCAGCCGTCGACCGGGACTAAAACTCGTTGGCGTATGGGTGCATTCGTTCGACAAGGTCGGCAAGGACGCCGGCGAATTGGCCGGGGGAGCGCCATTGGGCGTGGCGGCCACCAACGATGCCGATGCATTGATCGCCTTGGCGCCCGACTGCGTGGTTTATGCCGCAAGCGGTCCCGAACGCGACGGGGCCGCCGTGCCCGACTACTTGCGGCTCTTGCGGGCGGGCATCAACGTGGTGTCGACATCGTCGACGAGCTTGGTGCATCCCCCGTCATACTTCGCCCCGGACTGGCGCGACCAGCTCGAGGCGGCGGCCAAAGCCGGCGGCGCCTCGTTCTACGCGTCGGGCATCTTTCCGGGCTTCGCCTCCGATCAACTCGCCCTGCTGATGACGACGCAGTCAAAGAACATCCGGACCATCACCGCCAGCGAGGTCGCCCTCAACGACCACTACCCGGTGGCCGACGTGATGATGGACGGGATGGGTTTCGGTCGCCCACTCGATTTCGAACCCATGCTCAAGACACCCGGCTTCATCGAGATGGCCTGGAAGGCACCAATATGCCTGATCGCAAGCGGACTGCGCGTCGAGGTGGAACGGGTGCACGGTTCTCTCGACCGTGAGTTGACCGATCGGGACATCGAGGTGGCCTTCGGCACCATCAAGTCGGGCACCTGCGGTGCGGTGCGGACCCGGGCCGCGGGAGTCGTGAACGGCCGGGAGGCCATCGTGATCGAGCACGTCATCCGGATGGCCGGCGATGTCGCTCCCGACTGGCCCACCTCGGAGTTCGACGCGACCTATCGGGTCGACATCGAAGGCGATCCTGACATCCACTGTGTGATGACGCTCGGGGAGGCCGAGGGCCACGGTGCGGGGCACGCTGCCATGGCGTCAACGGCCATGCGGGTGGTCAACGCGATCCCATACGTGGTTGACGCGGCCCCCGGTTTGCTCAGCTCGCTGGATATCCCGACGACCCTGCCGCGGCACGTATTTGACTAAACGTTGACGCAGATCTCGCAGCGGACGTAGCGTACGTGGGACAAAGATTAGGTTGTCTAGGAGCTGGGTGTGTTCACGCTGCGCTTCGACATGCGGGCCCCGGGATGGGGTGCGCCGCCCGCCGCGCTTTATGCCGCGGTACCCGAGATGTGCGCGTGGGCTGAGGGGCACGGCGGCATCGCCGCCGTCTTCTGTGAGCATCACGGGTCCGAGGACGGCTATTTGCCGTCTCCGTTTCTCTTGGCTTCGGCTGCTGCCGCCCGAACGCAGCGGCTGGCCCTGAGCCTGATCCTGATTCTTCCGTTCTACGAACCCGTACGCCTGGCCGAGGACATGGCGGTCCTCGACATCCTGAGCGGCGGGCGCACGTCCTACATCCTGGCCCTGGGGTATCGGCCCGAGGAGTTCGAACACTTCGGCGTGGCGCTCAAGGACCGCGGACGGCTCGCCGACGAGAAGCTCGGACTGCTGCGCCGGCTGCTTGCCGGTGAAACGGTGATTCAAGACGGACGACGGATCACGGTGACGCCACGGCCCCAGACCGCCGGTGGGCCGGGTTTGATGTGGGGCGGCGGAACGGTGGCGGCAGCCCGACGGGCCGGCAGATACGGCCTGGGCCTGCTGGCCAACGCTAACGTGACCGGTATGCAGGAGGCTTACGAAGCTGCCTGTCGTGAGCACGGCCACCAACCGGGGCCGGTATTCCTTCCCGACCGCGACACCCCCTCGGTCGTCTTTGTCGCCGACGACGTCGACCAGGCCTGGTCGGAGCTGGGTGAGCATCTGCTCCACGACGCGAAAACCTACGCCGCGTGGAACCCCGGCAACCAGACCTCGGCGGGCTTCTCACATGTGGCAACCGTCGCCGAGCTGCGCGAGGCAGCGGCGTCGCACGTGATCATCTCTGTCCCAGAAGCGATCTCGCGAGTCCGCGCCGGGCAGATTCTCAACCTGGCACCGTTGTGTGGCGGCTTGCCACCGGAAGTCGCGTGGCCATATCTCAAGCGTGTCGGCGACGTCGTGTTGCCTGAGGCTCTATCCGAGAGAAAGACTGGATCATGACCGGAGCGAGTACGACCGAGGTTTACTACGACCCGTTCGATTTCGACATCGACGACGACCCGTACCCCATCTGGAAGAGGCTGCGCGACGAAGCTCCGCTGTATTACAACGACAAGTACAACTTCTACGCGCTGAGCCGGTATGAGGACGTCTCTCGCGAGCTGATGAATTTTGACATCTTTAGGTCCGGCCGCGGCACCACCATGGACATCATCATGAGTGGCATCGAGGTTCCACCGGGAATCATCCTCTTTGAGGATCCACCGATTCACGATCTGCATCGCCGTTTGCTCTCAAGGGTTTTCACGCCGCGGCGGATGGAGTCGATCGAGCCACTGACCCGAGACTTCTGCGTGCGTGCACTGGACCCCTTGGTGGGCTCGGGGCGGTTCGACTTCGTCGAGAACCTCGGCGCGATGGTCCCGATGCGCACAATCGGCTACCTGCTGGGCATTCCCGAAGACAGCCAAGAGTCGATCCGCGACCGCGGCGGCCGTCAACTCACCCTCAGAGACGGCACGTTCAGGCCCGCCACGCAAGAGTTTTTCGAGCAGAGCTATGAGATGTTTGCCGACTACATCGATTGGCGGGTAGAACACCCCTCCGACGACCTGATGACGCAGTTGCTCAACGCCGAGGTCGAGGACGACGGCGAGACCCGGCGGCTAACACGGATCGAGGTGCTGCAATACACCAACATGATTGCCGGTGCGGGTAACGAGACGACGACACGTCTGATCGGCTTCCTCGGCCAACTCCTGGGTGAGCACCCCGATCAGCGTCGGCAAATCGTCGACAACCCGTCGCTGATTCCCATGGCAATCGAAGAGGTTTTGCGCTACGAAGCGCCCTCGCCGGTGCAGGCGCGCTATGTCGCCCGCGACGTCGAGTGCCGCGGCACAACGGTTCCCGAGGGTTCGGTGATGTTGTTGCTCAACGGATCGGCCAATCGCGACGAACGCAGGTATCCCGATGGTGAAAAATTCGACATCCATCGCGGTGACACGCACCTCAGTTTCGGCCATGGTCTGCACTTCTGTTTGGGCTCGGCCTTGGCGCGCATGCAGGCGCGGGTTGCGTTGGAGGAAGTCATCAAGCGCTGGCCGGACTGGGACGTCGACTACGTCAACGCCAGCAAGGCGCACACCAGCAGTGTCCGGGGATGGGCGAAGCTGCCGGTCTTCACCGGCTAGGTTCCACGACTCCGCGCAGCATCGTGTCTCGGACATGCAGCAATGCCGCACGCGTCCCCAACTGCTGCAGAATGTTGGCCGGAATCCACTTGAGGACGATGATGCAGCGCGCCAACATCTCGATGGATGCGTCAATCTTGATGTCGCCGGACTGAATTCCGGCGGAGAGTAGTGATTTGATCTGCCGCAGCCGCTTGGGGAACTGCATGCTCGGGTTGGGCGTATCGGGCGGAATCTGTCGCATCCATGCCAGCTGGATCCGGAACTCGTCGCCGAATCGGTCCAGCGCGTTGGTGTCGACCCAGCTCAACGCGTCCAATTTCTCGATCGGTGACGCCTTGGACCGAATCACGCACCTCGAACCCTCATCGACCTTGTCGTTGAAAGATCCCATGATCGACGCGAGCAGGGCCTCCTTCGAGCCGATGAGGCGAAACAGGGTGCCATGACCGAGTCCGGCGGCTGCCGCAATGTCTCGCACCGAAGTGCCCTCATAGCCTCTGCGGCCAAACTCCGCGCGCGCAACGGCACGGATGTGGGCCGCCCTGTCGTCGGTTTCGCCGTCATGGTGCCAAGTTTGGATCGCCGTGTCGGCGGCGATGAAAGCGGTTGAGCCGTCCAGCTCGGAGTCGGTGGGGTGGCGGGCGCTCAGCCCTTCCAACATGATTCGGCACAGCAAGGTGGCCAGCTGGTCGGCGGACGCATTCTGGCGCACCACATCCAGACCGACTTGCACCATCGTCTGACAGATCCGATCGGCCAGCACCCTCAGGTCGACATCGGACCGGATGTAACCGCTCCACCGTGCTGCCCGCAGGGTTTGGTACATCGCCTCCAGAATCCCCGTCGGGCGGCGTTGTGACCATTCGACGAGTTCGGCGTTGGAACTCGGAGCTTCATACAGCGAGATCTGTATGGCGGCGCGATGCGCGACCGCGCACCGTGCGATCGCGACGCCCAAATCGGCGATCCGACCGAAGCCCGGCCGGGTGCCGGGGTCGTCGAGCGTGCCCAGGGCGTGTTCGGCGATGCGGTCCAAGTCGGTGTGATAGCGCCGCAGCAGTTCGGTGAGCAGCGCTTCTTTGGATTCGAAATGGTGGTACAGGCTGCCGGTTTGAATCCCCGCGGCGCCGGCGATTTCGTGCATTGAGGTGCGTAGCCCCGAGGTGGCGATCAGCGAAGCCGCGATCTCCAACACCTCGGTCCGTCGGGTGCCGTCGTCAAAAGGGAGGGCGGCTGGGGATCCCCTCAACACCTGCACGGCCCTGGCTCCCGTCCTGATCCTGGCCGACCCGTCGGAGCGACCGAACGTTTGGTTAACGCTATCAGAAGACCCCTGACCGCGAGGTTCGCCAAGCCGGCTTGGTCGGTGCAGCCAGCTCAGTTGTTTGCCGCGGTAGGTAATTTCGTCGCCAAGTCACGCACCAGCGAAGGCGTCGGTACCGCAGTTCTTCAGCGGTGCCGGACTCCACATGTTGACTGACCGGGACACCTCGCCATACTGTCTGAACAAACGTTAGGTTGCTCGTATTGCTCATGGTCCCCGGTCAACCAAGGATAGGTGCGGGTTACCTGGTGGCACGTCGACTCGACGCCGACGGCGTCAATTCTCACCTCGTCGATCGCTTCGGCGAGGAGTAGCGGTGACGCGCTACTGGGGTTGGTTCGGTACGCCTGGGAACAACTGGCCCGTCGGCCCCGCGGTCACCCAACCGCCCAGCTTCGTAACGAGATGGGGCGCGAAAACCGCGCCATAGAGCACATTTCCGATCACCACGACGGCGATGACACACAGGACCGATGAGCCAAGGCGGCTCTTCGACCTCTTGTCGGCCCACATCTCGATGACATTTCGTCCTTCTGAATCGGTCCGCCCGAGGAGGTAAGTGAAAACCATCATCTGAATGCCCATCGCCAGGGAGTCGTACAGCGGGTACTGATGCGTGGTCCCCTCACGTATCGCAAGCCCGGGAATCACGCGGCCGTAATAGAAGACGCCGAGCTTGGCTCCCAGGAACCCGTTGAAGAGAAGCGCCCAGCAGAAGCCGACGACGAGGCCGACGGTGAGGAGGGTGATCGGCTTGCGCCAGTGGAACTTCGCGCTGATCCATCGTCCGAGCGCCGCACCCGTCACGGCCGGCAGCACGAAGTAGGAGATGTAGCCGACGGGAACGAACAAGGGCAGTCCACCCCACGTCATGTTCAGTGGCCACCACGACGGCATGCGGGGAATTGCTGGCGGGAACTGCGCGTACATCGCCCAGTCGTAGGGCGCCTCGATCCACGAGAACGAGATCGCCGAGATGCAGAGCAGGAGGAGTGGGTGAATCCGGCGCTGGCGAACGCTCAGATACACGCCAATGGCGGTGAACGCGATGCCCCCTACGAGCGCGAAGTCACTGGCGGCCTGCATCAGGGGTGTCATCTGGGCGCTCATTGGTCGCGCCCCTGGCCTGGGGCACGTCGTGCTTCCGGGTCATAGCGCAGCACCAGCCCGAATATCAGGACGATCAGTCCGAATAGCGTGCCAAGCATGATGACAGCGCCCATTCCGCACCCCTTTCGATACGTGGCCGGTCCGGTAGATACTATCCCATGAGACAAATGTTAGGTTCACTTGTGCCAGTGCTCCGCCGAAGGGACGCGACAATGACAAGCGCCAGCGCCGTCGAGTTGTATTACGACCCGTTCGACGTCGAAATCGATGACAACCCATACCCGGTGTGGAAGCGCATGCGCGAAGAAGCCCCGTTGTACTACAACGAAAGGTACAAGTTCTACGCGCTGAGCCGGTACGAGGACGTAGCACGCGAACTGCCGAACTGGGAGACCTACCGATCCGGCCGCGGCACCACCGCCGACATCTTGTTCAACAACATCGAAGTGCCACCGGGCATTCTGCTGTTCGAAGATCCTCCTCTGCATGACCTGCACCGCCGCCTGCTGTTTCGTGTTTTCACACCCCGGCGCATGCTGGCGGTCGAGTCACTGGTGCGCGGATTCTGTGCGCGGGAGCTGGACCCGCTGATCGGTGCCGGCGGCTTCGATTTCATCGCGGACCTCGGCGCGATGATGCCGATGCGAACCATCGGTTATCTGTTGGGCATCCCCGAAGAAGATCAAGCGAACATTCGGGATCGCAACGGTGCCTTCATCGAGATGAACACGGGGCACAAGCCCGGTGAGGTCAACCCGAATCTGTTCGAGGACACCATTGTCATGTTCGCCGAGTACATCGAATGGCGGGCCAACCATCCTTCCGACGACCTGATGACCGACCTGCTGCGGGCCGAGATCGACGAACCCGACGGAACACGGCGCCCCCTGTCACGCACCGAGGTGTTGGCCTACACCGCCATGATCGCCGGCGCCGGAAACGAAACGACCGCGCGGCTGATCGGTTTCATGGGACAACTGTTGTCCGATCACCCCGATCAACGCCGCGAGCTCGTCGCCGATCCATCCCTGATCCCCGGCGCGGTTGAGGAAACGCTGCGCTACGAACCGCCATCGCCGGTGCAGGCCCGCTACGTCGCCCACGACGCCGAGCACTACGGTCACGTCGTACCCGAGGGGTCGTTCATGTTGCTGCTGAACGGTTCCGCCAACCGAGACGAACAGCGGTTCCCCGATCCGGACCGCTATGACATCCACCGTCAAGGCAGCCACCTCAGCTTCGGGCAGGGTCTGCACTTCTGTCTCGGCTCGGCGCTGGCCCGGATGGAAGCTCGGGTGGCCTTCGAAGAGGTCCTCAAACGCTGGCCCGACTGGGAAGTCGACTACCCCAACGCCGAACGGGCGCACACCGCGAGCGTGCGCGGGTGGGCACGCTTACCGGTCATCACCGCATAAATTACGGCCTGCCGTATCCGCGAGCGTGACGCTAGCGTCACGTTGGAGCTCGAGCGTGACGCTAGCGTCACGCTCGGCACCGCTTCACTAGGCTCGCGAGGGGCGCAACATCCCCGAAGCGATGATGGCAACCGCCATCCACGCGGCCGCGTAGCTGAAGGCGACCGTGGGTGAGGCCACGGTGTAGAGCACACCGGCGACGACCGTGGCCACCACGTCACCAATTGCCTGTACCGCACCCAGCACCCCGAATCCGCTGCCGCGCAATCGGTCCGGAAGCAACTGGGATACAACGGCCGATTGGGTTGGTTCGGCCAGGCCGATGCCCGCTCCGGCCAGTGCGAAGCCCAGCGCCACGACAATCGCACTGTGCGAGCCGGCCGCAAACACCAGATAGGCGATGACATAGACGAGCGCGCCCGTGGCGAATACCGTGCGTGGCCCGGTCCGGTCGTACCATCGCCCAGCGGCCAGCGAGGCCACCGTGGCGACCGCGTTGTGACCCGCGTAGATCAGGATCGCAAGCGATGTCGCCGCGGTCACCGTCCGCTGCGGCGAGGTGAGTAACTGCATGGAACGCAATATCAGCAGTGTCGTTGCGACATTGCCGAATTCGAATAGCGCCACCGGCAGTAGCGCGCGCAACATGCCGGCGTCGCGCAGTGGGCCGAACTCAAATCGTCGTCTGGCCGAACGGCCATCGGACTGGTTGCGGTGACGGGCCTCTCGCGCGGCGACCAGGATCACGGCCGCGGCGAACAGGCCTGGAATTGCAGCCAGGTACAGCGTGGGCCGGATGCCCACCCAGGCCACTAGCCCGGCGGCGAGCAGCGGGCCCACCACCGCACCTAAGTTGTCACCGGCGCGCTCGAGGCCGAATGCCCTGCCGTGTGCAGACTCCGGGGTAAGAGACGCCAGGAGGGCGTCGCGTGACGGCCCCCGAACGCCACGAGACATCCAGGCGAGTGCACGCAAGATTCCGGCCTGCCATACCGTCGCCGCCGCGCCGATTGCTCCGGTCGCCAATGCGGTGCCCAGGTAACCGCCCGACGAAATCCGTCCCCGCCGCTCGGGATTGTTCCCGAGGGGTCCGCCGACCAGCTTCATCACGCCGATCAGTGCGTCGCTGATCCCGTCGATCACGCCGAGTGCCGCCGCAGAAGCGCCCAGAGTGCCGGTCAGAAATGTGGGTAGCACCGACGTCGTGACCTCGTGGCCCGCATCGGAGAAGAAGCTGGCAGCTCCGACCGCCCCGACACCGGGGGTGAGCCACTTTCGGTTGCCGGCGTCGTCGGTCAACCGATCAACACGGTCGTCATCGGCATGAGTGGTCATAGAACGGACTTAACCACGATTTAGGCAACCGGACCGGACTTCGCTAATGAATGCATAGGGAACACCCGGCACGCCCGGCGTCACGTTCGAGATGGCTACGAGCCGCTTTGATCCACCAGAACCGCGCCGTCGGGTTGATTCCCGAGTGTCTGGAGTGCAATGTCCTCACCCTGAGCTGTGAGGCGAACGATCTGGGCTAATTGCCCGGGGGCGTCGCACTGCAGATAGTGGTCGGCGTTCGGCACCACCCAGTAGCGGTTTCGACCGGGCTTGTCCTTCAGATACGCCTGCCAAACATGGTTAGGGACGCGTAGCGGCGAGATGTTGTCGTGCACGCCCCACACCACCGTGGTGTTGACTTCGCTGGTGGAAAGTGCTTCGAGCCAACTGGTTTCATCGGCAGCGCGCTCGTTCAGATACTGAATCGTGTCGGGCAGCACCCGGATTCCGTCATTGTGGGCGAAGCATTTCGCCAACGCGGCGATCTCCGGGTCCTGCGGTGTCCGCCGCGGCATGAAGGTACTGGCTCCCAGGCCGGCCGCGAGCAGCTCCGGCGTCGTCGCTCTCGCGGTGGCGCGCCCCGTTGCGGGGTCGAGCATTGCGGTTTGAAACGCGGTGAGGTTCGCAAGCGGCAGATAGATGTTGGCGTTGGTCAAGATGAGGTCAATGGGAACGGCCGGTGGATCTTGGGCCGCCAACATCTCCAGCGCGATCATGCCGACGCTGCTCCCGCGATCATGGGTGAGCATGCGGTATTCGGTCAGGTTCCACACCTGAGTGATGGCGTAGACGAGCAGACGTGCGTCGTCGTACAACGAATAGACGTACGGCTCCGGTGGCTTGTCGGACAATCCGTAGCCCGGAAAGTCCAGCAGG
>Ga0210393_10000587_pt1 | contig 32601 bp, 29 predicted proteins | sample IncBWC27OmetaG_FD_160068 | JGI IMG/M metagenome (GOLD analysis project Ga0210393, IMG submission 160068) | Forest soil microbial communities from Barre Woods Harvard Forest LTER site, Petersham, Massachusetts, United States - Inc-BW-C-27-O ...
AGAGACTGGTGCATGCGCTGCACATCATCCGGGGCCAAGCGCGCCGCCATGGGCTCGACGCTTTTGCGTTCGCCGGGAAGCAATAGACCTGTGCAGTACGATTCCAGTGGCACGGCCCGATCCTGGTGCCCTGCGGCCTGCGCCAGGCTGTCGAGATAAGCCGCAAAGCGTTGTTGTTGCGCGCCTGGCGCCGAAGAAGAGGCGCTCATGCGCCAAGAATATCAGCCGGAAATGAAATCCTGCGCTAACAATATCGGGCTTGTGCCCTTTTATGACACAGTAGTATTAATTGTTAGCCCCGGGCCCCTTCGCCGAATATCAGGTCGAGCGATTCATCCCGCGTTCGGTTCTCGTACGCAACTTTCAATGATGGCCGCACACCCGCTCCGTCGTCAAATTGCGCTTGTATAACTTACATACATTCCCAAAACTTTTGCGAAATAATTGCGGACCAACATTTGGACCGTCTTAATTCCGTGCTATTCTTGCTGGCACTCACTTTTGACATCAACGAATTTGGAGGTGTTGGATGCGGATCCTGGTAATAGGAGGGGTCGGCTTCATCGGTTCTCACACTGTAGACGCTCTAGTTGAACGTGGTTATGAAGTGCGTGTACTTGACAACTTAGATTCCCAAGTTCACGCGGATGGCAAGCCGCCAGCATACATGAATCCACATGCCGAATATATCACTGGGGATGTGCGGGATCCAGAAGCTCTTCGTCGATCGCTTAAGGCATCGGACGCAGTTTTCTATTTGGCGGCGGCGGTAGGCGTCGGTCAATCCATGTACGAGATCCGCCGTTACGTGGAAACGAACGTGCTCGGCGCTGCCAACTTCTTGGAACTATTGGCCAAAGAACCTCATTCTCTGAGAAAGCTGATTGTAGCTTCGTCGATGTCAATCTACGGGGAAGGCAAGTACATTTGCCCGCTTCACGGTACAGTATTTCCGACAATTCGATCGGTCGCGCAGCTCAATGAGCGGGCTTGGGAAATGAGATGTCCAGAGGAATCGGATGGGAAAAACTGCACCGCGACTCTAAGTCCCGTAGCTACACCAGAAAGCAAGCCCCTCAACCCAACGAGCATCTATGCAATAAATAAACGTGATCATGAGGAGATGTTCCTAACCATCGGCCGTGCATACCACATACCAACTGTCGCCCTGCGCTATTTCAACGTCTACGGTCGGCGACAGGCGCTCTCAAATCCCTACACCGGTGCGGTCGCCATTTTTGCCTCACGCTTGCTCAACGGCCACCAGCCGATGATCTACGAGGACGGAGAACAGAGTCGAGATTTCATTCATGTCAGCGATATCGTGCGGGCCAATCTCTTGGCCCTCGAAAAAGAAGAAGCGAACTTCCAAGCTCTTAACGTAGGTACGGGCAACCCGACGACAGTATCGACAGTGGCTTCGTCTCTCGCCGACGCACTCGGAGTTGAGCGTGCGCCCCTAGTTGTCAACCGCTATCGTGCGGGAGATATTCGCCATTGCTTTGCCGATATCAACAGCATACGTACTAAACTTTGTTTCGAACCGCGAGTTCGACTCGTAGATGGCATCGCAGATTTGATGGACTGGCTTAAGTCGCAGTCTGGGGCACGCGATCCTGTCAACAGGGCACACCTGGAATTAGAGGAACGTGGATTGATTCAATAGCGATGCGAAACCTTGAAGACGACCAGGGTTGCGGAGCTCGCGAATCACTCTGGCATTCCCGTCAGAGCTCCGGTCGATCTAAGAATTTTCAGATCCCACGTCATGGTTTGGGTGTTATGTGAACAATGTACCTTTCAGAGTTCTTCTAACATGATGGTTATGAATCCCAAGCCGCTAGTCTCTGTGATTGTTGCGAATTGGAACGGAGCCAGGGATCTTGAGATCTGCTTACCGACCCTACACGCTCAATCCTATCGCCCCTTAGAGATCATCGTTGTAGATAGCGGCTCAACGGATGACTCTTTCGCAGTTGCAAGTTCGTCCGATGTGCGCTGGGTTGGTCTCACACGCAACCTCGGTCTGGCCGCCGCGCTAAACAGGGGCGCTGCAGCGTCTCACGGGGAATTTGTCTTATTCCTCAACAACGACATGCGCTTCCCCGAAGTTTTTGTTGAATCGATGGTTTGCTCAATCAGCGGGGATCCTAGCATCTTTTCCGTTGATGCGATTCAATACGATTGGAACGGCTCCAAGACAGTTCACTTAGCAACAAGTCTTGCGCAGAAACGAAGCGGCGATCTCGACGAACAGTTCGTGCCTGGCTTGTTCGTTTGCCAACGCACTTATGACGCTCCCACGCCTGTTTTGATGTCATCGGCTGCAAATATGCTCACAAGAAAGTCCATGTTCCAAGAACTCGGCGGCTTTGACGAAAGGCTTCCCGTGGGTTACGAGGACGTGGAACTTTGCTGGCGTGCGTGGCTCCGGGGCTGGAAAAGTATGTTTGACCCCGGTGCGATCTGTTGGCATCGAGTAGGTCAGTCATCTCGGTCTGTGGAGGGATCTCGCGTTCGGTTCCGAGGAACGTTGGGTGGACGGCTTTTGACAGCAACTAAGCTTCTACCAGTGAGCTATGCGATCATAACGTGGCTTGTGACCCTTGCGGGATTAGCGTCGGACGTCTCGCGCCTGCGCTGGCAGAGAGTCGAGGACCGGTTAAAAGTGCTGTCTCACTTCATAGGTCACCTGGGGCCGCTTCTGCGCGAAAGGAGTGAGATTTATAGCAGTGGGCGAGCGAGCCCATCCCAACACCTGAACCGGCTGCTGCAATTACCCGGTGCATGAGCCGTCAGGCGTCTGTCCTTTTGCGGATGTAACCCGTAAGCTTTGGGAGACTTCTCAAAAATGCTATCTAATCGAGTCTACGGGATTCAGCAGCGAGCGTCCCGAACGCCGCCAACAACATGACCCCTCTGGACATCGAATGGTTTAAGAGGTGCTTTGATGGAGATCTTGTCAACGGACCTCTCCTCGACGTCGGATCGGCGAGATTGGAGGGTGGACCCAATTTGTGCGATGTTGCCAGGGGACTGGGACTCACTGAGACAACTGGCGTCGATCTAAAGCCTGGAGGCGGCGTAGACGTGGTGCTTGATTTCGGGCTACAAATGGATACGTTTCGACGACAGTCCTCGTTGACAGGATATTCCACGGCTTGCGTTTTCAATGTTTTAGAACACACATTCGATCCCATTACAGTGCTGTCCAACGTTCTTTCGTGCCTCTCTAGCGACGGGACACTGCTGGTTGTAACGCCAGCTATATGGCCAGTTCACAACTACCCTGGAGATTACAATCGCCTCCTTCCGGATTGGTATCGACAGTTCGCGGAGCTACACCATCTCAAACTCATCGATGAGTACTTCTGTTGGCTATCGCAATTTGGGATCGATCCTATAGCAAGTTTGCAAAATGAGTTCCCAACGTATAGATCGAGAGGACTGTCCGATTCGACGCCAAGGTATTGGATCTCGCGGTTGGGACACCGGTTGCTCAATACTTATGGAAGGAGTCATTGGGCGACCCATACAGCAATCGGCGCTGCATTTAACAGAATGTGACAACGCAGCGACCATGCTTGGCTTCTTGACCGCGGTGTCTCCACCAGATTGGCGTTGAACTGATGGTGCAAGCTGGCCAGCGCGGGCGGAGCAGGCGAAGTGAATCTTTTATTTCGGCGACTCAAGCCATCGGTCGGAGACAAGGCGGTAAGGTCACTTGAAATTTGGACTCGTTTACGATTCTGCCTACACCCACATCACCGCCCGGTATCTCCGTGACGCGCTTCCGGAGAGTCAAGGCATTCATCTTGACCTAAGTCTTTTCAAGCCGAATGCTGAAATCAAACGGATGATTGAAACAGCAGGCGAACGTGGCGCAACCCTCGACACAATCCTGCACGAAATCGGCGCACCCGGTCTGCCCCATGGCCTCGACTCCGTCTCTATTCCGACAGCATGTCTCGACATAGACAGCTTCGGTTGGACACCCTTTCGGCTGCAATGGGCAATGCTTTTCGATTACGTCTTCATGTGGCATCCGTCGTACGTCCGTCGATATCGGGAGGCAGGACATCCAAGGGTCTTCGTGCTCCCTCATAGTGTTGACGCCCGACTTTATGGCGAACGCGATGGCGACAAAAAGCGATTATACGAGGTGGGATTCGTTGGCAACCAAGGATTACATCAGTACAGATTAAGGGATCGTGTGGTTTCGACGCTTGCGAATCGATTCCAAACGAACAATTTCAGACAGTCGTACACAAAAGAAGAGACGGCAGAAGTATATCGACAATCTAAAGTCGTCGTTAATGTGAGCCGTGCAGAATTTCCTAGCGAAGCTAACATGCGGTGCTATGAGGCGATGGCTTCAGGAGCGCTTCTCTTGACTGGATTGCCGTCAGAGCTGACAGAATGGGGATTCCGAGAGGGAGAGCACTTCATCGGCTGGCGTTCAGAGAAAGAAATCCCAGGCTTGGTCGATAAATTCCTCCAAAACGCGGAGCGACGCGATGCCATCTCACGTGCGGGGCAGGAACGTACACTCAGAGACTTCACCTACCAGCGATGCATCGAGAGGATGATTAATATTATTAAAGAGGATAACCGCAAATTGGTAGCGCCAGCCCGGCAATGGCCTTGCGAAAAGGTCCGTCTTCTTTACCTGAGCTATTACTATCGCTTACAATTGTCCTGTGCCGCTCTGGAGGAGTTTCGCCTCTTGCGAAACGCCGATCCAAAGGGCTTTTGGAAAGGACTCCCAATGGCTTTGAGGTCGTTGCGACATGTTGTAAATTGCGGTTTCATAAAATAGTATCGTAAGGGCGTATGTCGGTCCGAGAGAAGGAAATGGGGAGAAGCTATTAATGCGAGCTCTAGTCACGGGCGGAATCGGCTTTATCGGGACAAACCTCTCAGCAAGGCTGTTGCGCGACGGCCACGAGGTAATTCTTTTCGACAACGTTCGCCGCGCGGGTGTCGAGCAAAATCTCGATTGGCTTTCGAGCCGGCCTATTAACCGAATGCGTTTTATCGAAGGGGATGTACGAGAATTCGATGTCGTCGAAAAGGCAATGCAGGGCGCGGACGTAGTATTCCATTTGGCAGGCCAGGTAGCGGTGACGACTTCTGTCGTGAATCCCCTGGACGATTTCTCGATCAATGCGCAAGGAACGTTGAATGTTCTCGAGGCAGCACGGCGGCAAAAACCCATGCCTGTATTTCTATACACCTCGACAAACAAAGTATATGGTGCGCTGGACCACCTGGCAGTGGTTGAACGCCCCTCCCGCTATGAGTTTGAGAACCTTCCTTACGGCGTACCGGAGACATGTCCCTTGGATTTCCACTCACCCTATGGCTGCTCAAAAGGCGCTGCCGATCAGTACGTGCGCGACTATCACCGTATTTATGGTTTGCCTAGCATCGTCTTTCGGATGTCTTGCATCTATGGCCCACATCAATTCGGAACCGAAGATCAAGGATGGGTCGCACATTTTGCTCTCACCGGTTTGAAATCCGGTCGTCTCACGATCTACGGGGACGGTAAGCAAGTGCGCGATTTGCTATACGTTGACGACCTGGTGGATTTGATGCTGACTGCATGCGCGGATACTGAGCGCACCGCAGGACAGGTATACAATGTTGGGGGCGGACCAGCGAATACAACCTCCGTGTGGGCCGAGCTTCACGGTCCAATGCAGCATCTTCTAGGGAGACTCCCCGCCGTGGAGTACGGTGAATTCCGACCCGGCGACCAGAGAATTTTCGTAAGTGATATCCGGAAAGTGCAACACCATCTGGGCTGGAATCCGAAGGTCGGGATAGCGGAAGGGCTACGCCGCATGGTCGAAGATCTTAGCCAAACGAAATGTCTTGTTGATGCTCCAGGCAAGCCTCTCGCGGACGAGAAAGCGGCACGCGCGCCAGCGTCATGATTCGTCCTCGATCAATTCTCGCAGCCTAACCGATTGAGTATGCCACCCGTTGGCGCCAATTCATCTCTTGTGGCTCTATTGGGAAGACGAGATCAGCCAACAGACGCATTGCGAGACTATTGCCGTTGCCTAGCAGACGCGCTCGAGCGGCGTGGAATCGGCATGGAATTCGGTGAGGTTTCATGGGAAAGCCAAGGGTTCGCCGCTTCGCTCTTGGATCTCTGGCGCAAAAGCAAACGATGGCGAGGCCGTTGGGTCCTCGTGCAATACACCGCTTTGAGTTGGTCAAGGCGCGGCCTTCCCGTGATCTTTTTGTTGCTCCTTTGTCTCTTGAGATTGCGCAGGACCCAGATTGCGGTGGTTTTCCACGATCCAGGAGCTTATCTTGGCAGCCGATTCGTCGATAGACTGAGGAGACTTTGTCAACGCTGCGTCATGCGACGCGCCTACGGGATCATAAATACTTCGATTCTTACCGTTCCCTTGGAACAAGTCTCCTGGATCCCGCGAAAGCCTTCTAGGGCGGCGTTCATTCCCGTGGGAAGCAACGTACCTCCATCAGTGCGATCAGTCGGGAATGGCGACGCTGAAAATACAGAAACAAAGACAATCGCAGTGTTCAGCATGACAGATGGAGCTTTCGCACCAGAGATCGATGACATCACCTTTGTTGTTAAATCGGTAAGCGAACGAATACTGCGATTGCGTCTGGTAACGCTCGGTCGGGGATCGAAAATGGCTGAAGCAACCCTTCGTCATCAGCTCAGCGGACACGGGGTAGAGTTTGCCGCACTGGGGATTCTTCCACCTGAGAACATATCGAAAACTCTGTCCGATTCCGATGTGCTACTTTTTGCCCGCGGGAGCCTCTCTACACAGAGAGGAAGTGCGATTGCTGCCATCGCTTGCGGTCTGCCTATCGTTGCTTATTCCCAAATAACACAGGGACCTCCGCTATCCGAGGCGGGTGTTTTGTTCGTCCCAGAAGGAGACCGAGTGGAGTTATCAAGAGCCGTAACGCAAGTGCTTATGGACATTCAACTTTGGCAGGAACTCCACCGGCGCAGTTTGCGAGCATATGAGAAATACTTCTCATGGGACGCTATCGCTGATAAGTTTATCAGGATTACGTCCCATGACTGAGCGTCGACACCGCGTCCTCTTGATTTGCTCGCATCCCGTCCAATATGCCTCCGCTGTGTTTCGCTTGATGGCTGGCCATCCAAAGCTAGATATGCTCGTTGTGTATTGCAGCCTGCAGGGGGCCGAAGCAGGTGTGGACCCTGAATTCGGTATTGAGATCAAGTGTGATAGCCAGCTAATGGACGGCGTTCCGTGGGTGTATGTTCCCAACCGCTCTTATAAGCCCGGGCTCAAAAGGTTCTTTGGTTTAGTAAATCCCGGTTTGTGGAAGTTGATAAGAACAGGACACTTCGACGCTATCGCCGTTTTTACGGGTTATATGTACGCAAGCTTCTGGATCGCGGCAGTTGCAGCAAAACTACATGGCAAACCGCTGCTATTTGGCACTGACATAACCACACTTCGACCTCTGGATGAGAAACCTTGGAAGGCTCGGTTGAAACCACTTCTCGCTCCCTTCCTCTTTCGTATGGTCGATGTCCTCGGCGTCGGTTCAAATGCGGGGAAGGACTTGATGCGAAAACTTGGCATTCCCGCGGATCGAATCGTTCTAACTCCATTCGTCGTTGACAACGACTGGTGGAATGTTCAAGCCGCCCAGGTAGATACTGCTGCCGTTCGACGCGCGTGGGGCGTGCCGGCCGACGCTATCGTTGTGCTCTTTTGTGCCAAGCTGCAGCCGTGGAAGCGCCCGTTGGACTTGCTAAGTGCTATCGCGAGAGCAAACGTCTCTCAAGTGTATGTGGTGTATGCAGGAGAAGGTCCGCTTCGTCAGCAAGTCGAAACACAGGCTTTTAGGCTCGGCATTGCCGATCGGGTCCGAATGCTGGGATTTGTTGAACAGTCTCAGCTGCCCGCGTTCTACACTGCCGGCGACTTGTTGGTTGTGCCCTCGGAACAAGATGCGTGCCCGGTTGTCGTGTGTGAAGCAATGTTGTGCGGCACACCTGTAGTCCTGAGCGATGAGGTGAAAGGTCGATTCGAACTCGTTGAGGATGGAAGTACGGGGTTCGTGTATCCCTGCGGTGACATCGAAGCGCTCACCGCTACGCTGCGCCAGGCGCTTGGGGATCGGGAGAGGTTACAGCGGTTGGGAGAGAAAGCGCGCCATCGCATGGAAACATGGTCGCCAAAGGAGAACGTAGAAGCGTGGGCGGGGGCATTCGAGAAGGCTTTGCGTCTCAGAGAAGCAAGGACCTTACGATGAAAATCCTCATTTATACGCATCCGTTCGTTCCGACTGTTGGTGGAGCCGAAAAATACGTTATGCTGTTGGCGCAGGGCCTTTCGGGCCTGTCCGATTCCGATATGGAACCCGCCGTTCAAGTGACCGTGGCGACTCCAACTCCCGCCGGCAATTTTGACGATTCCAGTCTGAGTTTCTGCGTCGTCCGTCAGCCGAAATTCTTCGGTCTGGCGCGCTTGGTCCGTGAGGCGGATGTCGTCCAAATGGCGGGCCCGTGTCTCTTGCCACTGCTGCTGGGGTGGCTGTTTCGCAAACCCGTTGTCGTCGAACACCATGGCTATCCGGCGTGCTGTCCGAACGGCCTGCTATTCCATGAACCGACCGCGACAGTCTGCCCGGGGCACTTCCTCGCTCACCGTTATGATGAGTGCTTACGGTGCAATGCTGTGAACGCAGGTTGGTTCAAGAGTTTTCGAATGCTTCTGCAGACATTTCCCCGGCGTTGGCTCTGCCAACATGTAAGTGTCAATACACCAATCTCGGCGCACGTCCAATGGCGCCTCGAACTTCCTCGCTCTCGAGTGATCTACTATGGAATTCCCGATGCCTCCTCCGACGACGATCTTAGATTCCGCGTTTCCCGCAATGGATCGCCACTCTGTTTCGCCTATGTGGGTAGACTAGTGAGCCTAAAGGGTTTGCCTCTGATCTTGGAAGCGGCAAAGAACCTTAAAGCGGAGGGGTACGCTTTCCGATTGAAATTCATCGGCGATGGACCGGAACTCGCGGAACTCCAACGCCTCGCCGAGAAGCTAGATCTTGCAAACTGTGTAAAGTTCACGGGATTCGTCACTGGCGATGCTCTTCAAGCCGCAATTAGCGATGTAGCTGCTGTTCTGATGCCTTCGGTTTGGGAGGAGACAGCGGGTCTCGCTGCAATTGAGCAGATGATGCGCGGGAGATTGGTGATCGCGTCTAATATCGGAGGCTTGGGAGAGGTGGTGGGTGACTGTGGACTTCGTTTTCCCGCAGGAAGCGCGGAAGCTTTAGCACAGTGCATGAAAATCGTCATTGATCAACCCGACATGATCGCGCGAAATGGTGACAGAGCGCGCCGCCGTGCTGTCGATTTGTTCTCTCATCGACGCATGGTGAAGGCGCATCTCGACCTATACTCCCGACTCGTTAGGGCGGTCGACGTTGACGAGAAGGCACAGCACCCTGCATGAGCCCGAACCAACGGTGGCGAAATCGACTCGGCGAAAGCTACTGGGCCTGGAGACTTTATCATCTTGTTGTCGCGGATGCAGTTTCGATCCAGCGACCCACAAAATTCAGAATTGTGTACGAATTTTTGAGCGACAACTTGGGCAGAGTCGCTGATATCGGCTGCGGACCAGGCGTGTTCACGCGATACTTGTGCGAGCGTGCTCGCGAGGTTTGCGCTGTAGACATAGACGAAGCAGTGCTCAGACGTGTCAAGGCCAGGCATCACAACCAGAACAACCTCGACTGCGTCGTATCGTTTGCAGATCGACTGCCCTTCGCTAGCGGTTGTTGGGACACGGTCCTATTCTTGGAGGTGCTGGAACACTTGTCAGACGATTTCGCGGGAATTCGCGAAGTGTATCGGGTCCTCGTGCCAGGCGGAAGATTGGTTTTATCAGTGCCGGTACCGCCTGGCGAAGTAAACGAAGGAGATCCGTGGGGCCATAAGCGCGAGGGCTATCAGCTGGAGCAACTTCAAGTGTTGCTCAGGAATAATGGATTTCAAGTACAGGAACATCGCTTCGCCCAATTCAGGTTTTCGCGAATAGGGGAAAGAGCAGTCAACCTCTGGCGTCGGTGGTTCCGCCTGCCCGCACCGATTTTTCTAACCTGGTTAGGCTATTTGGATTACTTGTTCAGTTCCGAACTGCGAAGAGCAGGTGGATGCGTTCCCGCCTGCATATTAATAAAGGCTCGAAAGGAAGGGAGCGCGAGGTCGCATGAGAGTTCCGAATGCACACTCAACAATACAACCGAAGGCGCACGTTGAATCGATTGGAGCCTTTCGAGAGGGTGGAACGACTCGAGAATTTGTGAGGCACATTCATCAAGCGCGCATGGCGCGGAAATTATAAGTCAACTGTGCCGGCCGCGTTACTTCGGCAGAGATAGATTTGTAGAGAAAATATTGTCGGTGTATTCGCTTCAATCGCGTCCTGGAGGAGTATTGATTAAAACACGAAACGTGCTTGCTTCCACGGTAGATTCGAGACTTGCTTGCCGAGTCTCGTTTCTTTGTTGGATTGGTGGGGCACGCGCATGATTGGCGCACACATACCGTTGCGCGGCAATCAAGCTTGGATATCGGTGGCCATCGGGGCCTTTGGGCTTTGTCTCGCTTGGATGCTTGGTGGCTGGATTTCGGCGGGCGATATGAGCTCGGTGGTTTTTGTCGCGCTGGGAATAGCCTTGTGTGGCATCTCAGTCGCTGTGATGCGGGACTGGCGAACTGGCTTTTACGCTTTCCTCGTGTGGCTACTCTTTGAGGATCTGTTCAGGAAATACCTGGGCAATAATATGGCGATCTATTTCGGGAAGGATGTGCTTGTAGCGATCACATATTTCTCATTTTTCGCTTCTGTGAGAGCGGGACGGGCGCGGCTTTTTCGTCCGCCCTTTCGATTTTTCCTGATCCTTTTCTTCTGGTGGGGAGTTCTCGAGTGCTTCAATCCGCACTCTGCCAGCATTTTCTATGGGCTCCTTGGCTTGAAACTATACTTTTACTACATTCCGCTAATGTATGTGGGCTACGCCTTGATTCGTTCGGACGAGGATATCCAACGATTCTTGAAGGTAAACATGGTGCTGGCCGGTATCATTTCTCTCCTTGGAATCATCCAAGCCATTGTAGGAGCCAGTTTTCTGAACCCAAGGGTATTGGCACCTGAAATACGCGAACTCTCAAATGTCTATCGGTACTCTCCGATCACCGGCCTAGTAGTTTATCAACCATCATCCGTGTTTGTCAGTGGCGGCCGCTTCGCTTGGTACCTAACTCTGGCCTGGATCATCGGACTCGGCGCGGTGGGGTATCTAGTGCTGCGTGGACGACGAGGACAGACGGTGATATTTGTGTGCACCGCGCTGGTGGCGGTTGCAGTCATTTTGTGCGGCTCACGCGGAACATTTATGCTTGTGGGAGCTAGCTCCATTGTCGTCGCAGCCGCATTTCTGTGGGGTGCGCCGTGGAAATGGGGGAAGGGCCGTCGCCTCGTCACTGCCATTCGACGCGGATTTATAGTTACGGCTTTGAGCCTCGTGATTGCTATGCTGCTCTTTCCAGACGCCATCGGCGCACGCTGGGCCTTTTATTCCGAGACGCTCGACCCACGCAGTTCGGGATCGGAACTAGGTTCCAGAACGACAAATTATCCTCTGGCTGAAATGCAGAAAGCACTTTCGCAGGCCGACTGGGCGTTTGGCAACGGCATTGGAACGGCGTCGCTGGGAATGCAATATGTCAGCAGGTTGCTGGGACAGCCAGTCTCAGAGCACGGCGTCGAGAGCGGCTATGGTGATCTCTTGATTGAATTCGGCGTTTTGGGTTTGTTGCTCTGGGTTCTCTGGACCGTGTCACTTGTGATTGCTGCCGGGAAGGTTGTTTTTCGACTTAGGCAGACATCCGTGTTCCCAATCGCGTTTGCCTTATTTTGGTTTATGTTTCTACTCTTGTTCCCGATGACCTTCGGGAGTTTAGGCCCATATGAAAACTATATCTATAATGCTTATGTTTGGTTGACTGTGGGGATTCTCTTCAGCCTCCCCGCTCTTGAGCACCCTCAGGGCAACGTATCATCCCCTTCCAATCGGCACATTGGTTGATGGCCACGAAATTGCGTATTGCTGTGGTGTCGCCTTTCCTTGACAAAAAACACGGGACCGAACGGTGTGTGCTCGAACAAGTCGAGCGCCTGGCCCGAGAGCACGGATACCAGGTCCATCTCTATTGCCAAAGCATAGCGGACGTCCCTGATTTCGAAGCATTCGGGCACGAGCGCAGTGTTGCTCCTGGCACCGATGCCAACAACCGCGTGATCTGGCATCGAGTTCCGTCTATCCCAGGGCCGCACCTGATAAAGTACATCTGGTGGTTCTTCGCAAACCACCTTCAGCGTTGGAGGGATCAACGATTCAAAGGGCTGAAGTATGACCTGGTGTATTCGGCTGGCATTAATTGCCTGGATGCAGATGCCATCGTTGTGCATATCGTATTTCACGAATTCTATCGATTGGTGATCGAAGATTTGCGGTTGCGGCGACTATCCCTGAGGGCTGTACCGCGCGCGATTCACCGCTACCTGTACTACCAGCTTGCGATGGCGCTTGAGAAGATGGTCTATTCCGACCCAAATGTGGCACTGGCCGCTGTTTCCCGCCTCACCGGTCAGGAGATCGAGCGTTTTTTCACTCGCCGCGATGTGCGAGTCATTCCAAATGCCGTGGATGTGAGGATGTTCAACCCGGAGGTGCGCTTATGCCGGCGACCGGAAGCGAGGCGCCGATTTCAATTCGAGGAGCAAGATTTTGTGTTGCTGTTAATTGGCAACGATTGGAAAAAAAAGGGGGTGGACACGCTGCTCGACGCGACCGCGCGTTGTCCGGATCTTCCCTGCAAAGTGCTGATCGTCGGAAGGGATGATCGCGCGCCTTATGAGAAAATCGTCCGCGATCTTGGGCTACAAGAACGAGTACGGTTTGTTGAACCGTCCAAAGATGTGATCCAATTCTATGCGGCTGCAGACGCCTATGCCGGACCTTCGCTTCACGATTCGTTCGCTCTGCCGCCCGCTGAGGCCATGGCATGTGGGTTGCCAGTAATCACCAGCGTCAATAATGGTGGCTCAGAAATGATAACCGACGGCGTAGACGGGTTTCTCCTACACCATTCGAAGGACCCTGTGGAACTCTCGGAAAAGATTCGCAAGCTCTGCGAGAACCCGGAATTCCGCACGGATGTTGCCAAAAAAGCGGCGATTGTCGCCAGGGAATATGACTGGGAGCGAAATGCGCTGCATGTTCACGCGTTCCTTGAAGATGCACGGATCGGTAAGAAACCATGAGGGGTTGATGCACTCCAGCTCAAAGTGGCACGAGGCGCAACGAGCCGAACACGAATGCTGGACGGGTGTCGCAGGAGATGACAATACTATCTTGCGAACTCTGTCTGACAATCAGGAACTCGCGTCGCGCCTGAGGGGCTTGCTCCCCGTTCAGTCCCAAACAGCACTTGAACTTGGAATTGGAAACCTCGGAGTCGGGGTGATCGGATTCTTGCCGGAAATTCCAATAAGGATTGGTATGGATCCGCTGTCACCGCTGAGCCTGCGCTGCTCTGTATCGGTTCGCGATCGAGTCCACGCGCTTCGGAAGCCGGTCCGGTACCTGACTGGAACCGGGGAGAGCGTTCCCCTAAGAGATGAGAGCGTAGATTTAGCCATTTGCTGCAACGTACTCGATCATGTGCAGGACGCACGAGCGGTCATCGCCGAAATCCAGCGGGTCGTCCGCCCCGGCGGCGGCCTTTTCTTGGAAGTAGACACATTTTCTACCACGGGGCTTCTGAAATGGCATTTTTGGACCAAACGCCGACACGCAAGCGAAATCTTGGTGCGGGCCCATCCTTACCGCTTTCGCGAAGGAAATGTGTTTAGTTTGCTAAGGCTACATGGGTTCGAAAGCACGCTGCAGGTCGGTCACTCTCTGCTGAGCACGATTTTCGGGCGAAGCCGCCGATCACTATTCTGGGCCTTGCGTCGATCACGCCCTCCAGGCTCAATCGAGCGACAGGCGTGAACAGATATTTATCGAAAGACTATTGGACGCAGCTGGCGTCTGACTTTGGCCGCAGCGATGGAAAGGGCTTCGCTCCCGTGCTTCACCCGGGAACTCCTGTTTGGTTCAATGAAGCGATCGATGGACTGCAATCCAGTGCGTGGGACCGCGTGCTCGATCGTTGTGAGCTCGGTAAGAGTGCTCTGGTTCTGGATGTAGGATGTGGTACTGGACGGTGGCTTCGACGAGGTGGGCAACGTGGGCTTTCCGCAGTAGGAATCGATCAATCGCTCGCAATGCTGCGGCTCGCTCGTGAAAGGGAGACGCGATCACCACTGTTTGTGGGAGAGATTCAAAATCTCCCTTTTCTCGACGAATCATTTGACTGTGTTTCGGCAATAACCGTCATTCAGCACATACCGTCCGCTCAGCAAGGCCAAGCACTTGAAGAAATGGTTCGAGTCTTGCGGCCTGGCGGACATCTGATTCTCTTTGAGTTGATTCGCGGCCACGGGCCCCACGTGTTTTCGCGAAAGCCTGCAGATTGGATTTTCCAAGTTTCCAGTCTGGGACTGAATCTTGTTCTTTGGTTTGGCCAAGAATTCCTTCTTCTCGACAGATCATTGATGGCTCTGCTTTTGTGCCTTCGTGGGGTTGCCGCACGCCGCGCTTCTCAGACATTGCCAGGCAAATCTCAAGACGCCAGTGGTCGCTCGGGCCCGCACTTGTTTGTAAAACGCATCTACTGGACGCTGCGGAGGCTTTCGGTCGTTTCTTCGGTTTGGATCGAGCCACTTGTGGCTAGAATCTGCCCCAAGGCACTTGCGACGCACGGAGTCTTTCTCTTTCAAAAAAAGAAGGCCGTGAGATGATTGTCGGTCTGTTCACTGAGCTCCTTGCTGCCGGGGGTGTGCAGAACGCTGGGAGGCAAACCGCGGCCGTTCTGACTGAGATTGCGGGCGAGCGCGGAGTACGCTACCGTCTTCTGAGCTTAAACGACCCCATCGGTGAGCATGAAAGCCGCGTAGGCGATTCGAGCTTTATCTTTCGGGGATTCAATCGAAACAAGTACACGTTTGTCGTCGCCGCGACGAAGCTTGCACTTGAACAATCTCTCGTCACGGTGGCTGCTCACCCGAACCTCGTCTTGGTCGCAGCTTTAATGAAAATCGTCGCCCCGGGCATGCGCACACTTGTAATGAGCCATGGCATCGAGGTATGGAGGACATTGTCACCGCTGCGAAGATGGGCGCTCCGTCGCGCCGACCTCGTGCTGGCTCCCAGCGCTGATACCTCAAGGAAGTTAGCCCTGGTCCAAGGTGTGCCCGTCAAGAAAATCCGCCAGCTAGCGTGGGGCCTCGACCCGGACCTCTGGATTCTCGCAAACCGTCCCGAGACTCTGTCACGCCCACATCAATTTCCGAACGGCAGCGTAATACTTACGGTTGGTCGTTGGATGTCAAACGAGCGCTATAAAGGCGCGGACAACCTGATCCGTGCCCTCCCCCTTCTGCTGGAGGTGCGACCTAATCTGCACGTAGTCGCGATCGGCGAGGGCGACGATCGTCCTCGGCTTGAAGGTATCGCAAGAGAGTTGGGAATCTCGCAGTTGGTACATTTCCTTAACTGGGTACCAAAGGAAGAACTGGCGGCCTGCTATGCATCCTGCGATATCTTTGCCCTTCCAAGCAGTGGAGAAGGATTCGGTCTCGTGTTTCTTGAGGCCATGGCTTTTGAAAAGCCGGTTGTGGGCGGGGCCCACGGCGGTACCCTTGATCTGATTCAGGACGGGCTCAATGGCTTCCTCGTTCCGCACGGGGATGCAGAGCGCCTGATCCGCACACTCCGGAAGTTGCTCAAGCACGGAGACCTTCGCCGCGAAATGGGACGGGAGGGCCGCGCCATCGTCATGCGCCATTTTCGCTTCGAGAGTTTTCGAACCAGGCTTAAAGAAACCGTCGCCCAGTTGAATGTATCTTGAATCTGAGAGAAACAGTCTCTATCGAATCCAGACAACGGCTATGCAAATTCACACCCGACTTGGTACTCCGTCAGGCATCAAATGATCATTTCGGGAAATTCCCAAACAGAAGTATCCTCTATAGTCCGCAATTGTCTCTCTAGTTCGGGGGGTCTTTTAATTTGGGGAGTCTGAGAGTCGGGATTCTTGGGTCTGGATTCATCGCTCAGCATAAACACCTACCTGCCTGGAAAAGAATTGAGGACAAGGCTCGCGTAGTCGCAGTGTGTGACGTAAACGCAACCCAAGCAGAACAGGTCGCTCGCCAATTTGGCGTGCCCCACGTTCATACGGATCTAGGACGCATGATCGCAGCAGAAAAATTGGATATCTTGGATATTTGCACGCCCCCCCGAACACATGCGGCGCTCGCGCTCGACGCCCTTCGATCGGGACTCCACGTCCTGATCGAAAAGCCGATGGCGGTGAACACTGAGGAATGCGACGCTATCATCCGAGGCGCAGGACAAGCACAAAAATCAGTATGCGTCGCGCATTCCGACCTTTTTTATCCATCCTTTCGTCGTGCCCGACAAATCGTAGCGAACGGCGAGATTGGCGACCTCAAAGGAATGAATATCTTCCTGTCGACTCCCGTTGATTACATCACTTCCCGCCCAGAGCACTGGGCTCATCGTCTCGCGGGAGGCGTGCTCGGTGAAACTGGTCCGCACGTAATCTACATGACCCTCGCATTCATTCATCGCATCTTGGATGTTTCGGTGAGTGCCCGAAAACTTCTGTCCGAGTTTCCCTGGTCACCTTATGAAGATTATAGGTTGGAGCTCGTCGGTGAAGAGGCAACAAGCAGTATCGTCCTGACCTACACGACACGCTGCTGGGCGGCTCAGGTGGACCTGTGGGGAAGCAAGGGTCTGCTCAAACTGGACCTGGAGACGCAGACTGTCGTCCTGTATCGCCGGCCCGACTTGAAACCATCCACGTTGGGATTCTCGACGGTACGCGAGGCTGCGCAAATGATGCTGGGCACTTTGGGAACCGCTCTGAGCTACGCATCGGGGCGTTTGGAAGATACCCACCAACGTCTGGTCAGGGAATTCGTCGAAAGCATCATCGAAGGGAAACCTATCCCCGTCACAGCTGAGCAAGGTCGCGAAGCCGTTCGCGTTATGGATCTGATTGTGCAGAAACTCAATTCCCAGGCGGCCTGAAGACCATGTGCGGCATCTCTGGCATCGCAAGCAAGCGCCTTTCACCGGGAGATGTTGCCAACGCAATCACGCGGATGACGCAGACGCTTCGGCATAGAGGTCCTGATGGCACCGGGACGCGAAACTTTCTTCCGCCAGACTCCTCCTGTCCGGTTTCGTTAGGCCACAACCGCCTTTCAATCATCGACGTTTCTGCGGCGGGCCGAGAGCCAATGTGTAACGAGGATGAGAGTATCTGGCTCGTCTTCAATGGCGAAGTCTATAACTTCCCGGAACTGAGAGCAAAGCTCGAGGCACAAGGACACAATTTTCGTTCCCACACAGATGCCGAAGTTGTTATCCACCTTTACGAGGAGGAAGGACCGAATTGCGCGGCCAAGTTGAACGGCATTTTTGCTTTCGCGATCCTGGATCTGCGGCAGGATCGTTTGCTATTAGTTCGGGATCCAATCGGGGTCAAGCCGCTGTACTATTGTCGCACGCCAGATCACTTCCTCTTTGGTTCTGAGATAAAAACGATTCTTGCTTGCTCGCTCTTCGAAAATAAGGTGAATTGGCAGGCAATCTCAGATTATTTTACCTATCTGTACATACCGGGACCCGAAACAGCTTTTGAAGGACTCTTCCAACTCCCGCCAGGTTGCCGCCTACTCCTAAATCTCCGTGATCTCTCGGAGCGCTTGGAACAATACTGGTCCGTACGACGTCGCGAAGAGCTTGAAACTGCGACGTATGATGACATGAAATTGCTCATACGCGATCGGCTAGCCGCGAGTGTGAAACGCCAGTTGGTCAGTGATGTTCCGCTCGGAGTTTTTCTCAGCGGAGGCGTCGATTCGACGATTGTAGCGGGCTTAGCCAAGCAGCAACAGGCGGATATCCGAACGTTTACCGTCATTTTCGAGGGCGATGAATATCGTTTTTATAATGAAGCCGAGACAAGTCGAGCTGTTAGTCAGCATCTCGGCACGGTTCACCGTGAATTAGTCGTTTCCCGATCTGAGCCCGCAGATGTTCTCGATTTAGTCGAATTTTTCGATCAGCCTTTCGCTAACCCAACGTCTTACCTCATGCATTTGCTCTCCCAGTCGGCAAGAGAGCATATTACCGTTGCGCTATGCGGCGCTGGCGGCGACGAACTCTTCGCGGGGTACCCTCGATATAACGCGGTGCGGCTTGCGCGCCGACTCGACTGGATGCCGCGATCGTTCCTCCATCTCGGATCCAAGGCTCTCGAAATCGTGCGCGATTCATTTCGGACGATGCACCTGAAGCGAGCACGCAAATTCCTGGAGGGCCTGGATTCGGATTTCTGTGTGCAGTACGCCCAGTGGACTTATTTCTTGAATGAAAAGAAGAAAGCACAACTTTTGCTGCGACGTCCGGAAAGTTTGCAGCCCCAAAATCACCATGAGGCTTCCACCCGGATCCTTCGCCACGCGTTGGAACAGTCCGCTTTGAAAGACATAGATAACCAAGTCTTGCATATGGATCTACAAACATTTCTCGTCGACAACGTTCTTGAATACACGGATAAGATGAGCATGGCTGTAGGGCTCGAGGTCCGGGTACCGCTGCTCGATCCAGAGTTTGTCGAGGTTAGCTTAAATGCTCCTTTCGCCTACAAGGTTCGTTCGGGCGCTCCCAAAATGCTGTTGAGCGACGCGTTCGCCGAGTTCTTTCCTCCCGTCGCTCGAGCCGCGCCGAAAAAGGGATTCAACGCTCCTTTAGCTCATTGGATCATTTCCGTATTCGATTCTTATTTTGAGGTCGGCCAACCTTCTCGGCATGCAACGCGAAAACAATCGGCAGACGACATTGGGATTTCGTGGCGGGAAGGAATTCTTGATTGGAATTTTATCGACCGGCTCCGGCGACAACACCGCCGTGGGCAACGGGATAATTCTTATGAACTATTCTCATTTATAGTCTTCGACGTCTGGTGGCGAAAATATATCGCGCGCACCTCTCCCATGCGTTTCTGGTGACAACCTTAGAAAGATCATGCGAATTCTCAACGTTTCACAGACCTATTATCCGTATCTGGCGGAAGGCGGTCGCCCCACCAAGGTATTGACGATCTCCAGGAAACTCTCTGAACGGAGACACCGAGTCACCGTACTGACAGCGGACTTGGGCCGGCAAGGAGCAGTTCCGTTCCCGACGTCCGTCGAGCACACGCGCTGGGGCCGACGAACTGAACAAGACGGCGTAGAAACGATCTACCTACGGACGCGGGTCCGGTTCCGGTCGCTCACGTGGAACCCCGACGTGATAGAATTCGCGCGGGACACAGTGAATGCGTTCGACTTAGTTCACATCTACGGATTTTATGATCTACTGGGACCGATTGTAGCCTCCTTTTGCCGACGCTATGGAGTCCCATACGTGATCGAACCGATGGGGATGTACCGTCCGATAGCCCGGAGTCTTCACCTGAAGCGAATGTTTCACCGCTTCCTTGGCCGCAACTTGAGTCGCGGAGCACGCTATCTGATTGCGACCTCGGAGCAAGAAAGACTGGAACTACTCAGCGGCGGCGTGAAAGACTCGCGCATTGTCGTCCGTCGAAACGGCATTGAACTGCCAGCGCGCGATATCGAGCCGGGCGAATTCCGTCGTCGATGGGGGATCCCGTTGGATACGAAACTGGTGCTCTTTCTCGGACGTCTTATATCGAAGAAGAGCCCGGACCTCTTGCTCGAAGCATTCGCCCAATGGCGTCAGAATGCACCATTAGACCAGGACGCTGTCTTGGTGATGGCAGGCCCCGGAGAAAATGATGGGTTCGTGCCGAGCCTTCGGACTATGGCCAATCAAGTTGGAGCGAAGGTGCGAGTATTATTCGTCGGTCCTCTATACGATGACGCCAAATGGTCGGCCTATCGCGACGCCGACTTATTCGTGCTTCCTTCGCAAAATGAAAATTTTGGAAACACGGCTGCGGAAGCGGCGGCGTGTGGAACACCTGTTATCGTGACTGACCAATGCGGGATTGCGCCCTTCATCGGAGACGCGGGACTGGTTATTCGACATGATCCCAGCGAATTGCGAGATGCATTGGCAAGGTGTCTTGAAGATCCAGCGCTACGCGACCGATGCCGAGACGGCTGTCAAGACCTAGTTCGCAAACTCTCGTGGGACCACCCCCTCGACGAGTTAGAAAGCTTGTACCATGCATGTGTCGCGAGTGCAGAGATAAAATGATACGTTACCGCACCTTCAATTTGGCTTGGAGACTCGTAAATAGCCTGATCGTCATCTGCGTCCTGTTAGCCGTTTGCTCGTTGGTCTGGGAATACTCTACGCGAAGATACCTCCGAGGATTCTCCGACGCAATCGTCCCTCTCTCGGCGCCCGCGGAGAAAAAGGTCGAGTCCATCCTCACGTGGATGCAACTGGGGCCTTCTCGCCTAAGCGTCTCAGATTCACTGGAGTACCTCCTTCGTGATCCTGCGACTACCCTTAACTATCGAGAACTTCTGAAGACTTGCGGCACCGCGACAAATGCCTTTGTGAATCTAGCCAACAGCAGTGGCCTTCCGGCCCGGCGTCTACTGCTCATGGATGGGTATTGGAGCACGAAACACGTTGTAGTAGAAGTTCAGGTGGACGGCCGATGGGTCGTCGTCGACCCGGCCTACCGAACCATATTTCGGGATTCGAACGGTCGGCCATTGACTCGTGAGGAGCTACTCGATCCTCAGATATTCAAACAAGCAACCGGCAACATTCCAGGCTATCTCCCGACATACACTTTCGACAGAACGGCTCAAGTTAGATTCGCGAGGATCCCGTATCTTGCACCGATTCTGAATTCGATAAGCCGGGTGCGGCCTGGATGGTCGGATTCAATCTTGTGGACATACTTTTTGGAGCGAGAATCGTCCGGTGCGTTCGCAGCTGCCATGCTTCTCGTCATCCTTCTGCTTCTGATTCGCCAATCACTCCGCTGGTACATGGAAAATCACGTCGGCCTCCGGAAGTCTCGCGTAAGACAGAAAATGGCTCATATACTCAGAATCGTAGTTTCAGATCCAAATTGGAAGTCTTCCGGCGGTTCGGATAATCGCTGGAATGCTCCCGAACCCCCGCGGAACCGGTGACGGTGCCACTCGAATCGAGTTCCGACGAGGACACAAGACAGTGAGTACACCTAGTTTAGGTCTATCGAAGAGCTGTTCGTTTTAGGGAGTGTCCCGGGGAAGTAGACACTTCATCCGGGCGCAAGTGCGCTCGAGGTATCGTGAGTGTTCTAGTAGGTAGCCTGTCGCCGGCAGGATGGATAGTGGAGAGGGGATTTGACGCCGGGATGTGGCGACCAGAAGATAAATGTAAGGGACATTCGCATCGCGCCGGAGCATTCTCAGTGGACTCCACTCGATGGCGTGGTTGATGACTTGCGAATGGTATTGGGAACACCGCGAGGGAATTGGAGGACGCTCTAAGCACGATGGTGCGATCTCTAGCATTTCGTCTCGAGCTTGATCGAAATTGGTAGAACAAAACGACAGCCGCAAACTCTAAGAGTTGACATTCAAGCAAAAATGCCCGGCCTATCCATTCTGAGGAAAGCCACTTTCGACGCACGCGTCCGGAAGCTGTACGGTCGCTTACGTTCCGTTCCTGTGTTTGGGCCGTACCTCACGCAGCTCGCGAATTGGTTCTACCCGAAGGGGATTAGGGTATGGGTGAAGGTCCCAACCAGTCCGGGTACAAGTGCGTGGATGTACCTCGACGCACGATACGAAATGGGGTACCGAACCGGCGATTACGAACGAGCTGTTCAAAAGGTCCTCGTCGAGCATTTACGTTGCGGGAACATTTTTTATGAAGTTGGAGCACATATAGGATACTTCAGTTTGCTTGCCGCAAGTCTGGTGGGTGGAAGCGGAGAGATAGTCGCTTTCGAAGCGGACCCGGTGAACGTAGAAGTCATCCAGGAACATTTTCGCAGAAATTCCCTCGCGCATGCGCGCGTGGTTCCAATGGCGGTCTGGTCTAAGGCTGGCAGTGTGCGTTTTACGCGCGGTTCGGAGCTCTCGAGTCTCAATGCAGGCGGTGTCCTAGAGTCTTCACCTTGGGGATTTGACTCTGATGTGATCGAAGTCGAGGCCATCGCACTTGATGATTACGTGCAGAGCCATCGCGCTCCTTCTTTGGTCAAGATTGATGTCGAGGGGGCTGAGCTGCACGTGTTGAACGGAGCCCGAGACCTTCTCTCTCGTTACAAACCGCTTGTGCTTTGCGAAGTGCATAGTCCGGAACTTGCCTCACAGGTGGAAGACTGGCTCACCGACAACAGCTACGCTGTGGAGTGGTTCGCGAATCAAACAGGACTCACGCGACATCTGTTCGCTCGTCCACAACTGTGACGTTCAACTATTCTGAAAACGGCTTGGCAGCCATTCTTGCGCTCGTCAAGGGAGATCAAATCGGTATCGAGACTTTCCAATTGCGCGGGTCTCTTACGGCGCCACGTTGTCTGTTGGAACGCAGTTGAGCCGATGCGCGCGCCAGCGATTTTCACTTCGGCAGCTCGAGGTGGTCAACCCTCTCTTGCATCAAAATCGACATCAAAGATCCAGTAATTCACATATTGAATGGCGTCAAGCGAGATTCCAATCCGAACAGTGGCCACTGGTGCTCCGGGAGAGGCACGGCGCCGACGTCGCCGCACAGGTTGGAAGCCAATTAATCGAAACACTATGCGCTCCCGAATAGTCTGTCGGTGGAATACAGTCTCGCGAGGAGTTGATTGCGTGGCCGAGGCGTGGCTCATAAATCGTCTGGCAGTGCGGCCGAAATATATTACGCAGCTCGGGCGCCGCTATGAACTCCGTAAGGATGGCATTGCGAAGATCCCAAGACATGACCCGATGCCATCCCCAGCCAATCGAATACCATGCGCATCTCTAAGGTGTGAACGAGCACATGTACCCGCCAGGTATGGCGGAGAAGGAATTCGAGCAGATCACGAACGCCGAATCGTTTATTTTGCACGCCGAGTCAGTTTATTACCAAATACGAATAACAAGCCGGATTCGTACTTGGATGCGATGCCACTGAAATCGTGAACCTTTCCCCAGGGGTACGGGCTGACACATACGCCGCATCATATGCAGTGTTGCAGGATACACCTAGCTCTTGCCCAATAGAACCGTCAAACATAACGAACACCTGACTGTCAGCCGTCACGGCTGTTGTGTTCACAATCACCGAGGCCGCCCCTGGCGCTACGACCACCTCACCGGCGGCGGCCGATCCGCAGATGGCAGGAGACGTATTTGAACGGCAGTTAGAGAGAGTTCCATATTGAGCCTCAACCAATTCTTGTCCTGGCAATCCGCAGATAGTCCCAACAGCACAGGTTGAACCATAGCTTTGCAGGTTGTGGTAAATCATCATTATTTCGTCATCTGAATACGTCCCTGCTGAAATATGAACATAGAACGGGGCGTAAAAATCAACCGCGCCGTGCGCAGGAGATTGCCCCGCGAATCCCAATGTGCAGGGATTTTGCGACACCGTCGAGACTTTGACATTTACACTAGCCCAATACCAATCTCCATCGGTGGGTCCAGCCGGTAAGCTGGCGGTCGAAGAAAATCCCGGCGTTTTGAGTGTCACCGCACATCCCGTAATTCCGATTCCACCAGGAGACGGCCATGATGCTCCAGAATTCAAGCGCTCCCACACTCCGGCCATCAGAATATCGCCGACATTGACAGTCACACTCTTCTGAGGATAAAAGTATGTCACACCAAACTTGGACCCGTTGGCTAACCTTCCCGCACCGGTTGTACCGTCGGGAGCGACGATTCCCGTCGTCAGATTACCTGTGTTCAAAGACCAGCTGTTCGGAGATGAGTTGGCCTTATTCGTAAATCGAACCGCCGTGGGCGAAAAACTACGGCGCGATAGGTCGGAGTTTCCGTAGACATACCCGTTCTGAAAACCGACCTGCCCGGCGACAAAGGGAGCGCCTCCCGGTGATTGGCCTACTTGGCTGAGGATCAACATCGGTCCTTTAACCATGGGTGACGCGGAACTAAAAACATCCGCCAGATGTATGTTCTCCGCCGGTCCTGCGCCGTCATTTTCGACGGCACACACACTGCCATTGCACAATTTGCCGAGCGGGTCGTTTACGTGAACTCCCTGCACAAGCGCGCTAGCGAATTGACCCGTGAACCAGACCGCGGCGGGTGCGTGGACGCTTTCTGTATCAACCTCGACAATGTCCACCATTTGAATCGACGGATTGACTGTACCGGGATTCAGTTTGATACCTCCCCCGGCAAGGTTCACGTGGTCGATGAATATGTAACCAATCCCGTCGTTACCTGTTCCGTCCAAAAGAATTGCCGCTGCGTTATTCGCAGTAGGCGGATTAACGGCATCCAGACCTGACGCACCGCAGTGCATTATGTAGACCCAGAACGAGCCTCCCACGATGTCCCATGGTGGTCCGAGTCCCCGTGTCGCGGGTGGGTTACCTGTAACGTTCCAAAAAGAAAGGCCAGAAGAGCCCCCGGTCGTCCCAGACCTGCCGTGGTTGGAGTCTTCCCCGACCACAACGCTGCGTCCTGCGCTGGAGATATTTAGATTCTGAAAGAAAAGCGGGCTTGTGACCCCTGAAATCCATATGCCAGGATGGTCGGTGTCAGCTCCGCTGCCGCATGCAACTAGGTTCGCTCTTCCCATGTGTGCGTTCGGACCGTAATTACCCCTTGAAATTCCGACAAACGTTACAGTTCCACGTTTCATCTGCGCCCAGCCTGAAGGAGGCCTCCTATAATTCGGGTCAGTCGAGCCCATTACCCAGATTCCCGCCCCGGGCACGCTATTGCAAGATGCGCCGTCATTTATGTAAATCATTCCTCCGCGTGCTGGAAGCGCCGCATAGGCAGCCATGACCGTCAGTTTCGCACTCTCCGCACTTAGACCATCGTTCCCGTCATCCCCAGAGTCGGAAACGTACTGAGGGCCATCCTTCGTGGCAGGCTTGATGGAGTGGTTAGTCTGTGCGGAAACTGGACGAATCGTGAAAGGCATCACGAATAAGAATGCGAATATGACTTTTCGCAGATCAGATATATGTGACAAACTCTGTAACTCCTTTTCCTCTTTTGGCCTAGGATCTCCACTTTGGCTTCGACACCTACAAGCGAGGCGTGAAATATACCCACTGCTGACCAAGTGGCCTGAACTCTCGTGCAAACTTTCGCCAGCGATCCGGCACGGATCCGACATTGCCTGGCTCGAACGTGATCAGTTGAGCGCTATGCGTATTGTCAAAACGCTGGAGCAAGGTAGCGCGGACGTCCATTCCTGGCACCTCATGCAGTTCGACAATAAGGTCGCAACTCCTCAGACCACTGATGACGTCGTCGGAAAACAAGTGAGCTTCGCAACCTTCACAGTCGGCGATGACGAGGCAGCGCCCAATGACGACTTTACTTAGAGTTCGAGCGCTACACCAGGCCCGTACGTGAACTCGATCAGCCACGCCATTCTCGCGGGCCATCATGCGACAGTAGCGGCGTTCGCGGGGCTCACAATCAAAAGCATAGATTGTTGCTTCCGTCCTGCGGGCTAGTCCGACCGCGTAATAGCCCTCCGCACAACCAATGTCGATGATTCTTTTGTAAGACTTCGACGCGACCTCCTCTATAATCGGATGGAGTTCGAGCTCATACGTCCCGAAGAGAATAGGGACGCCGTGACGGTTAAGCAGAGACTCGATCGGGTATTTCATGCCCTGGAAAGGCCCATCCAAAATAGTGCGACCATACTCGGCCTCTACCTCCAACATTGATTCGTACACTCCCCATTCCCTGAGCAGCTTTTTTTGGTAGTTTCGCGAACGGATGGATTGGATGGTCACAAAAATCCGTTCTGGTAATAGTATCTCGGCGCTTCTCTTGATGTGTGGATTCATCACGAGTGTTGAGTATAAACCGAGGGCAATGCGGAGGCCAACCCACCTCTACGGAAAGTTGGACTGTGTTCCTCTGCCAACAACTATGCGTCCGAGCGGATACAATTATCCCAAGGTCAAGACCATGAACCCGTTGGATCTGCGCTTGTCGTCGATTGCGGGCGAGCATTTCGTGATGTCCCTCGGGATCGCAACTCCTTCATCGAACGTTTCGGACTGGTGGATCGCTTTCGCCTCGGGGAATAATCGATGGAAACGTGGCATACGTTGTTAATGGCGCGATTGCCGTTCGACCGGTTCTTAGATCTTTTCGTAACCCCGTGGATGTATTCGATGCCAATCCCACGCGCTGCGGACAACGTCATCGATCGATGGACACTTGGGCTGCCACTGGAGCTCGCAGCGAATTTTCTCGGAGTTGGCTACAAGGATGGGCGGGTCGCCACGGCGCCGTGCAGCTTCCTTCGCTGGGATTGGGTGGCCTGTGTTGTCTCGCGCGGCTCGGATCACTTCCCGAACGCTGAATCCTTTGTCGTTGCCTAAGTTGTAGATGAGTTCGCTTTGGGAGTGAAGAGCGTCGAGCACAAGGAGATGAGCGATCGCGAGGTCATAGATGTGGATGTAATCGCGAATGCAAGTGCCATCGAGCGTTGGATAGTCCGCGCCAAAAATGGAGATGGCCTGTCGCTTTCCCAAAGCGACTTGAAGGATTAAGGGAATCAGATGCGATTCGGGTTCATGATGTTCGCCATGGCAGCCCATGCGTCGGCTGCATTGAAATAGCGGAGCACGGCATATCGAATGCCGTTGATTTTCTGATGCCAAGCAAGAATGCGCTCGATCTGAAGCTTTGATTCACCATAAGGATTCAGGGGGTTTTTCGGGACGGACACATCGTGTGCTAACGACAAGAGGTGATCGGAGAGGTGTCGGAGAGGTGTCGGAGAGGTTGACAGGAGAGGGGCGCTACCGTATGGTTCTGTGAAAAGATAAAGTTCAATCTGGGAATTACGGCTTACTCCTGCTGCAAGACATGGGTGGAGCGTTAGCAAAAGCAGATGCCATCGAGATTTTGAGGAAGGTAGCGCGAGAACATGACTCCCGGGTTCCGCCTCTCTCTTGCGATTCCGCTTCACAATGAAGAGACCGTCTTGCCGGAGCTCCTGCACCGAACACGCGCCGTGCTCGACCAGCTCGCGGGCGGCCCGCATGAAATCGTTTTTGTGGATGATGGAAGTACCGACCGCACATTCATGCTCCTAGAAGAGGCCACACGACAAGACTCCCGCATTCGAGCGATCTCGCTTTCGCGGAATTTCGGGCATCAGGCTGCGCTGACGGCCGCGCTCGACCATGTTAGCGGTGACGCTGCGGTTGTGATGGATGGAGACTTGCAGGACGTGCCGGAGGCCATCCCGCAATTTGTCGAGCGCTTCCAGCAGGGCTATGACGTCGTTTACGCACAGCGAATCCATCGCACGGAACCATGGCTGCTGCGCTTCTGCTATTTTGCTTTTTACCGAATGATGGCCAAGCTCTCCGACGTGCGCTTGCCGCTGGATTCCGGAGATTTTGGCCTGATGTCGCGTCGCGTCGTCGACCAGGTCCGGCGAATGCCCGAACATCACCGTTACCTTCGTGGCATGCGCGGTTGGGTGGGTTTCCGGCAGACGGGGCTCCTGGTCGAACGCGAGGAACGCCACTCCGGAAAGAGTAAGTACAGTTTGCTGCGCCTGCTAACGCTTGCCACGGACGGGATTTTCGCCTTTTCCATCGTTCCGATTCGTGCTGCTGCTTTGCTAGGTGCCGCGGCTATCGCTGTCTCCATGCTGTACGTCTTCTATGCCCTCTATTACCGATTTTTCTTGCAACAATCACCGCAAGGCTTCACAGCCTTGATTGCGGTAGTGACATTTCTCTCTGGCGTACTTCTGTTTTTCCTGGGAGTGATTGGCGAGTATGTTGGACGTATTTATGAAGAGACTAAGGACCGCCCACTTTACATCATCGGGAGGATCGCAGGCGGTTTCAAGAGCACGATGCCAGAGACTTCCGCGCAGACACACGTTTCGCACGAAGTGCTGGAGCGAGAATTTCTGCGCTAACTTTGGAACAAGCGGCGATGCTCGCCAAGAATTTTCCGTTTGAGACAACTCTGTTGCCAAAAATAGTGTATTTGTCGCCACCATCCGAAGTCAGTATGGCAGATCGATGGTTTGAGACCGCTTCGGACGATCACTTCTGGGTACGGCGACGATTTAATGTATTCCGCCGGCTGGCTGGTGAGCTGGTTCCCGGAGCTCGAGAGCTAGCGGAGATTGGGTGCGGTAACGGCCTGTTTCAGCGGCAGATCGAAGAAGTTTACGGCCGAGAAGTTACTGGCTTCGACCTGAATGAATTTGCCTTGAGAAAAAACCTGAGCTGCCTCAGCACGGTCTGTTGTTACGATATTTATCAAAGGGATCCAGCACTTCGAGCACGATTCGATCTGATCTTTCTGTTTGATGTCCTCGAGCATATCGCCGACGAAGATCGATTCCTCCCGGCATTGTTGTTTCATTTAGCGCCAGGCGGGAAGCTCGTTGTGAATGTCCCCGCCGGACAGTGGGCCTATTCGGCCTATGATTACGCGGCCGGACACCTGCGGCGCTACTCGATCCGCTCCTTACGGGATGCCGCTGAGCGCAACAATCTCGAATTCGTGGAATGGAGCTATTGGGGTCTTCCCCTCGTGCCTATTTTAGTGCTGCGGAAGTTTTGGCTTTTGGGAATGCATGACCGCGATAAGATCATTTCGGCCGGATTCGACTCGCGAATGAGCGCTATCAACCAATTGCTCGGATTCGTTTCCAGGTGTGAGCGGATTCCGCAGACGTTCCTGGGAACCTCATTGATGGCTGTTCTTCAGGTGCATCGCGGCTAACGGACGGCGGAAGTTACAACACTGCCTACGGTGCCCGAGGATTCGCTGACCGAACCAAGCGCGACCTCTGTGGGGATGAATATGCGATGGCGCGGGATTACGCCAGGAACGAGCGAGGGACAGAAATGTCCTTAGACGGCCTTTCAACGGGTGATGCCGCATCGTCGACGAAGACCCGAGCACAGATCGCGGCCGCCGAGGGGCAACCTTGGGGTCGGACATACCCTCAACTAATTATCTTGGTATTCGTCCTGAACGTAATCTCGGCAGGGCTGTTTATTGGTTTGGTCAACCGCCCCGTCTACGATGACCAGTACAACATAGTAGACGTTCATATGTACGCCGCTAAGGGACTTTCTTCCGCTACTCTTCTGTCTCATAGAAACCCGCCAGGTCCTGGCAGTTTCGTTTGGATAGCTGGAGCAGTCCGTCTATTGGGCGGCGAGGAGTTGCGCGATGCGCGAATCGCTGTCCTCCTGAGTTGGGTGCTGCTCACCTTGGGCATACTGTTCGGAGCTCGCTATAGCAGGTTTGCCCAGCCCTGGTATGGTGCGCTCCTGACCTTGCTGCTTTTCCCACACGCTGCTGAAGCAACCGCGACCGTACTCACGGAAGGGCCAGCGCTGCTTTTTGCAGTGCTAGGAGCCTTCGCTTGGACCGAGTTTGTATCGCGACCGCATGTCACTGCCGGCACGCTGGTGCTCGGGATCGTAGGGGGCCTGTCGATGGGCGTCGCAGTCACCTGCCGCCAGTACTATCTGGCGCTTCTGCCCGCGGCGGCGCTGCTCGCGCTTTGCCAACTCCGACGAAATGGAATGAGTTCGCGGGAGAAATCGCGCCGGATCGCTAGCGTGATCCTTTCGACTGTAATCGCAATCGTGCCCGTGCTTCTTTTAGCCGTCGTTTGGAGGGGACTGTCCAGCCCCGGCATGGCGACTGGCACCTCCTATCAAATGATGTGGAAAGCTCGCGTAGGTTTGAATTTTTCTCGGCCGATCATCTCCGCTTTCTATTCCGCGTTTTATCTCGTTCCGTTAACATTCCCAGCTATGCTGCGCCTAAAGGCAGCGCAGCGTTGGCAAGCATTGTTGGTGGCGTTGCTTGGGGGGATCGCTGCTGCTCCATTTATGACGGCGTTGCTACAGCCGGGTCCGCTTCGCACGCTCGTTCGAGCAGCATCGCGAATCCCGTCTGCGGGGGTTGCTCTGTTTGGGCTCATCGCTGCGGTGACAATCTTTAACGCCATTGCCTTGGGTCAATTGTTGTGGGAGCAACGCGCGATCGTGCTCTCATCCCCACCGATAGCTTTCGCATTGCTGACAATTATCTTCTTCGTCGGAGAACAGTTCGGAGTCGGAGGCAACATCCCACTTTATGACAGATATCTTATTCAGATAGCTCCATTCTTGGGAATTGTCGCCTTTTTCTGTCTACCGCGACTGACCTGTGCACGCCTATTGGCACTGGCGGGTCTTTTCATGGTCAGCAACGTGATGCTTTGGCGTTACGCTTTCGGCAACTAGCGTTGAAGTTCTTCGTCGCCTCGTTGAAATCTGAACAGGGCGAGAAGCGGCGCTGACCCGAGCTCGGTCAGTGTTCGGGGCGAGATCTACTCGAGGAGAAGCAGAGCCGCTCTGAGGGATACCTCTCAGGGAAAATACAAGGGGACAAATCACATCCAGACAATCCAAGCAAGCATTGAGAGTAAGTAGACGAAACTAATTCTGTAGCCCGCGGATCGAAACTCCAGGAGGCCCGTCGATCCAGATGGTGCGGAAACCCGCGCTTGCCTGGAATGTTCGCGTTCGCCGTGATCGAAACGCGCCAAGTTCGCAGTGTCCCTGGTACCGACATATTTCTCGCACATGACCCCCTGGGAATCAAGCCGCTCCGGATAATTGGCATTCTTTATTGGCTCCTTCGAATGAGGATGCGGCCGCGGAAACTATTGTGGGCCCTGGGAAAAGCCCGCGACAACAGTATTGCCTGCAAGAAGATCAGTTGAATCCGCCGCAATGGCTTGGCACAGATTGGAGAGTGCGGAAATATCAGCGGGGGGGCGGACACGGCGGATTGGTATCTGTGCCACGAGCCGTGCCAATACGTAAAACTCGCTGCGGCGCATCTCTTGATCCGGCAGATGATTCATGTAGGTGTTACCGAGGAGCGCGACGAATGCATCTCTGCCGGTCATTTCTTCAATGATTGGGGCGACCAGGGTGGGCTCGCGACGATCTAAGACGTAGATTGCTCCGAGAGGCAGAGACCGTGCTTCGAACTGGTTATGCGGATCAATCGGCATGAAGCGCTTGTCCCAACCGGGGCTGATGAGGGGCAATGCATCTTCGGTCCCGCAAAGTGCCTGAACCGATTCGGCCCACAGATTTACGCGGGGATAGCCTGGCGGGATCTCAAAATGCGATCCTTTTTGCGTCAGAGCAACAACGTCGTCGGAAATAACCCGGCAACCAAATCGAGCAAACGCTGCGGCAGTGGTGGATTTTCCAGCTCCGGCGGGGCCCATGAGAGCAATTGCATGATTACCAAGGGAAACAGCACTGGCATGAAGAGAGAATACGCCTCGGAGGCGCAAAACGATTCCTAGAACCGGGCCCACAATGTATGGGGAGACATCTTCAAGCGTCAATTGCTCGGGCCAGTCAGCAAACACTTCACGACCGTTGCGCTCGATTGCAACCTGCGTCCCGTCACAGTACGAGAACTGAAAATAGCTGCTGCCGGCCACTAGGGAAGCCCGCAGCACCGGCTCGCCATTTGCGTCCTTGAATCGGCTCACATAAAAGGCTTCTGATGGTAAAGCAGCCGCAGGCAGCGGGAACCCATCCTCTTTGAGCCGAATGGTGACGTCTGCGATTTCGTCTGACTTCGTTAGAACAGAAAGCCCGGGAACGGCCATATTGGCCGCAAGACGAAGGCCGTAAACTGAGTGAAAGACCGCCAAATTTTCTTCCGGGCTTGTTACTAGGCCGCTCTCTGGAAAGTTCAGCTATGGGGTACAAAACCTGTTCGCGGCGTGAATCATGAATAACAATATACAGCCATTGATCGACCGGTTAGGGATACCCAGCACGGGGGCCACTACCCGCCGGTTTTATGATTCGCCTTACCTGCATTGTCACCCGCAGCGGGCACGGTGGCGTTGTTCTGAGTAATTCTCTCAATCGGGCCATAAACCGTAAGAGATGGCGTGCTGTAAACCTTCTTAGGAGAGGCTGCTGATTGATGGGAATTGGCTCGTGAATTCATAGGGTTGAGTCTACTCAATCACTACATGCCTCGCAACCAAAAATTCAGACTGAGTGGCCTCAGGTTTACCCAGGCCACCCCGGGACGTCCTTCTTTCCAGACTCCCGGGATTTGGTCTCGGCGGACGTAGCGCTCAAGTTCAGAGGCCTGCTGGAAGCGATCCACCCATGCCGATACTGGCGTG